>Ga0214919_10007476_pt1 | contig 14728 bp, 5 predicted proteins | sample LL1503_MetaG_FD_177994 | JGI IMG/M metagenome (GOLD analysis project Ga0214919, IMG submission 177994) | Freshwater microbial communities from Lake Lanier, Atlanta, Georgia, United States - LL-1503 | ecosystem: Environmental > Aquatic > Freshwater > Lake | place: USA: Georgia | collected 2015-03-15 | reverse complement strand
CATGATGAAAGCCCATGGGCAGAGTCTGCCACGCCTAATCTGTAGTGATGTTCCTCGGAAAGAATCTGCTTGCCTATCTCGTGATGGCGCTTGGGTTTGCGCTCTCTGCCGGCAACATCATGGCCCTGGTGAAACCGCCACCCCGGGCGCGCGCAGAAGGCGACTTGGCCGAAGCGCCGAAAGGCCGCAGTTATCTGATGATTGCGATCGGTGCCATTGCTGGCCTCTGGTCATTGGCCAGTCTGATTCGTTGAAAGACGCCACGAGTACTGTTTCGTGTATGGCATTCGGACAACCAGCTGGCCCACCAGCTACGGCAAAACAAACGCGAGAACTTCTCGAACTCTTGAACGAAGCCGGCCACACAGATTTTCGTGATGCGCGCGGCCCCATGGGTTTCAACCAACGCCAAGCCGGCGGCCGGTTCACTCGCGACGAAGCCGATGCCTTCATTGCCCAACTTCAAGAATGGGCCGAGATCGCCGAATCAGCAGATGCCGCACCCACTCCTGTTGCCCCAACTCCTCAGGCAATCAAACCCAAGGTCACGGCCGCCGAACGATCACTGAAATCAGTCCCTGCCGAGGTTCTGGCCGCTGAATTACAGCGTCGGGGCTGGGTTGTGATGGAGCCGTAACCAAAACGTAACCTCCCCATTGAAAGATTTTTAATGCCTCCCTACTAGGGTTAGGCGTTATGAGCGTTGAACTAGATACCCGCGCAAAATTGCTTAATGCCACTATCGAAGCAATCTCTTCTGGCGGCGAGAGTTCAGTCAGGGTGAGCACCGTCGCCACTGCCGTTGGCGTCCGCGAACCATCGGTGTACCACTTCTTCAAAAACCGCGAAGCCCTTGTAGAAGCCGCTCAAATTGAGCGCTACCGCCGCAGCTACTTGGAAATGATCCTTCCATTTGAGGCCGCCGCCCTTATGGCTGACACATGGGATGACTTCGAACGATCAGTTCGCAAGATTTTCGCCGCCGTCTATACGCCAGAGCGCGCCGAACTTCGATCCATTCGTATGAACGTCATGGGAGCTGCCCAAACAAGCCCCGCCATTGCAGCTGCTGTCATTGAGATCAATCACGAAACTGCTGAATCCCTTGCACGAGTCATGACCTTTGGCCAAGAAAAAGGCTGGGTCACCAAGGACCTCGATGCAATGGCCCTTTCATATTGGGGCATCGGCCAAATCAACGGCCGGGTAATGGCCGAGATGAACCCCTCCCAGGTTGACCTAGATGCCTGGACAAAGGTGTCGATTGAGGCAGTTTTGGCCATTTATCGCTATAAAGACCCAAAATAAGCTCTTAAGCGGGCACTCGAATACCATAAATACATAGTCCCCACCTAATCGGGCAACTATCTGCCTAAGATATTTAGGTGACACCTACTACCCCCACGTATTTGGCGACCTTTTCCACAGGTCCAACGAATCAGGTGAAGTGATGCGCCGCCGTATTGGCCAGATGATGGCCACCCTGTTCCTTGCCACCCTTGTGTTGGCATTGTTGAACATTGTTGCCTCACCTCGCCGGGTTTGGGCCCAAGGTCCTGGGTCTATGGAGACCACCTTTAATACTGCGGTTGGGTCAACCTTTGGGGCAGTCACCGGAATGGTGAAGGACGGCAGTGGAAACATATATGTGTCCTACGCCAGCACAGTCAAAAAAATCAGCAGCGCGGGTGCGACATCTCTCACGATTACCACTGCTGACTCAGTCAACGGACTTGCGGTTGACAGCGCCGGAAACATCATCGTGGCAACACGCGTCAGTGGTATCTACAGATATACATCGGCTGGAGCCCTTGATTCAACCTTCAATACCAATGCGTACTCAGGAAGCACTGCCACAGGAAACTATCTCTCCAACAGTGTTCTTTCAGGGGTCGCAGTACAGACAGTAGCCAATGGGCGAATCATTGTTGCAAGCGCTGGCGCTAACAGCACCAACAGACTTGTTGGAGTACAAGATTTGCCAGCAACTGCAGGTAACGCTGGAAAACTAGATTCGACCTTTACGCAGACATCTATCACTTCAGCGATGGGCACCCCATCTGATCTGTATCTCGACAGCGCCAACAACATTTATGTAATGGGGCCGGTCGGAATGGGTTATCTCAAGCGTCTCTCATCCAACGGAACATTCTCTGCAGGAGATAACACTTTTAATACCGCTATCACTAGTGGGTTGAGTAGTACGCCTACTGCCGTGACAGTTGATGCGTCGGGGAACGTCTTTGTGGTGGGTCCGTTCACGGGAAATGTGAAGAAATTTTCATCTACGGGAGTTGCAGACACCACGTTTAACACGAATGCTGCTGCAGCAGCTCTAGGTACAGGTGCAAATACTGCCGTATTACAAAGTGATGGAAAGTTAGTAGTCGGCGGATCTTTTACCAGCAAGCTGAAACGATTCAATATCGACGGAACACTCGACACGACATTTAGTTATGACAGTGCTACTGGCGGCACAGTGAATAAAGCCATTGTGCTTTCCGATGGGTACATCCTTGTCGGTACAGCAAGTACTCCATTTATTAAGAAGGTGTACACAACGTATGTCGCGCCTAATGCTCCTGGAATACCAACTGCAGTAGCGGGCGATGGTCAGGCCACAGTCACGGTTACAGCCCCAACATCTGGAGTAACACCCTCAGGCTTCAGAGTAACAACCGTGCAAGACGCGACTAAGACGTGCACGTTCACTGGTGCGTCGGGTAGCTGCACGGTTACAGGACTCACGAATGGCACTAGTTATACGTTCACATCTGTTGCGCTTAATGGCGATCAAACATCGACTGCTTCCGGAGCTTCAACTCCAGCTGTTAGCCCTGTCGCAGTTCCACCAACATATGTTTCTACGGCCATCAATACAGCCGGCACAATTGTGACGCTGACGTACAGCGAGACGTTATCGTCAACCACGGCTCTCGCTAGTGCGTTTACTGTCACTGCTAACGGCAGTGCCGTCACTGTGAATTCGGTTGCAATATCAGGATCAACGGTGCAATTGACATTGGGTTCGGTTATCAGTTCTGAAAAAACGTTAACCATCGCCTACGCAGCTCCGGTTGCAAGTGGTGCCACGACGAACACGGCAATCCAAGACGTCGTTGGCAATGATGCCGCTGCTCTTACCGCAGTAAGTTTCACGAACAGTTCAACAATTGACCAAGTTGCCCCGATCTATTCGTCTGTCACAAACACATCTACCGGTCTCACGATTACGTTGACATATAACGAGAACCTCTCAACTACGACCGCACTGGCGAGTGCCTTCACCGTTACCAACGGCGGTGTCACAATTCCCGTCTCGTCTGTTGCAACAGCATCAGGAACCAAAACTGTTGTACTCACGCTTAGCTCCGCGGTGGGTAGTGGAAAAACAGTCACAGTGGCATATGCGGCACCAAGTGTGGACACAGCAACAACAAATACTGCGATTCAAGACGTGGCGGGCAACGACGCCCCGTCATTCTCAGCTATCACCCTTGCAACGAACAGTTCCTCTGTTGACCAGACCTCGCCTGTATATCTGAGTGGTTCAGTGGCCTCGAATGGTTTAACAATTGACTTGGTGTATGACGAAACAGTTAGTACAACAACAGCCGCTGCATCAGCCTTTACAGTTCTTTCCAACGGAAATCCTGTCGCAGTTTCTTCTGCAGCTAAGTCATCTGTCTCTAACACTCTTGGAATCCGGTCAATTGTGCTCACATTGTCCTCAGCAATAGGAAGCGGGAAAACCGTGACTGTTGCCTACGCAGCACCTGCGGTAAACGCCGCAGCGTCAAATGCCGCTATTCAAGATACTGCTGGAAACGATGCAGTTTCTTTAGCAGCAACAAGCGTGACTAATAGTTCCACTGTGGATCAGACACCACCTGTGTACAGTTCTTCGGCTCTTGCAGCCAACGGTTTGACACTGACCTTGACCTACAACGAATCATTAGGAACGACTGCTCCATTGGCAAGCGCCTTTGCGGTTACGGCGAACGCAAGCGCAGTCACCGTTAACTCCGTTGCAATCTCAGGAATGACCGTGCAGCTCACCTTGGCATCAGCAATTGGTAGCGGCAAGGCAGTGACCGTTGCGTATACGGCGCCGGCAGTTAATTCGGCGACTACCAATACGGCCACACAAGACACCGCAGGTAATGACGCGATTAGCTTGGCAGCGTCCAGTGTTACGAACAGCTCGACTGTGGACCAAATAGCTCCGGTGTATAGCTCGGCTGTGCTGGCAGCAAACGGAGTCACTCTCACATTGACCTATAACGAGACCATGAGCGCAACAACTGCTGTACCTAGCAATTTCGTAGTTCTTGTTGATGGAAGCCCAGCCACTGTTTCCACAGTTACTGCGTCTGGAACTTCAGCGACTGTAGTTCTCACATTGGCCGCTTCAGTCAACAACAATGCGACAATTACGGTGGCATACACAGCACCAGCTGTTAACTCTGCAACTTCGAACTCAGCAATTCAAGACGTTTCTGGAAATGATGCAGTTTCGTTCACTGCTCAGAACGTCACGAACAGTTCCGCCAATGACGTGACTCGTCCAACAATGACTTCTGCAACCGTGTTGTCATCAGGAACTCAAGTTCAAATCAATTTTAGTGAAAACATCGGCTCGAACATCTCGGCTACGACTGCATTCACAATTTCGGTCAATGGAGTTCCTGCAACAATCACCGGTTTCAACCGCAACATCCCTGACAACAAAATCACTGCGAATATTTCTGGAGTGATCATCACATCCAACAGGACGGTTGTTGTCTCGTACACAGCACCTCCGGATGACGCAACCGCCAACAACGCGGCGTTACAAGACACTGCTGGTAACGACATGTTGTCGGTTGCTGGCATAACAGCTACAAACAGTTCCGTTGTCGCACCGGACTTACGGGCGCCAATCTTTTCCTCAGCTTCTGTTAACTCGGCCGGAACTATATTGACCATGACATATGACGAGGCATTAAGTGCAACCAGTGCGCCGACAACTGCCTACACAGTGCTTGCTGCTGGAGTGCAGGTGATTGTTACAAGTACTACCGTGTCAGGTTCAACAGTTCAGTTGACATTGGGAACTGCAATTCAATTTGGACAAACTGTCACAGTTGCGTACACAGCACCAACGACAAATGCGGACCCTACAAATCTTGCAAACCAAGACGCTTCGGGTAACGATGTCGATTCTTTAACTGCCACGACTGCCACCAACTTGTCTACTGCCGGTCCTGACCGAGTGCCACCAACCGTAAGTTCCGTAACTGGTAGTGGCAGCACTGTCACAGTTTCGCTGAATGAATCTCTGGTGGCGTCACCCACGCCATCGCTCAGCGCTTTCACAGTATTTGTGGGCGAAACGCCATACACACCGACTGCAATAACGATTGTTGGTTCTACAGTTCGCCTTACGGTCGGCACCACTGTGTCAGCTAATGATCCTCTTATCGTTTCGTATCAGGCTCCTGCAAGTAATTCAGCGACAACCAACGCTGCGATTCAAGATATGGCTGGCAATGATGCAGCGTCGTTCGATGCAAACAGTTCGATGGGAAGCAATCTGTGGTCATGGGCTGGTGGAACTACTGCTGGTACCGCTGGATGTTCAGGAAGCAATAGTGCAAACAGAGTGAAGCAGACAACACTGCCTAACGGCGTGACGTACTCTGTTGGTGTTACAGGTGATTATCTCTGTATCGGTGACCAAACTGAATCACTGAGTCAACGCGGCGGTCAAGCTGGCGACTTCGTAGCAACAGGCTTAGTAACGGAGCCTGGTGTGTACATTCAGACCAGTAACTCCGGGTGTGCAGCAAGTGCGTTGTGTCCGTCACGCGGAATATTGACACTTTCGTTTTCAAAGGCCGTGACTAATGCGGTTTTCTCATTTGCTGGTTGGGGTGGGGGTTCAGGGTCATCGACTGCTTGGAGCGAGATGACAGTTATAACCCCAGGCGTCACTCTTACTGCGTTGAGCGGAACAAACATGCAAGTGGTGGGTGGAACTCACGTTGAGCCAATCGTCAAGAACCCGTCAATCAATTGTCACACCACTTCCGGATATGGAGCGACCGCTCAAGCTGGTTGCGGATCTCTGCAGATCAACGGCACGGTTTCTTCGGTCTCTTTTGAGGTTTCATTAACAACGGCCCGTGGAACTGGCTATGTAGACGGTTGGAACTTGACTGCAAGTATGTCTGAAGACTTTGGGTTAGTTCCAACGACATATGAATCAACCGGTGTCGCAAGCCACGGTTTTGGTGATCTTCGAATGGGTGCAACTGTGGCTGCCGACCAGGCCTCCACGTTGTATGCATCGACCAATGCCGATGCAGTTGCCCGCTGGGCGTCACTTGCAGGTAACGCCAAGGCCGATGATGGAGTTGCAGCCTTCGTTTCTTCACCTACTGTGAACTTCGGAAATACAGGAGACAGTTATAGCGCAACGGTCTCTTTAGCTGGTGTTACAGCTACTGCGAATCTGTGCGGTTGGATTGACTTCAATAGAGATGAAGTCTTTTCATTTAGCGAACGAGCATGTGCAGTTGATCCGGTTGTGGGCGCCACGTCGGCCACTATCACTTGGACAGTGCCGTCTGGTCTATCTGCGGGTCTTACCTACGCCCGTTTTCGATTGAGTTACGAAACCATCACAATCCCCACCGGAAAACTTGCCTCGGGCGAAGTGGAAGATTATTCACTCACTATTCCTTCTCAGGCGATTCCGAGTGCGGTGAACGACACATCTATCAATGGTCAAGACATCAACCAAATAATCTCTCCATTAACTAATGATCAGGCTGAAGCCGGTTTTCCATTTGTAAGTTCGTCTCTCTTGTTGTGTGGCTACGGCTCTGGTCCGTTTACGTGCGACAAGACAACGTTGGAAGTGCCTGGAGAAGGCACATACACGGTGACCGCGAACGGCACAGTGACGTTTGACCCGCTGCCTAACTATGTCGGCACGGCCACACCCGTTCAATATCAAGTAACAGATACGTATTCAACTCCCCGTAATCGCACAGCAACAATTACGCCGACCGTCACGCCTGCATCAACGGCCACACCTGATACTTCGTCAGATTTTGTCAATACCCAGCAATCAAAAGTGGTGGTAACAAACGACACTCCAGGCACTGGGTCTTTTTCGCCATCGTTAGTGCGGTTGTGTGGCAGTAGTCAAACAGCTCCGAATTGCACCGCCACCACCGTGTCAGTTACTGGCGGTGTGTACACGGTTAACACGACAACGGGCGTCGTTACCTTTACGCCGTCGACCGACTGGGTAGGCACTGCTCCTCCCGTGACCTATCAGGTGGCGGACTCACTTGGTCAGGTTGCGTCAAGTACCTATACGCCAACTGTTATCTCAGTACCTACAGCAAATAATGATGTGTCGAGTGCTGGATACGACGTGACTCAAACAATTACGCCATTGTCCAATGACACTGCTGGCGGTTCGCCACTAGTTGCAACAAGTGTAAAGTTGTGCGGCATTGATGATCCCGCCACAACGGGCGTGAACGAAACTGAAACTCCGAATAACTGCACGAAGACCTCTCTGACTATTCCAGATGTAGGCACATACACGGTCAATACGTCGACCGGAGTTGTGACATTTGATCCGCTGCCAACTTTCTATGGCACAGCATCACCTGTTACATATCAAGTAGCCGATGCACTCGGGCAGTATGCAAATGCGACAATCACGCCGACCGTTGCTCCACCACCAGTGCCGACTGCATCTCCGAACCCATCAACTGACGCATGGGACACGAATCAAACAATCAACCCGTTGACTAACGATGCCGCAGGTGCCGCAGATTTCCCCCTTGTTGCAACAACAGTGAAGTTGTGTGGCATTAGTCCGGTTGAGGCTCCTAACAACTGCACGCAGACGACACTTGTAGTGCCAAACGAAGGTACATACACGGTGAATTCAACGACGGGTGTAGTGACGTTTGATCCGCTGCCAACGTTCGCCGGCACAGTCGCCACTGTTGTGAAGTATCAGGTCTCTGACACGTTGGGCCGCGTCGCAAACTCAACAATCACGCCGACCGTTGTTGCGCCGCCATTGCCGACTGCATCTCCGAACCCATCGTCTGATGCGTATGACACGAATCAGATAATCAATCCGTTGACAAACGACACAGCTGGAATTTCTGGCGTGCCTCTTGTTGCAACGACTGTGAAGTTGTGCGGCATCAATCCATTACAGAACCCGAATTCGTGCGACAAGGCCTCGTTGACTGTTCCTGGTGAGGGTACGTACACGGTCAACCCGACAACTGGTGTAGTCACGTTTGATCCGTTGCCTTCATTTACGGGCCTTGTTGCGACAGTTGTGAAATATCAGGTGACCGACACCTTGAACCGCACAGTCAACTCGACAATCACGCCAACTGTTGGTACGCCACCGGCACCATCAGCGTCTCCGAACACCTCAAGTGGCGCATATGACACGAATCAGACGATTGATCCTTTAGCGAATGACTCTCCAGGCGCCGTTGACTTCCCTTTTGTTGCGACGACTGTGAAGTTGTGCGGCATTGATCCAGTACAAACACCGAATAGTTGCACTCAGACAACTCTTGTTGTTCCCAATGAAGGTACGTATACGGTGAACCCGACAACGGGTGTCGTCACGTTCGATCCAGTGTCCTCCTTTACGGGCACTGTTGCCACGGTTGTGAAATATCAGGTGACGGACACTTTGAACCGCACGGTGAATTCAACAATTACTCCAAGCGTGGACCCAATTAGTGCGCCATCAGCTACCCCAGAAACTAAATCAGTTCTGCCTGGTGGAACTGTGTCGTTCACCAGTGTGACTGGTGGTTCCGGTCTTGCAACAGGAACTGGTCTCGCAATCTCTGGCGCATCAGCTACGTGCTTGGTGAATACCAGTGTGACACCGAATACTTGTGTCACCGGGCTCACAAACAGCGATGGAGCCTGGTCAATCAACCAAGCAACAGGCGTTGTCACGTTTGTAGCAAACAATTCCCTATCTGCTGGTACAAAAACATCAGTGACGTACCGAGTAACTGACGTCACTGGTCAGACCGCAACAAGCACCTTGACACCAATAGTTCCGCCGCCACCAGTAGCAACCAACGACACTTCAACTGGCCCCTATGACACGAATCAAATCATCAATCCCCTGACGAACGACACGCCTGGAGCTTCAAGTGCTCCACTCGTTGCGACAACGGTGAAGTTGTGTGGCATTGACCCTGTGCAGACACCGAACAACTGCTCGCAGACAACATTGGTTGTGCCAAACGAAGGTACGTACACCGTGAACCCAACAACTGGTGTTGTCACGTTTGACCCAGTGCCATCATTTGTGGGAACTGCAACAGCAGTGGCCTATCAAGTTGCTGATTCCATTGGCCAAGTAACGGATGCGACAATTACCCCGCAAGTCAGCGCGCCACCGTTGCCCACTGCAACGCCTGACGCAATTACAACGGCGCATGACACAAACCAAACGTACACACCAACAAGCAATGACACCCCTGGTGCATCTGGCGCTCCGTTTGTTGCGACAACGATGAAGTTGTGTGGCACTAGCCCAGTAGAGACTCCGAATAACTGCACGCAGACTTCGCTGACAGTTACGGGCGAGGGCACATACACAGTTGACCCTGTAACGGGAGTTGTGACGTTTGATCCGTTACCAAGTTTCAAAGGCACTGTTGCCACTGTTGTGAAGTATCAGGCCACTGACACGTTGAATCGCACTGCGAATTCGACTATCACGCCAACTGTTGATCCGCCAACAGCGCCTACTGCATCACCTGAAACCAAGTCAGTTCTTCCAGGAGGAACAATCTCCTTCACGACCATCACTGGTGGCTCTGGCCTGGCAACGGGTACTGGACTAGCAACCACAGGAGCTACCGCTACTTGTTTGGTAAATACATCGGTGACACCTAATACATGTGGCACTGGGTTCACCAATAGCGATGGAACATGGTCAATCGATCAAGCAACTGGCATTGTCACATTTGTGGCAACGAACCCATTGGCAGAGGGTACAAAAACCGCCGTTACGTATCGCGTTACCGACGTAACTGGCCAAACTGCAACAAGCACCTTGACTCCGATTGTTCCTCCGCCACCTGTTGCAACAAATGACATTTCAACAGGTGCATATGACACAAATCAAATGATTAACCCATTGACAAATGACACTGCTGGTGCTGTTAGTGCTCCACTTGTCGCGACAACGGTGAAGTTGTGTGGCATTAGTCCTGTTCAGACTCCAGTTAACTGCACGCAGACTTCTTTGACTGTGCCGAATGAGGGCACGTACACAGTTGACCCAGTAACTGGCGTCGTGACATTTGATCCGTTGCCAACGTTCACAGGCACTGTTGCAACACCACCTAGATATCAGGTCACTGACGCAGTCGGTAGAACTGTGAATGCCACTATCACACCGACCGTGACACCTCCACCAGTACCTACCGCAACGCCGAATACTGGCCGTGGTGCGTACGACACGAATCAAACCGTGAATCCTGTTACAAACGACACGCCTGGAGCGCCGACTGCAACGTTCGTACCAACGACTGTGAAGTTGTGTGGCATTAGCCCTGTACAGACACCGAATAACTGCACGCAGACAACCCTTGTAGTGCCTAATCAGGGCACATACACAGTTGACCCCGTAACGGGTGTTGTGACGTTTGATCCGTTGCCGACATTTACCGGGACAGCAACTCCAGTTGTGTATCAAGTCACTGACATTTTGAATCGCACGGCGTCATCCACAATTACTTTGACTGTTGATCCACCACCAGCACCAGTTGCAACACCTGAAACGAAAATTGTGCTGCCAGGTTCCTCTGTTGCATTCACAACAATTACTGGTTCTTCTGGTCTTGCTACGGGTACCGGTCTTGCCACCACTGGAGCAACCGCTACCTGCCTGTTTACTCCTGGCACCACTACATGTGATTCAGACAACTCCGTCACCATCACAGGTGAAGGCACGTATGTGCTTGACCCTGGAACGGGCATTGTCACGTTCACTGCACTGAGTTCTGCAATGTCAGGCACAAAGCCGTCGATTACATATCGTGTGACGGACATTGTTGGCCAGACTGCAACAAGCACGTTGACTCCGATCATCCCTGACCCACCCGTGGCTACGAACGATGTTTCATCCGGACCGTATGACACGAATCAAGACATCAGCCCGTTGGCTAATGACTCGTTCAGTTCGCTAACTCCTGCGGTAAAGGCGTCATTGAAACTGTGCGGACTTGATCCACTGCAAACACCAAATAGTTGCGACAAGACTTCGCTTGTTGTACCAAACGAAGGTACGTACACCCTGAACCCAACTACTGGTGTCGTTACCTTTGATCCGCTGCCTTCGTTTACTGGTACTGTCGCAACAGCGCCTACGTACCAAGTTGCTGACAGTCTGGGTCGATACGTCAATGCAACGATCACGCCGACTGTTTCAGCACCTGACGCACCTACTGCGAAACCTGAAACCAAGTTGGTGCTGCCAGGCGCAACAATTTCGTTTACAACTACGACTGGTACCGCTGGTCTCGCGACGGGAGCTGGGTTAGCAACAACCGGTGCTACTGCCACGTGCTTGTTTACTCCTGGTACCACTACATGTGATGCAGATAATTCCGTCACGGTTGTGGGCGAAGGCACCTATGTGCTTGACCCAGTTACCGGCATTGTTACATTCACAGCATCTGCCTCAATCATGCCTGGTACGAAGACACCAATTACTTACCGTGTTACCGATGCGCTAGGAAAAACTGCAACTAGCACATTGACTCCGATTGTTCCTGCACCACCAACAGCCACAAACGATGCAATTTCTGACAAACACGACGTCAATCAGACGTACACACCGCTGGACAATGACTCGTTCAGTTCTCTTGCCCCAGTTTCAAAAATCACATTGAAGTTGTGCGGCGTAGAGCCCGTTCAAAAACCGAATGATTGCGATAAGTCCACCGTTACCGTGCCTAAGGAAGGTACATACACATTAAATGCTGACGGGACAGTCACGTTTGATCCGCTATCAACATTCTCTGGAACTGCAACACCAGTTGTGTACCAAGTGTCAGACAGTCTTGGTCGCTTTGTTACCGCAACAATTACTCCGACAGTGGCACCACTTCCTGTTGCAGCCGCAGCACCGATAGTAAAAGTTGTAGTTCCGGAACCAGCAGCCACGATTGATACTGGTAAGGCAAAACAAGGAGCGAAAATTACATTGTCCCCTTGGTTGAACGATGATGGCGGAACTGTTGACGGCACAGGCGAGAAGTTGTCATTAGTCCCGACGAGTATTCGTTTGTGTGGAACAACGACGTTGGAAAAAATGGACGCACTGGCAACAACCGGACAGGTCGTTACGTGTTCATTGACCAAACTGAAGACCGCTGATGGTACGTACACCGTTGACGTGAAGACAGGCAAAGTGTCGTTTGTTCACAAGAAAGGTTTCTCGGGAACTGTGACGGAACCCGTGACGTACCAAATTGCAAATACCTATAAGGGCACTACTGGCCCTGGCATCGCTACTGGCGTATTGATGCCCACCATTGTTCCGACCACCGTTCCATCAGTGACCCTCGGTGACAAGGTGTGGCGTGACCTCAACGGCGACGGATACCAAGGCCCTGGCGACGGCGGAATCGCTGGCGTCACGGTGACATTGCGTACCGTAAAGGGCAAACCAGTCAAGGACCTCTTCGGCAAGATTGTGAAGCCGGTGGTCTCAGACATAAACGGTGCGTTCCGCTTCACTGGCTTACCGGGAGGTCGATACAAGTTGATTGTGACCTATCCGCCCAATCTTCGTCCGACCCTTGCGGACCGCCCAGGTCGTGAAAAGAACTCGTCAACCACGCAGGTCATAACGAAGATTCTCAAGATTGGTCAATCTGACCTATCGCTTGACTTCGGCATGGTTCCAAAAATGACCTCTGGACTCGCTCATACGATGTAACTGGGCAATTCTGGGGCGCTTTCATCGGTCAGAAGTGAATTCATCAGGGCGCCAAGTGCTGCGTTGGATAAGGTTTCATTCGTGATTCTGTCTGACCGTGACCTCCGTACCGAAATGGCCGCTGGCCGCATCATTATCGAGCCGTTCGATGAGGCGTGCGTGCAGCCAAGCAGCATCGATATCAAGGTGCACAACCTGTTCCGGGTGTTTCGTAATCACACCGCTGGCATCATCGACGTGAAGAAAGACATGACTGACCTCACCGAACTGGTGGACATTCCCCTAGATGGCGTCTTCATTTTGCACCCAGGCGAATTTGTCCTTGGATCCACACTCGAGCGCGTAGCCGTACCGAACGATTTGGTGGCACGTGTTGAAGGCAAGAGCTCACTTGGCCGCCTTGGGCTTCTGATTCACTCCACTGCAGGTTTTATTGATGCTGGCTTTGATGGTCACGTCACTTTGGAATTGGCAAACGTAGCCAACCTTCCGATCACGTTGTATCCGGGCATGAAGATTGGCCAAATCAGTTTCATGAAGATGACATCGCCGGCTGAGAACCCGTACGGATCTGGCGCAAAGGGTTCGAAGTACCAGGGACAGCGTGGCCCAACTCCGTCGCGTTATTTTGAGAATTTTCAGTAATGACTCCCAAAGACATCAAGCAGTCAGACAAGCTTGAACACGTTCTCTATGACATTCGTGGGCCAGTGCTGGAAGAAGCAAAGCGTCTCGAAGAACAAGGTCACCGCATTACCAAACTAAACATTGGTAACCCTGCGCCGTTTGGTTTTGAAGCACCGCCTGAAATTCTGGTTGACGTTATTCGCCACTTGCAGGAATCGCAGGGCTATTCGGACTCACAAGGTATTCGTTCAGCACGTACTGCAGTTGTGCAGCATTACCAAACAAAGGGCATTGACATCACAGACCCTGATGACATTTGGTTGGGTAACGGCGTCAGTGAACTGATTCAATTATCGCTTAATGCATTGCTTAACGGTGGCGATGAAGTTCTAATTCCTGCACCGGATTACCCGTTGTGGACTGCCTCAACAAGCCTGGCCGGTGGCACACCAGTGCATTACTTGTGTGACGAAGACAATGAGTGGAATCCAAATCTTGACGACATTCGTTCGAAGATTACGAAAAAGACTCGCGCCATTGTTGTTATTAACCCGAACAACCCAACTGGCGCTGTGTACAGCAAGAAGATCCTGCGTGACATTGCTGACCTTGCGATTGAACACAACCTCGTTGTTTTCGCCGACGAAATTTACGACAAGATTCTGTACGGAGATGCTATGCATCACACGTTCGCAGCACTTGCACCTGACTGTCTTGTTTTTACATTTAACGGATTATCAAAGGCGTATCGTCTTGCCGGCTTCCGCTCTGGCTGGATGATGGTCACTGGCCCGCGCAAGCACGCCGCTAGCTATATCGAAGGCATTCAGATGCTGACCAACATGCGTCTCTGCGCGAACGTGCCAGCACAACATGCAATCCAAACTGCACTGGGCGGACGTCAAAGCATTCAAGATCTACTGCTTCCTGGTGGACGCTTGCTTGCTCAACGCGATGCCGCAGTTACGGCGCTAAGGTCGATTCCGGGTGTCACTGTGGTGGAACCGAAGGGCGCACTGTATGTGTTCCCAAAGATTGATCAAGAGATGTACCCCATCAAAGATGATCGCCAGTTCGTGCTTGATT
>Ga0214919_10007475_pt1 | contig 14730 bp, 6 predicted proteins | sample LL1503_MetaG_FD_177994 | JGI IMG/M metagenome (GOLD analysis project Ga0214919, IMG submission 177994) | Freshwater microbial communities from Lake Lanier, Atlanta, Georgia, United States - LL-1503 | ecosystem: Environmental > Aquatic > Freshwater > Lake | place: USA: Georgia | collected 2015-03-15 | reverse complement strand
CCTCAGTGGCACTGGAATTCGTTTGGAGTTGGACGATGCTCTTGCAATTGGCAAACAAGTCGAAGTGGATTTCTTTTTCGCTGGCATTCTCAAAGCGATTCATTTCACAGGCATTGTCACGCGCGTCTTTGATGAGATCGATGATCCAGGTCCTCGACGCATGGGAATTGAAATTCAAAGTTTTGCAAGCGAGGCCGATGAACTTCGTTTGAATGATTTGCTGGAGAGCGGTTCGCTGGGCGAGTTGAGATAATTGAATTTGCTTTGAATTGCCTGCGAACATTTGATTTTTTGCTGGTGTGCCTTCGCTGAATTGCTTGAATGAATAACTGATCTGCGTTTGCCGTATTGACCAAGTCGCTCGCGTGAGCAGCTTGAACGCGTGATCTCCAGTGGACTTCCTCATTTATCAAATGGGAGTCTTCTGGAGAACCCGCGACACTGAGTCGTTTTGAGCCGCCCACGCGGCAAGAGGTTCTTGTGAAAGAAATTCCGTTTGCAGAAGTTCAAAATCGTATTGGCTATCACTTTCAAGATTTGACTCTTTTGGAAACGGCATTGACGCACGCGTCGCTGTCGGACCATCGATCAAAGAGCAATGAGCGGCAGGAATTTTTAGGCGACGCGGTGCTTGGCCTTGTGGTGTGCGAGCATTTGTTTCGGTCGCTTGCGGAGAGTCTTGAAGGCGATTTGACCAAGGTGAAAAGCCACGCGGTCAGCCGACAAGTGTGCGCGGAGATTGCGGTTGAATTGAAACTGCACGAGGCACTGCGCCTTGGCAAGGGCATGGGACCCGCGGCCACGCTTCCGGGCTCGGTCAGCGCGGCGGTATTGGAATCCATCATTGGTGCGATTTACTTGGACGGGGGACTTGTGCCGGCGCAAGAGTTCATTCTTCGCCATCTTGGACCACGCATTCATGAGTCATTGCACGGCGGGCATCAACATAATTTCAAGAGCGTGCTTCAGCAAACGCTGGTTTCCCTGCGCATGTCGCCGCCTATTTACATGATTCTTGATGAGAAGGGGCCCGACCACGCAAAGTGCTTTGAAATAGCGGTTCTCAGCGGTGATCGGCGCTTCACCTCATGTTGGGGCGCAAGTAAAAAAGCCGGCGAGCAAGCCGCGGCGCAATCGGCGTTGCGAGAATTAGGCGTGATCGCTTTGGATGAGCGCGGTATTGAAGTCGCTCGCCCATTGGCGCGCGTGAAGCCAGATACCACTTCTGGAAAATAGCGCGGCGCTGCGTTGTGATTTTATTTTGCACGCGCGGCGGCAAATGCGCCAAGCAATCTCTTAGCGCATTCGTGTTCGCTTTCTTTCGTGTCCACAATGACATTGGCCAGCGTGCGATACAAAGGCATTCGGCTTTCAAAGAGCGCAAGCATTTCCGCGGCGGCGTCGGCGGCTGTGTCGCCACTTGCTTTGGCCGCGTTGAGCAACGGGCGATCGCCGCGATTGTTTGTCAATCGATTCGCAAGTTCTGTTTCACCTGGATCAAGCAAGGCGATGAAGATTTCATTTCGCGTCTTTGCGGTTTGCAAAATATCTGCAACGCCAGGCGCCATTGGTGTTCCGCCACCAAGTGAAAGCACGCATTCTTTTTTTGCGGCCAGCAAGTTTGTAAGTTCAACGCGCTCAGCCTCGCGCCACGCGGCCTCGCCAATATCGTGAAATGTTTTCGTAACACTTGTAGCGCCAAGTTTCTGCAAGACCTTCTGGTCCAGATCCACAAAGTCTTGTTCCAAATGCGCGGCCACAATAGAACCAAGCGTGGACTTTCCGGAAAGCCGCAGGCCAATCAAAACCAATATTGTTGATGCTGACACGCTGATTTAGCGGGTCTTCACTTTGCGGCCAATGCGTCGTTGACGATTGACAATAGCGCGACCCTTGCTGGTCTTCATTCGGGCTCGGAAGCCAACTTTACGGAGCTTTTTAATGCGGCTGAGTTTGTGCGGATAATGCATGTCGGTTCCTTCAAGTAGGGTCGAACATGATACTGCAAATCGGCCACAAACTCAACTGCTGTATTTGTGCCCGTTGGCGCAGTTGAAAGAAATCTAGATTGGCGCCTGACCATGGTTGAAATGCCCTTGTATTGCAGCCAATTTGTTTCACAAATACAAGCGGAGTCAAGTAGCAAATGCCGCTTGAAGTGCATCTTTAAGGACATGGGCCGGAATTTAAGAGCACCAGCGAAATATCACCTGAGTCAACCATATTGGAGTCATCAAGATCACTCGGACAGCCGACGCACAATCCATAATCGAGCAGAATTACGGCGACATCACCAGTATCAACTTCGCCTGAGCCATCAATGTCGCCAAAGCACGGCACGGCCGCGGTACGAATTGCAACTGTGTGGCCATAGCCGGCGGCAATGTTTGTGCACGTGCCAAGAAGTGTTGGCGGAAGTGATTGACCCAATTCAAGATTGGTCGTTCCTCCATTCACTTGAACAGTTTTCCCAGCGCCCCAAGCCACCACAGTTCCATTGTCTTGCACTGCAACAGAGTGATAGCCGCCCGCGGCAATTTGCCCGCATACACCAAGGTTGGCGGGAATAGTTGTTTGGCCATTTGCGTTGTAGCCCCAACCCACAACATTTCCATTTGTTTTAATCGCTAAGCAGTGATAGGCGCCAGCGGAAATTTGTGTGCACGTTCCAATGTTCGCAGGAACAGTACTTTGTCCGTTGGAATTATTTCCCCAAGCCACCACGGTGCCGCCGCGCTGCAAGGCGACAGAGTGATATAAACCAGCGGCAATATCAGTGCAATTTCCTAACGTTGATGGCACCGTGCATTGGCCATTAGAGTTGTTTCCCCACGCCGCCACGGTTGAGTTGCTTTTAATCGCCAATGTGTGGGAGCCGCCCGCGGCAATTTGCGTGCATGTTCCCAAATTGACTGGCACGATGCATTGACCATATTCCAAACCAGTTGAGCCCCCATTGGTTTGACTTGTCACTCCAGCGCCCCACGCAGCAATGCTTCCATTTATTTTCAAGGCCACGGTGTGCGCAAATCCGGCTTTCACTTGAACGCAGGCGCCAAGATTTGCTGGAACACTTGATTGTCCGTAAAAATTATATCCCCATGTTAAAACAGTGGCGTTTTGTGTGAGAGCAGCGGTGTGGTAGCCGCCAGCGGAAATTGTGGCGCACAACCCAGGATTCAGCGGAATTGTGATTTGTGCATAGTCATTGTTGCCCCACGCCAGCAGTGTTGCGTTGGTTTTTAATGCGACCGTGTCGTAGTAGCCAGCGGTTATTTGTAAGCATGCACCAATAGTGGAAGGCACAATAGATTGCCCGTATTCAAGCGCCGTTGTTCCGCCGTTGGTTAAGACTGTTTTGCCAGCGCCCCAGGCCACAATCGAGCCCTCGCTTTTCATGGCAACCGTGTGATATCCGCCAGCAGTAATTTGCGCGCACGTTCCTAAAGACGCAGGAACCGTGGTTTGTCCATTGGCGTTGTAGCCCCAACACACAACAATTCCCGTGCTTTTAAGCGCAACGGAGTGATAGGCGCCAAGCGCAATTTGCGTGCACGTTCCTAATGTGGCGGGCACGGTGCATTGACCATTGGCATTGTTGCCCCAAGCAACGACCAAGCTATTGTTTTGGATAGCCGCGCTGTGATACAGACCCGCGGCAATTTTGGTGCATGTTCCCAGAGTGGCTGGCACGGTGCATTGACCATTGCCATTGTTTCCCCAAGCGACAACGGTGGCGTTGGATTTCAGAGCCATCGAATGCGCTCCGCCCGCGGCAATTTGCGTGCAGGTCCCCAACGTAGCTGGAACAATTGATTGACCAAATTCCAATCCGCTTGTGCCGCCACTGGTTTGAGTTGTTGTACCAGCGCCCCAGGCCACAACAATGCCGCCAGTTTGCAGGGCCATGGTGTGGGCGTAGCCGGCAGAAATTTGTGTGCATGTTCCCAATGTTGACGCGATCATGGCTTGTCCCAGTTCAGGCCAAGTGCCGGTGTTTGTTCTGCCAGCGCCCCATGCCACAACGGCGCCGTCGCTTTGCAGAGCAACGGTGTGTTGACCTCCAGAAGATATTTTGGAGCAAGCACCAAGCGTGATGGCTTGACCGTAATTGTTGTAGCCCCAGCCCACGCAATTTTCCGTGGTGGCCGCGGCGGTCAATGTTGAAGCAGCCAACCACACAAGAGCGCAGGCGCACGCTTGCATTTGGCGGTTCTGTTCACGCCCGCGGCGCGCAACATGGGATCTTATGAAATGAAAATTCACCGAGTTTAGTATGACAAATCAGATTGAGGCAGGCAAATGGAAAGATTGCAAGGCTAGAACTTCAAAGCCGTGGTTCAACTGAAAGTCTTAGGCGTCACGGCCACGTGACTGGACCAAAGTTCAGCAGCAGCCATGAAATGTCGCCAGTGTCAACAATGCCGTTGCCGTCGAAGTCGCCAAACGTAATGTCAACTTCGCCGATATACAGCAGCACAATGCTGACATCGCCGGTGTCCACATCGCCGTTCAAATCAAGGTCGCCCTTGGCCATTTCGCAGGCGTCGGGTCGTCCGTCAGCGTCGTCATCAATGGCGCCGGCGGCAACATCGCAGGTGTCAATCTTGCCGTTGGCGTCGCAGTCAAGCGATGGATCGGTCAGCGTGTCGCACGAGTCCGGAATGCCGTTGAGATTGCAGTCAACGGTGCCTTGCGCAATGTCGCAGTAATCAAGGCGACCGTTCTGATTGCAATCAAGCGCCGCGTTGTCAACAATTTCATATTGATCAATGAACATGTTGCCGTCGCAGTCAAGCGATGGATTCAGCAGAATGTCGTACACATCCAGCACGCCGTTGTTGTTGCGATCAAGCACTGGGTTGTCCAAGATGTCGCAGGTGTCTGGGCGATGGTTACCGTTGAAGTCTTTATTTTCGCGGAGGGCGAGGGTGTGGTAGCCACCGCCCGCGATAGCGGTGATACCCGAGTTGGCGGCATCAGGAATAGTGCATTGACCGTTGCCGTTGTTACCCCAAGCCAGAACGGCGCCACCTTTGAGAGCGATTGTGTGGTAACGACCGCCCGCGATAGCGGAAACTCCCGATTGTGCAGCAGCCGGAATGTTGCATTGACCGTAGCCGTTGTAACCCCAAGCAAGAACAGCCCCATCTTTAAGAGCAATGGTGTGGTACGTACCGCCCGCGATAGCGGTGATGCCAGTCAGAGTGACGCCATTGATTTGCACTGGAACAGTTCCAATGGCGCTAAAATTAGTAATTGGATTTCCACTGCCATCTGTTCCCTTGCATTGTCCATCGCTGTTGTAACCCCAAGCTAGAACGGTGCCATATTTAAGAGCGATGGTGTGGTAGGCACCACCCGCGATAGCGGCAACGTCGCTTAGAGCAGAATCAGGAATGTTGCATTGACCGAAGTAGTTGTAACCCCAAGCCATAACTGCACCATTTTTCATAGCGATACTGTGTTCGTCCCCGCACCCGATAGCCGTCACACCACTTTGAGCATTTGATGGGATATTGCATTGACCGTTGCCATTACTGCCCCATGCCAATACTGCACCATTTTTAAGAGCAGTTGTGTGTCCGTAACCACCCGCGATAGCTGCAACGCCGCTCAAAGCAGTGGCAGGAATATTGCATTGCCCATCGGCATTGTTACCCCATGAGAAAACTGATCCATTCTTGATAGCAACTGTATGAATTATGCCACATGCGATTGCTGTAGTTTCTGATTTGGCAGCAGCAGGAATATTGCATTGACCAGAATTGTTGTTGCCCCACACAACAACGCCACCCGCATTCGCCGTATCGCAAAAATCCAACGTGCCATTGCTGTCGCAATCTAAACCAGGCGTGTCCAAAATTTCATAAGTGTCAATGAACTTGTTGCCGTCGCAGTCAAGCGCGTTGTTGACCGAAATGTCGTAGGTGTCCAACTCGCCGTTGTTGTTGCGATCAAGCAGGGGGTTGTCGCGAATCTGGCACGCATCAAGCTGGCGATTCAGGTCGCGATCAAGCGCGGCGTTTGAATAAATTTCCGCCAAATCCCAAACCGTGTCGCTGTTGCAATCAGCGCCCGGGGTAAGCCCCTGAAATTGTAATTGCACGGTGGTGCTGCCGCCGGCGCACTCGCCAGCGGTGACATACGGCGACGCAAGCAGCGTGACCTTGAGTTGGCCTGCCGTTGCGTACTGCGCAAATGTTGCCTTGGGAATGGTCAGCGCCACGGTGCTTACGCCGCCATTGGTGGCGTTTGTGCAGTTGATACCGGTGCTGTTGACGTTGTCAAAAATGCGCGTGTAGGTCACGTCATTTAGTTTCAGCGTGAAATATTCGTTGGCGCTGTCAAGATCGCCCTTCACGCGAATGGTGAGCGTGGCGTCGGTGTACGTTGGGTACAAGTTGGTGAAGGTGTGGCTGTAGGCGGTGTTGGCGGTTGGCACGCCAAGGTTTGCGGTGGTGACATTGAATTGATCAATGCCTTCGCAGGTGTCTGGAACCTTGTCCGCATTTTGATCAAGCGCGCCGTAGTCGCGAACATCAATGTAGTCGGCGATGCCGTTGTTGTTGCAATCGCTGACGATGGCGATGGTGTGGAAGGTACCGCCCGCGATAGCGGAAACGCCGCTATAAGCAGAAGCAGGAATGTTGCATTGACCGGAGTAGTTGTAACCCCAAGCCAGAACTTCGCCATTTTTAAGAGCGATGGTGTGGTAGCCACCGCCCGTGATAGCTGAAACTCCACTGGAGGCAGAAGCAGGAATGGTGCATTGACCGTATTCGTTGCGCCCCCAAGCCAGAACTTCGCCATTTTTAAGAGCGATGGTGTGGATGTAACCGCCCGCAATAGCGGTAACACCGATTTGAGCAGCAGTAGGGATGTTGCATTGACCGTATTCGTTGTGCCCCCAAGCCAGAACTTCGCCATTTTTAAGAGCGATGGTGTGGCCGCTACCGCCCGCGATAGCGGAAACTCCAGTAAGAGTAATGCCATTGATTTGCACTGGAACATTTCCATCAGCAAGATAACTAGTGATTGGGTTACCACCGCTATCTGTTCCCTTGCATTGACCGTAGTAGTTGTAACCCCAAGCCAGAACTGCGCCATTTTTAAGAGCGATGGTGTGGTAGTTACGGCCCGCGATAGCGGAAACGCCGCTAGAAGCAGAAGCAGGAATGTCGCATTGACCTTGGTCGTTGGAACCCCAAGCCAGAACCGCCCCATCTTTAAGAGCGATGGTGTGGTAGGAACCGCCCGCGATAGCAGAAACGCCGCTAGAAGCAGCAGCAGGAATGTTGATTTGACCCTCGCTGCTGCGACCCCAAGCAAGAACGGCACCATTTTTAAGAGCGATGGTGTGGTAGTCACCGCCCGCAATAGCAGAAACGCCGCTAGAAGCAGAAATGTTGCATTGACCGTAGCTGTTGTCACCCCAAGCCGTAACAACGCCATTGGTGGTTTGCGCAGACGCGCTTGACGCACAATACAAAGAAGCGGCGCACACAACGGCAAGAGCAAGCACGTCGCGCAAGCGCAAACCAACTTCACTGGCGGTACGTCGAGAAGCGACAAAAATTTCGCAAGGGTTTTTAAATGAAATATGCGTAGCGTTCCTGCCAGAGCACACGGCGGATGCTCTGGGTGACCTATGGCGCATATTTACAGAAGTCGCAGGGAGTGGAGAGAGGAAATGGTTCATGTTCAGGCCTCCAAAATAGTTGCGCCCCGAAATAAAAAAGCAAGAAGGTCTGCGTAGCGCAGAGTCAGTATGACACCAGAAGCGAGCTAAAGCAAATCAAATATTGTAATTCACTACAAGTAAATGTAGGAAATTGCGTGTTGATTTAGCAAATTCATTATGCATGGCGCGCGCCTACATCACGGCCAGGTGACTTCGCCAAAGTTCAGCAGAATTAAAGACAGATCGCCGGTGCCGATCACACCATTGCCGTCTAAGTCGCCAAAGAGTGGGTTATACTCGCCCATGTACAAAAGAATAATGCTGATATCACCGGAATCAAGCACGCCATTTAAATCAAGGTCGCCCTTAGCAAATTCACAAATGTCTAAATGACCGTCTGTGTCGTCGTCGGCAACGCCGCTGGCAATGTCGCAGGAATCAATCTTGCCGTTGTAGTCGCAGTCAAGTAATTCGTTGTCGGCTATTTCATATTGATCAAGCGCGAGGTTGTTGTTGCAATCCAGCGCGGGGTTTTGTGAACATTCGTATGAATCCAGCACGCCGTTGGTGTTGCGGTCAAGCGAAGGGTTGTCCGCAATTTCGCAAGTGTCTAGACGAATGTTGTTATTGGTGTCAACTGGTGCATGCAGAGCGATGGTGTGCCAGGCACCACCTGCGATAGCAGTAACGCCACTTTGAGCAGCAGTAGAAATATTGCATTGACCGTGGTCGTTGTTGCCCCATGCAAAGACAGAACCATTGGATTTTAAAATAATAGTGTGGGAGTCGCCAGCCGCGATAGCGGTAACGCCAGATTGTGCCTCTGCAGGAACTGTGCAGTCACCGTTGGCGTTGCGTCCCCAAGCTAGAACAGATCCATTGTTCTTGAGAGCGATGGAGTGCCACATACCACACGCAATAGCGGTTACACCTGTCTTGGCTGCAGTGGGAATATTGCATTGTCCTCCACCGTTGTCGCCCCATGCTAAGACTTCTCCATTGTTCTTTAGAGCGAGGGTGTGGAAGGAACCGCCTGCAACGGCGATCACATTAGAGTTGGCTGCTGATGGAATCGTGCATTGCAAGTTGTTATTGCGTCCCCAAGCAAGAACAGAACCAGCTTTAAGTGCGATGGTGTGTGAATTACCGCCTGCGATAGCGGTAACTCCAGAGTTAGCTGCCGTAGGAATTGTGCATTGACCGTAGCGGTTGTCACCCCAAGCTAGAACGGTGCCACCCTTAAGAGCGATGGTGTGATATTCACCGCCCGCAATTGCAGTCACGCCCGAGTTAGCAGCAACAGGAATGGTGCATTGACCAAAATCGTTGCGTCCCCAAGTTAGGACGGAGCCATTGTTCTTGAGGGCAATGGTGTGCCACCAACCTCGAGCGAGCGCGATCACGCCTGAATTGGCAGCAGCAGGAACGGTGCATTGACCGTCGCCGTTGTTACCCCAAGCAAGAACGGTATTACTAGTGCTATTGCTAGCAAGGTCGCACGAATCAAGACGACCGTTGGCGTCACAATCCAGAGACGCGTTGTCAACAATTTCGTATTGATCAAGCACAAGATTGTTGTTGCAATCAAGCGTGGGGTTTTGAGAAATTTCGTAACTGTCCAGCACGCCATTCAAGTTGCGATCAAGCGCGGGATTTTGAGAAATTTCATAACTGTCTAACACGCCATTCAAGTTGCGATCAAGTGCGGCGTTCTGCGAAATTTCGTAACTATCAAGCACGCCGTTGTTGTTGCGATCAAGCGCGGCGTTCTGCGAAATTTCGTAGCTGTCCAGCACGCCATTCAAATTGTGGTCAAGCGCGGCGTTCTGCGAAATTTCCCAGCTATCAAGTACGCCATTGTTGTTGCGATCAAGCGCTGGGTTGTCACGGATTTCACAGGTATCAAGTGTGCCACTGTTATTACGATCTAGCGCGGGAGCAGCAGTGATTTCGGTAATGTCCCACTGTCCGTTGCTATTGCAGTCGCCGCTGGCAGTGAGACCAAAATATGTGAGTTGAACCGTCATAAAACCAGTGGGGCATTCACTGGCGGTCACAGAAGGCGCGGGTAGCAGTGTCACCTTTAATGATCCCGCTGCTGCGTACTGCGCGAAAGTGGACAGAGGAATTTTAATGGTGGCTGTGTTCACACCGCCATTGGTGGAACTAGAGCAATTCACGCCGCCAGTTTCAAATAGTTTCTGTCCAGGCATGACATCGTTTAGTTTCATAGTGAGATATTCAAAGCCAGTTGTGCCTGCCTCAAAGTCGCCCTTGGCGCGAATGGTAAGGACCGCCTCAGAGAAGGTTGGTCGAAGCCCTGTGAATGTTGTGCTTACGGCAATGTTGGCAGTTGGAATACCCAAGTTGGAAGTGGTGGTGTCAATTTGATTCAGGCCTTGGCATGTGTCTGGAATACCGTCGGTGTTTGTGTCGATGGCTCCACTTGCAATGTCACAAGAATCTGGAGTGCCGTTGCTGTTGCAATCTTTTGCAAGGCCACTAGCAAAGTCACACGAATCTGGAATGCCGTTGCTGTTGCAATCTTTGGCAAGGCCGCTGGCGATGTCACAGGAATCTGGAATGCCGTTGCTGTTGCAATCTTTGGCAAGGCCGCTGGCGATGTCACAGGAATCTGGGATGCCGTTGCTGTTGCAATCTTTTGCAAGGCCGCTGGCGAAGTCGCAGGAATCTGGAATGCCGTTGTTGTTGCAGTCTTTGGCAAGGCCGCTGGCGATGTCACAGGAATCTGGAATGCCGTTGCTGTTGCAGTCTTTTGCAAGGCCGCTTGCGAAGTCGCAGGAATCTGGAATGCCGTTGCTGTTGCAATCTTTTGCAAGGCCGCTGGTGAAGTCACAAGAATCTGGAATGCCGTTGTGATTGCAATCAGCCTCAACTCCACTTTGAATATCAGTAGTGTCGGAAATGCCGTTGATGTTGCAGTCGATAAAGATACCAATAGCAAATGTCCAAGCTTCTTGACCTACATCCACGCCATCGAAGGTGGAATCAAATGTCCAAACCTTGCCACTTGTGGTGTACTTGGTTTGAGCATCGCTCTTCAAGTTCAAGCTCGCAAGTGTGTACATGGTTGTTCCACCTGTTTGCGCAGTTGACTTGCCAGTGGTGTCGCCCCACACGGTCATTTTCACGGGTGTGGCGCTTCCTAAAATGTCGCTTACTTTCAAAGTCCAACGACCAATCATGACTAATTTATCTGCAAATGCGTTGGCATTGGTTTCATATGCGGCTTCTGTTGGAGCGGATTGATACCAACCTGGACCAACATAGAACACTCCGCTAGACCCACCCACCATTGCGTCAGGTGTATTTGGATTTGTGAAGTAGGAGTCCCCAAAGATATTGCCTGTATTTCCAACGCCTTGTGTGCGTCCACCAACTCCCACAAATGAATCCCAGGTATTGTTACCCGCGCCACCATTGGCACTTACGCTTGGCAACCAACTTCCGTTGCTGTGTTGAAAGGCAAGACCGGCGCTATTGACAAACTTGGTTGATTTGATCACCCCGTAGGTTGAAGAATCTGTGGTGGCTTGACCAAAGAAACTGACAATGCGCTCGCCAGTAGTGCCAACTCCAACTGCGGAATTAAACTTTACATAGACATCCATCACGCTGTAATACGCGTTACTAGAAGCAGTGCCAACTCCAGTTGCAGCAGAACCGTCCGCGGCTAGCAAGTAATTTTTTGCATAAAGGCCTTGCATACCCGCCACTGAACTAGTGAGCGAAGAAGTTTGATTTGTCGTGTCCGCAATATCACTAGCGGTGGTGTTGGTCGCATCAGTCGATTCACCAGACATATTCAGCAACATCAAACTGATATCGCCGCTATCAATGGCTCCGTTGCCGTCCATGTCAGTGACCTGAAGCATTTCACTACGATCAGAATTTTTGCCAGTGAGAACACGAATTTGAAATGGTGTTGTAGCGCCTTGGCTATGAGTAGTGGTGGTTTGCCCCGAGAATGTCGGCGCTGCGGCAATGGCAAATGAAGTTGCCAAGGTCAAGGAGCCAGTTGCTGCCAAGTGAATAAATCTGTTTCTTGCGTGCGTGGAGGTGGCGCGCGCAATTTGAAATGAACCGAAAGATGGACTCAGAGAAGTTTTGCTGTTGGTCATGGCCAGGCCTTCGGAATGGTGCGCCCCGAAATGGAAAGACCAGAAGGCCCTGTGACGCAATGGCAGTATGACACCATAAGCGTGTTGAAGCAAACAAAATCTTGTAATTCACTACAAAAAAATGGGTGAAATTTGTTGTTTATTTGGCAAATTAAATATGTGGGGTTGCGCTTAAATCAAGGCCAGGTGACTTCACCAAAGTTCAGCAGAATTAAAGACAGATCTCCAGTACCAATAATCCCATTACCGTCTAAGTCGCCAAAGAGTGGGTCATACTCGCCCATGTACAAAAGAATAATGCTGATATCACCGGAATCAAGCACGCCGTTTAAATCAAGGTCGCCCTTGGCAAATTCACAAATGTCTAAATGACCGTCCGTGTCGTCGTCGGCAATGCCGCTGGCAATGTCGCAGGAATCAATCTTGCCGTTGTAGTCGCAGTCAAGCAACTCGTTGTCAACAATTTCATATTGATCAAGTTGCAAATTGTGGTTGCAATCTAGCGAGGGGTTTTGCACGCAGTCGTATGAGTCCAGAACTCCGTTGGTGTTGCGGTCAAGCGAAGGGTTGTCCGCAATTTCACAACTATCTAGGCGACCGTTGGTGTTGGTGTCAAGGGTTGTGCGCAGAGCGATGGAGTGGTACTGACCGCCCGCAATAGCGGTAACGCCGATTTGAGCAGCAGGGGAAATGTCGCATCCACCGTATTGGTTGTAACCCCAAGCTAGAACGGCGCCGTCTTTGAGGGCGATGGTGTGGTATTGACCGCCCGCAATAGCGGTAACACCGATTTGAGCAGCAGCAGGGATGTTGCATTGACCGTATTCGTTATAACCCCAAGCTAGAACGGCGCCATCTTTCAGAGCGATGGTGTGGCCGCCACCGCCCGCGATAGCGGTAACGCCGCTATTGGCAGCACTAGGAATGTTGCATCCACCGTATCCGTTGTAACCCCAAGCAAGAACGGCTCCACCTTTGAGAGCAATGGTGTGGTAGCTACCACCTGTGATAGCAAAAATACCGCTATTAGCAGAAGCAGGAATGTTGCATTGATCGTCGCCGTTATAACCCCAAGCAAGAACGGCGCCATTTTTTAGAGCTATGGTGTGGTAGCCACCGCCCGCGATAGCGGAAACGCCGCTCAGAGCAGTAGCAGGAATGTTGCATTGACCGTTGCCGTTGTTGCCCCAAGCAAAAACTGCACCATCCTTTAAAGCGATGGTGTGTATGTTTCCGCTCGAGATAGCGGTAACACCGCTTTGAGCAGCAGTAGGAATATTGCATTGACCGGTGGAGTTGGAACCCCAAGCAAGAACGGTTCCACCTTTCAAAGCGATGGTGTGTTGTTCACCGCCCGCGATAGCAGAAACGCTGCTAAGAGCAGTAGCAGGGATGGTGCATTGACCGGAGTAGTTGGAACCCCAAGCTATAACAGAGTTAATGTTGCTACCCGTAATATCGCACGAATCAAGATGACCGTTGGCGTCACAATCCAGAGACGCATTGTCCACAATTTCGTATTGATCAAGCGCAAGATTGTTGTTGCAATCAAGCGTGGGGTTCTGAGAAATTTCGTAACTATCAAGCACGCCATTGTTGTTGCGATCAAACGCTGGGTTCTGAGAAATTTCGTAGCTGTCAAGCACGCCGTTGTTGTTGCGATCAAGCGCTGGGTTCTGAGAAATTTCGTAACTATCAAGCACGCTATTGTTGTTGCGATCAAGGGCTGGGTTATCACTGATTTCACAGATATCTAGGGTGCTATTGGAATTGTGATCCAGCTCGGGAGCAGCAGTGATTTCGGTAATATCCCACTGACCGTTGCTATTGCAGTCGCCGCTGGCATTCAGACTTACATATTGAAGTTGAACAGTCATAAAGCCAGTGGGGCATTCACTAGCGGTGACTGATGGTGCGGGTAGCAGTGTCACCTTTAACGTTCCCGCTGCTGCGTACTGCGCGAAAGTGGAAATAGGAATAGTGATGGTGGCCGTGTTCACGCCACCATTTGTCGTGCTAGAACAATTCACAGCGCCCGTTTCAAATAGTTTCTGTCCTGGCATGACATCGTTCAGTTTCATAGTGAGATATTCAAACCCAGTCGTGCCTGAATCAAAGTCGCCCTTGGCGCGAATGGTAAGAACAGCGTCAGAGTAGGTTGGTTGAAGCCCTGTGAATGTTGTGCTTACGGCGGTGTTGGCAGTTGGAATACCCAAACTTAACGTGGTGGCGTCAATTTGATTCAGGCCTTGGCATGTGTCTGGAATGCCGTCGGTGTTTGTGTCGATTGCTCCACTTGCAATGTCACATGAATCTGGAATGGCGTTGTTGTTGCAATCTTTGGCAAATCCGGTGACGAAGTCACATGAATCTGGAATGGCGTTGTTGTTGCAATCTTTGGCAAGGCCGGTGACGAAGTCGCAGGAATCTGGAATGCCGTTGCTATTGCAGTCAGGCCAGAGCCATGGTTCGTTTCTAATATCTTGATAATCTGGTTTTCCATTATTATTACAGTCAACAGATGAAGCTAGAAATGTCCAAGTTTCTTGGCTAGCAAAGACGCCATCAAAGGTGGAATCAAATGTCCAAACTTTGCCGCTGGTGGTGTACTTGGTTTGAGCGTCGCTCTTTAGGTTTATGCTAGCGACGGTGTACAAAGTTGTTCCACCGGTTTGCGCACTTGACTTACCAGTGGTATTGCCCCACACGGTCATTTTGACTGGTGTGGTGCTTCCTAAAATGTCGCTTACTTTCAAAGTCCAACGACCAATCATGACCAATTTATCAGCAAAAGCGCTGGCATTGGTTTCATATGCGGCTTCTGTTGGCGCGGCTTGATACCAACCTGGACCAACATACGTTGCACCGCTAGAACCACCCACCATTGCATCAGGTGTATTTGGA
>Ga0214919_10007474_pt1 | contig 14730 bp, 12 predicted proteins | sample LL1503_MetaG_FD_177994 | JGI IMG/M metagenome (GOLD analysis project Ga0214919, IMG submission 177994) | Freshwater microbial communities from Lake Lanier, Atlanta, Georgia, United States - LL-1503 | ecosystem: Environmental > Aquatic > Freshwater > Lake | place: USA: Georgia | collected... | reverse complement strand
GCTTGTACTGCTGGTGCTTTTACTTCTGCTGGTGCTAGTACTGCTGGTGCTTGTACTGCTGGTGCTAGTACTGCTGGTGCTAGTACTTCTACCGGTGCTCTTGTTGGTTCTGCTTTTACTTCTACTTCTGCTGGTGCTGCTACTGCTGGTGCTGCTACTTCTGCTGGTGCTGCTACTTCTGCTGGTGCTGCTACTGCTGGTGCTGCTACTGCTGGTGCTGCTGGTTGTTTATTAGAAGAAAAAAATGAGAAAAAATTATTAGTGCCGCTGCTAGTGCTTGTGCTGCTGCTAGTGCTTGTGCCGCTGCTAGTGCTAGGATATAATATTTGATTTTTATCGGTATCAATATTTTTTATTTGTGCAATTGTCGTATCTTTTATAGTTTTGTATACAATATCTTCAAAAATTTTTAATCCTTCAGAAAAATCCAATTCACAATTTACATATAATTCAATAATTATTTTTCTAGTATCTTCGACGACTTTATTTAATCCTTCTTCAGTAAGATCAGATTTAATAATAATTTCTTTCTTTTGTGTATCTTCATTATAAACAAATTCAAATAATCTATCAATAATTGTTAATAAATTTTGTTGACTTTTTTTTGCCTTCTCCATCATGTCTTTTATATGCTCTGCATATTTGGCAAATAAACTTTCTTTTAATGTGCCAGTATATGGTTTATTTAAAGAACCATTTGCTTTACATCCTTCTAATTTATTATAATTATGTAATTTAATTTGTGAAAAGGTTTTGATCGGTTTACCTTGTTCATCTACAGGGGTATCTGTATTTATTCCAGTAAATACTTTATAAAATTCAATTACATCTTTTTCGTATACTTCTTTTCTCATTTTATCCGTCATACCTACAAATCCTCCATTATCATAATCATATTTATCAAAATATAATTTCTCTAATTCAGGAATACCTGATTCTGAACTTAAACTATCACCTTTTATGTCACAAAATTTAGGATTAACTTTTACTGATTTAGAGGAATCGACCATATAATTTTCTCCATTCAATAAAGCGTTTATGCGTTTACTGCAAATATTAATGCGATCTATATTTACACTAGCATTTTCTGGAATATTATGTTTTTGTGTTATATCCACTTTTTGTTCATTATCGCCTCCTGATATTAACTCTTCGCCATCTTCATCTTGCATGTGCGCATTTGCGTTTGGCACTATCGGGGCTGGCACTATCGGGGCTGGCATAGTCACTGGCATTGGCGTATTTGCGGCTGGCATAGGCACTGGCATTGGCATATTTGTGCTTGGCATAGGCATTGGCATTGGCATATGCACGTTGTTTTCATTCGAATTATTACCTTTAAATTTATAAATAGGGTTAATCGTCGTTACAATTGCCGCAAAAACATGAGCAATTTTAACATAAAATTTTGCAATCCCAATACACATTCTTCTTTTCTGTGTTTTATTACTAACATCTAAACGTTCAAAGTCTTTTCTTTCAAAAAACGTTAATTTATCCTTATCCATTTGATTAATTTCAACACCTTTTTGTAATCTCTGTGCAAGAAATGCAATTTCTAAATCTGTTAAATTTTTTTCTACAATTTTTGATGTAAGTATCACTAATTTATTACAATAATCCATATTAGATAAATTTTCCATATCTTTAAAATTTTGAGTTAAAATATAATTTGAAGCGACATAATCTATAATTTGATCAAATGTTTTTTTTTTATTATTATTATTATTATTATTTGATTGAGCGTTACCCATTTATGATAAATATATATTATAAATTTATTTTAATTTACAATATATATATTTATTTATTTATTTAAAATTCGGTGGTTAAAGTGCGATTTCCTCCACGTGTATTTAAATATTTCATTTGTTCAGGAGTAGCACACACACAGCCAGTAGAGTTTGAATAAACGGATGGGCAGCATTCTGGCGCAAACTTATTTTCATTAAAAAGAATTAATTCCGATTCAGGTAAGGGCACCTCTCCACCCACATTTCCTTCAAATGAACTATATATTCCCTTGCTATAATCTTCAGTAGAAGTTTTATTTTCCCAACTACTTTTAACTCCCTCTCCCATATTGTAATCTAAACTTGATCCAATCAATTGAAAAGATTCCTTTACTCCACCAGCACAAGTACAAAACAGATTAACTCCAATAAACCCGCCTAATAACATACATAAAATAATTAATTCTAATCGCATTTTAAAACCTAAAATAGTAATTTCCATTTTCTTCTTATACATAATAAATTAGATAATTTATTTTTTCGAAAGAATATATTTATCAATTCCATAATTATAATCATTAATTTGTATATTATTCTTTATTTGAAAACTTCCAGTATTAGTAATTAATTGATATAATTCAGATACATCTTTAACTTTCTCGCCAGAAATATCAAAAGTATTTATCTTTCCTAAATATTCATTATTTAAATGTATATTTTTACTACAAATAATAATATTATCTTTTTCTTCAATACCATTGTGTGTTAATTTATATTTATAGACGCCATTCATTTCAATAGCATCAATTTTAATCTTACCTAAAACGACAACCCCATTACATAAAATATCATTTACTTTAATATTTTCTAAATTAATACATGTAATTCCATCATTCATCACTACTTTTGTTTTCCCATACATACCATTGTCTAAATAATAATGTATATCTTCATTTATAAAATTGTTTGGCAAATGTGGACAATTCTCTTCTAAAGCATTGATCACCTCTTCATCAATATCATCCCAATCCGAATAAATGACTTCCCCAATTTTAAAATGTTTTGTTGTAGTTAATAAACAATAGACAAAAGGTTCATTAAATTCCTTAACTGCTACACTTGCTGGATGATTTTTTACTTTAATCCAGCCTAATTTATCATGAAATACACGATGTTCGCCAGTGACAATTACATTATACAGATTATATATGTGTTGGTCTTTTGCGGAAAATTTAATAATGCCAGTGACTTTTGAATAATCACCTAATATATCGCCAATACAAATATCGGATATTTTTACATCTCTCGTTTCATTATTATTATTTAATATTTTTGTAATAAGTGTATGTTCCGAAAAACAACCAGGTACTTTTGGCGCTGAACGTGAATGTAATTTAAAAACATCGCTCATAAAACTTTGAACTGGAACAAAAACAACTAAAATCGCAATCATTATGGCAATTAAAGGGGCGGCTAAGGCTTCTCCTACAAAAGGTATAAATAATAAACCGACAATAGTCCCAGATAAAGCAATCAATATAGTGATAATAAAATTAATAATATTCGCAAAAAGAGATTCAAGAGCAAGATAAGACCCCATTAAAGTATAAGTAGATGCGCCTAAAGTTCCGACAATTTTTCCTAACATATCTTTCATATTAATTACAAATTGTAAGATGGGCATCAATATATTTAACAACCGCCCCATCACTTCTTGTGAGAATTCCTTTAGACTATTTCTTATTTTGTCAAAAAGATTACGGATAGCACTGACCGAATTTACTAAACTATCAAATTCATCTGTAAACGTTTTCATTAAATAATAAATAGGTGCAAACGCATCGGCAGTAATCGTTTTTAAGATGGTTTGCATACACCCCGTAAAATTATCACCAGTAAATTTAAAAGCGCTTTCTCCAATCGGTTTATTTATTAATCCTACAAAGGGGATAACTGCTGGCGAACATTTTTGATTTTCCCAATCGGCTAATATAGGTTTTACGTTATTCATCACATAAAAATAACTGATTGTTACGAAAAATACAATACATATAATTATTGCCATCCAAATATCTGTCCCATATCTTTCTATAAATCCTGATTTTGTATATAAATTATTTATTTTTGTAAATACGTTTTCCATAGTATATTATATATATTTAAATAAGTTTTTTTGACGTAGACCCATTATTATCTTCCCAATCATGAAATATCCATTTTCCAATAGGAATAATATGATCAGTAGTGATTAAACATGCTAAATTTACACTATTCTCGCTTGATATGGTCGACTCTTTTAATTCTTCGACATGTACAAATTTTTTAATAGTGCTATCATATACTAAATGACTCCCTGAAACTAAAATTGGTTCATTCTTATTTTCGCCACCCTCTAACGTATACAAATATTCAATATATTCCCCTTTTTCATTTATATTACTAATATTCATCACTGCGCAGACTTTTGATCCATTTTTCAGAATTGCGTTCAACGGCATATCTTTCATTTTTACTAAAGTTCCATCTTTTAAAGTCATTTTTGTTTCTGGATGAAAACATAAAGCACGGACTAATTCACCAGGCGGTCCACTCCAGGCACTATTCATCGTATCAATGGAGCCTTCTAAGGTATACATTAATGTCGCCATGATGCCTACTAATTTACCAAAAATATCTTTAATATTAATAATCATGCGTTGAAATTCAATCAGTATATTTAAAAACACGCCAAAAACACTTTGAATCATTGTAGTGATTGAATTACGAATATTATTGAAAAAATTGCGAACATCGGATAAACTTTGCGTAATAGTGCTGCCAATATTTCCCAAAACATTAAAATTATAATTAAGAGGTTGCATCAATTCTCCCATCGAACTTTTCATCATAGTTTGAATACAATAAGTAAAATTAGTTGAAGTATCCTGTCCAAATACTGAAGCAAAAGGCATGACAATTGGGTTACATCTATACTGCGGCCAATCGTTTTCTATTTGGGTTATTCCTACCGCTAAAATATTAAATACATAAAGTAATATAAAAATTAATATGATTAATACAGATAATGTTATATCAGAGGATTTCATAATAAAGTATATTGTGATTATTTTATTATGAATTTATCTCTCTTCTAATACTTTCTCTAATTTTTTTATTACTTTTTCTTATTTTTCTAAATTTCATTTCCTACTTTTCATTTCCTACTTTTTCTTTTATGTTTTCTAGATTTGCGTAAATGACGTGTGCGTTTCGTGCGATTTTTATTTCGAGAATGTCTCTTAGTATGCCGATGTTTACGATTACGATTACGTGTACCGCCTGTAATAGCACTACCACAGGAGTTCGTTGCAAAGCAATCATTCATGGCATCATTGGTGCCAGTAATAGCCGTAGTATTGGTACCCACCGAAGAACTATTTGCGCCAACGGGGCTGACTTCTGGCCCTGATTGAGGAAATTGTGGAACACTCACTCGGCTACGACCAGCGGAACCTCCATGTGTTTTATTTAATTGTGATTGCATCTGATTGTTATTTTTCATAAAACCTATTGCGTTGGCACCTGGAGAACCGCCGTATTCGTAACCATAGGTTGTGTATGGTGCTGGTTTCAAATTTAATTGGGTTGCTTGCATTTTTAATAGATATATATATTAATTAAATATAATTATTTTTTATAAAAAATATATATAATTATTTTTTATAAAAAATATATATAATTAATTTTTATAAAAAATATATATAATTAATTTTTATAAAAAATATATATAATTAATTTAATTAAGAATATAAATATATAACAATAGATTATTTATATATTTATATTATATTATTAAGATGGATCCAAATGAACGAATACATTTACAAAAAATGATTAATGCAAATAATGTACAAGATTGTACAAATGAAATCAGAGAGAAAAAACATAGTGATAAAATAAAAAACGATGTCGCAATTATGATTGGTCTTAAAACAAAATATCAACGACTGGCTAAATCAAATCCTGACCAATTTGACCAAATGTGTATATCCCAATGTAATTTTATTTTTACACATTATACGGATATTTTTAATAAATTAAAAAATGATGAATTAAATCTAAATATATTAGGACAATTATTATATATTTTGAAAAAAATAGAAGATGAAAAAATCGATCAACATACAGGCGCGTTTGAAGTCGGAAAAATATTAAAAGAAATGTATATTGATAGTGCCTTAACGCGGGCAGAAAAAATCGATAAAAAGACTGGACAAAAAATGGAAACATTCAAACCAAATAAAGTTAAAAAAATATCATGGAAAGAGTTCAAGGAAATGGAGAAATTGTAATTAAACACTAATTTATTATTATTTTTATTATTTTTATTATTTTATTCTATTAGAATATAGAATAAAATGAAATCACGAAAAACTCATCATATTAGTAAAGGATTTTCAAAAAAAAATAGATTTAGTAAAAAAAAATCAATTCGTCGAATACATAATAAAAGGGGTAGCACTCGCAAAAAATTACAAGGGGGAGGATTTCCTTTTGCTGGTTTTGATAAACAACACTTTTCACAAGATCCAGAGGAACAAAACAAATGGACACTTAACACGAGTATTTCTATTAATGCTTCACAAATATTAAAGATACCTAATGGTATTACATTAATTATACCAAAAGATATTTTCCTTGAGAACAACAAAGGTGGCACAATTCTTAACGACGGCGAAACAATTCTTAAAGACGGAGGTATAATTGATAACGAAGGCGGCATAATTAACAACAACGAAGGCTGCGTAATTAACATAAAAGGCGGAACAATTAACAACAACGAAGGTAGCATAATTAACAACAACGAAGGTGGCACAATTAACATAAAAGGCGGCACAATTTACAACAAAGAGAGCAAAATTTTCAACCACAAAGGCGGAACAATTAACAACACAGAAGGCGGCATAATTAACAACTACGAAGATGGTGAAATTTTCAACAAAGACGGCAGAATTTACAATTACAAAAGTGGAACAATTTACAACAACGGCGGCACAATTTTCAACACAGACGGCGGCATAATTGATAACAAAGAGAGTGGCGAAATTAACAACAAAAAAGATAGCACCATTAACAACGACGGCGGAACCATTAACAACAACCAAAACGCAACAATTTACAACAACTATGGCACCATTAACAACTACAAAGGTGGCATAATTAACAACGACGCAGAGAGCATATTTGTCAATTACGGCACAATTACAAACAGCAATTCTAGTGTAATTAATAACAAAGGCGGCAAAATTTTCAACACAGAAAACGGCACAATTAACAACTACGAAGGTGGCACAATTTTCAACACAGAAGGCGGAAAAATTTACAACAATAAACACGGAAAAATTAACAACGAAAGCGGTGAAATTGTCAACGAACGCGGCAGAATTGTCAACACAGAAGATGGTGCCCTTACAAACGATGGTACACTTCATGACGATACCGCAATATACGACGAAGATTTTGACCAATCCGAACTACCCAATATTAATAATATTGTTCTATTTATTTTTGCACATGGGAGAATTATTCCATTTAATTCGAAACAATATACTCGGATTAACCCAACTAAATTTTCGTCCGTTTTATTAACAGCAGATGAAACAATGTGTACACTTGGGACGAAGGGACTTGAAGAATTTAAAGTAGTAGAAACACAATTGGCTAATATAACATCTGATTTTATAGATAACATAAAGAAAGAATTAAATATAATTCAAAATTCTTTGACTTTTGAAATAATAAATAAATTAAATTTTTTTTCACGATATTTCACATCAAATACATTCAAAACGAAGTCGGAACCACAAAAACCATGTTATATGGGTACTCGTGGATGGATGTGTGATAATCCGATAAGTACAAGAAATAAATGGTACAACTCCTCTTTAACTAAAACATATACTGGATTTAATAATTCGGAACTCTTATTATGCCAAGATATAACAAACATAAAACAATATATTGTTAGTACATATAGGGATAGGGTGAAATATTCGAAATACCCCAAACAGAGTGAAACACAGAGTTTTTCGGAAAATTCTAATGATTGTAATCTTGATAATGTTTTTGTAATAATTATGGTAAGGCATGAAAACATCACGTATTTGATTAATCTTGAAACAAACACAACCATGGAACTTCATGAAATAGTAAATAAGTCATTTGCTAAAGTGAACACATCTTTTCCAGAATTAAATGGTTTACCACAAAAATATACAATTATAGATATTGCTTGTAGCAGTGGAACAGGTTCAAGTGGACATGTTCATCCCCTCCAAAACTCGGACGGAACGTATAATTCCCAATTAGGTAGAAGTCCCTATCTTGGCGGCAGAAAAAGAAATAATAATAAAGAAAAATAAAAAGATAATACCTTATTTACAACTATAATTGAAATAAAAAATATTAAATAGTTCAATTATAATTATATATACTAATGACTAGTAATTATATTCTCGTTATTGTAGAATCGCCCGCCAAATGTAGTAAAATCGAGTCTTATTTAGGGGAAGGGTATAAATGTGTAGCAAGTTTTGGGCACGTAAGAGAACTTAAAGGTCTTGAATCGATTGCGATTGAAGCGAATTTTAAACCAACTTTTATTGAAAGCGAAAATAAACTTAAACAAATCAGTAAAATTCGCGCTCTGCTTAAAAATGCATCAGAAGTCTTATTGGCGACCGACGATGATCGTGAAGGAGAAGCGATTGCGTGGCATCTTTGTGATATGTTTGGGTTACCGCTTAAAACCACCAAACGTATTATTTTTCACGAAATCACTGAAACTGCTCTAAAAAATGCAGTAAAATGTCCGACGTATGTAAATATGTCAGTCGTAAATGCGCAACTGGCACGCCAAATCTTAGATTTATTTGTAGGCTATAAATTATCGCCATTATTATGGAAAAATATTGCGAATCATACGAAAAATGGTTTATCGGCTGGCCGATGTCAAACACCAGCCTTAAGACTCGTCTATGATAATCAAAAAGAGATTGAATCTTCACCGGGTTGTAAAGTCTATCATACCCTCGGTTATTTCACTTCAAAAAATCTTCCTTTTCAGTTAAATCAGCAACATGAAGACGCCGACAAAATGTCTGCCTTTTTAGAAGCGTCAGTGAACCATGAACATCTATATACGTGCGGTACGCCGCGCAATACGACAAAAACGCCGCCTACGCCTTTCACAACCAGCAGTTTACAACAAATGGCAAGCAATGAAATGCGTATTTCGCCGAAAGAAACAATGCAAATTTGTCAAAAACTCTATGAAGGCGGTCATATCACTTATATGCGTACCGACAGCAAGACGTATAGTGAAGAATTTATTGCTAACGCCGCGACATTTATTACGACGGAATATGGAAAAGAATACATTAGCACTACAATTGAACAACTAGCATTACGCTCTAGCGCTATCGGCTCTGGCTCTGGCAAGGAAGATGAAGATAAAAACCTAAAAAAGAAAACAACAAAAAAAGAGTCATCCGCCGCTACAAACAACAATAATAATAATAATATACAAGAAGCACATGAAGCCATCCGACCCACCGATTTAAAATGTAAACAATTAGACTTAAAAGAATATACCCCCAAAGAAATAAAAATGTATTTGCTTATACGGCGAAACACTTTAGAAAGTTGTATGCCTCCTGCTACATATAAAAGTGTTACGGCCTCTATTACTGCTCCCCAAAAAGAAGCGGAATATAAATATTCAGTTGAACAAGTCGTTTTTCCAGGTTGGCAAATAGTCGCAGGCTACGAACCTGAGAATAAGGAATACGTGTTTTTACAAATCTTAAAAAACGGGAGTCCAATTGAATATAAAAAAATAACGGCTAAAGTCAGCATGAAAAATATAAAATCGCATTATACGGAAGCGCGATTAGTGCAATTGCTGGAACAAGAGGGGATTGGGCGTCCTTCAACGTTTTCCTCGCTCATTGATAAAATACAAGAACGCGGTTATGTGAAAAAGGATAATGTGAAAGGAGTAGTGGTCGATTGTGTGGATTTTGAACTTGTGGGTGAAGAATTAAGCGAAATTATCGATCAACGCGAATTTGGGAATGAAAAAAATAAATTGGTTTTACAGCCTTTAGGCTCTCTCGTATTAGAATTTCTATTAAAACATTTTGATCCTTTATTTCAGTATACTTATACGAAACAGATGGAAGATGCTTTAGATCAAATTGCAAAAGGCGATAAAACATGGCATGAATTATGTCGAGCATGTTTAGACGAAATCGACACTTTACATCTCGCCTTAAATACGAGTGCTGGAGAGAATAATAATAATAATAATACAGAAACCACTAAATTCGGCGAAATAAAAATTGATGCGGAACATACATATATGATGGCCAAATATGGTCCCGTCATTAAATGTACTCTAAAAAATAATAAAGTGTCGTTTAAACCAGTAAGATCAGATATTGATTTAAATAAATTAAAAAAAGGTGAATATGCTTTAAGTGATTTAATTATAGAAAATAAATTAACGGGACGTGCTTTAGGCGAATATAATGGTCATGAAATTATTTTAAAAAAAGGGAAATATGGATTATATGTGGAATGGGGCGATGCAAAACAAGCCGTGAAATTAAAAAAGACGCAAACCGAAGAAGATCTTACGAGGGAAGATATTGTTGAATTATTAACAAGCGTTAGCAGCACAACAAGCGCCAGCAGTACAACAAGCGCCAGCAGCACAACAAGCGTTAGCAGCACAACAAGCGCCAGCAGTACAACAAGCGCCAGCAGTACAACAAGCGCCAGCAGTACAACAAGCGCCAGCAGTACAACAGACACCCCCTTAATTCAAGCGGGCGTCCTTCGGAAAATTAATGAAAATATGTCTATTCGTACTGGCAAATTCGGCGATTATATCTTTTACAAAAAGAAAACAATGAAACAACCTAAATTTTTGAAATTAAGTGGCTTTACAGAAAATTATAAAGAATGTGATATAAGTATTTTAAAAGATTGGATTAAAAATACTTATGATTTATGATTTTGTATTATTACATTAAAAAAGTATGCGGCACACGCACATTATAAGATTTCGCAATTTCATTTTTTAAACAATTAAATTCTAAAGTAAAATCAAAATTATTGTTTTGAAAATCAACTAAACGACCATCATGATGACGAAAAGTAAATTTTAATTTTGATATTCTCTCTATCGGTGGATCATATTGACTAATATTTTCTAAGAAAGTTGATCGAGAACTAAACACTTTTTCATTATGTTCTGGGTTCAGTGGAATTTTCGAAAAAGCCGCATTGGATTTACCCGAAATGCCATTACGCTGATACATATCTTGTGTGCTTTGCGCATAAGGGTACAATTCATCTAAAGTATTATATTTTTCTACTTCCATATAAATACAATTATCGCCCAAAATATTTTGTTTATAGGGTGCTGCAAGATAATACTTCCCAGTAATAAAAGTATTTACTACATTATTTACAGGAGGATTTGTAGGGGTAGTATTAGTTGAATTATAGGTGTTTTTATCAAAGCCTAAATAAGAACCTAATCCCCAATTGGTATACCGATTATTAAATATTGTCTCAGTATATCCAATATCCTCATTTGAACATGCAATTGGATTAAAACTCACATCAGAAGCATCAAATAAAAAACTAAACGTAGTGGCCTTTGTAAACCAAAATTTTTGAGTTATCGTATCATACAAAACATCATAACCCCCGCCTAATTTAGATTTAAGTTCAAATGCAAGTCCGCTTGGGTCATAGATGCCTTCTCCAATTTCTATAAATGAAGCATCTGTCTTCATTTTCGTATTTTGATAATTACGACTAAAGACATATAGATTTGCCGGTAAAGTAATTTGCACTAGCCGTAAGGTCTGTACGTTGTTAATCGTTTCGGGTAAAGTAATTTCAAACTGATTTGAATTTTTCCATTTACTAACATCACGATCTTCTGAATGGACGGAAAGCAATTTACGATCTAGAACATAATTTTGATCTTTTATAATTAATGGTTTATTGTTTCCCAAACTATACATTATGATATAAATAGATACTAAAAAAATATAGTTAAATTAACACATTTTTTAATGTATATTTTAATGTATATTTTAATGTATATTTTAATGTATATTTTAATGTATATTTTTAATTAATGTATATAATAAAATAGATAAAATAGATAAAATATATAATAATTATATATTTTATATTATGATTTTTGATAAAGATACGATGTATTATATTAAAATTATTTCAGGTTTTACTACATTAGGCGTTTTACTAAATATTTTTTTATCATCATCCCCTTCCCAAGATGGTATGACTGGACACGCCACCTCAACTATATGGGGTTATAGCGTGATTATTTTAGCATTATTTGCTTTAATCACGATTTTATTCTCTTTAGCATCCAAAGAAAAAAAAACGGAATCATTAGATAATTTTAGTTTTCTTAAATTATTAATAACAACTTCATTCCCTACGCTGATTACTATACTCATTTCTATTTGGATACTTACCCTAAATGCAGTGTTTTATAAAAAAATAAATGAACAAAAAGTCGCACCTGAATTTTATCAATTTTCCATTATTACGACTATTTTAATTATTGGCCAATTATTTACTTTATTTAAACCTTTACTCATTACTCAAACTGACGCAAAAGGCGGTCAAAATAAAATGCAATATGCGACATATATATTTGCGGTATTCAATATGATATTTGTAGGCATCATGAATATTATTTTAGCACTTTTTTCGACGGATGGTTAAGTATATTACGGAAGCGTTAAGTATATTACGATTTATCTACATAAAATTTATAAGTTAATCCATATTCATATTCATTTTCCCATACTCCAGAAATTTTTATAAAAAATAAATGATTATCATAATTGTCATTTTTTAATGCCTTTTCGTTAAATAATTTAATATAACCATTAATTAATTGTTGATTTAAATTAAACAAGGGTTTTTTGTTTTTTATTGATAATTTATCCAGTATTTCTTTTTCCAATTTAATTAATGATGTAATGGGAATTATATTTGTTTTCACGTTATATGTATATTTATATTTATTAAAATAATTTTCAATATTTTGTAAAGATAAATTAAATTCTAATATAATACAATTAAGCATAAATAAATGATTTGAATAATTAATCCTTATAAAATGACTATTATCAAAAATGGTATTAGCAATGGGATCTTGAAAAAAAACATTATTTTTATTATAATCTTCAAATTTCATAATCATATTCATTTTATAGTGTTGTAATAATTACATGATTGTTTTTAAATCTATATGATGTTTAAATTATTATCTAATCTGATGTAATCTAATCTTTTGTTAATGATTTCATAAAAGCCGTAAGTAATAATATATTATTTAATTCAACATCTGGTATTTTTTCAGACAAAAGTGAAAGTGTATAATTTGCTTGTGTGATGATTTTATTATGTTTATTTTTCATTATTTCCAAATAGTCAATCCACATATTTGCTATATTAGGGTGAGTTTCAGTATAAGATTTAAATTTTTCAATCATATCATCATATTCATTTATAGCATCATATTCATTTATAGCATCATATTCATTCATCGTTATATATTATATATATTATATTATATATAATAGAATTAATCATTTATATATAAATAAAATGAATGAATTAAAGATATAATTTAATTTATAAATAATGAAGTTTTATGATACGCATTTTGACGAATATATAAAAAATAATAATAATAATAGTCTTCATCCAAAATTAAACAAATTATATGATGATTCTTTTCCAACAAAAATCAACGATTTAACCAATATGATTTTTTATGGACCAAGTGGTGTGGGTAAATATACTCAAGTATTATCTTTAATTAAACGTTATAGTCCAACTCAGTTAAAATATGAGAAAAAAATAAGTGTGGCTTTTAATAAAAATACATATCTGTATAAAATAAGTGATATTCATTATGAAATTGATATGTCACAATTAGGTTGTCAATCAAAAATGTTATGGAATGAAGTATATAATACGATTGTTGATATTATATTAGTCAAATCACAAAATACAGGAATTATTGTATGTAAATATTTTCATGATATACACCCAGAATTATTAGAAAATTTATATAGTTATATGGAAACAAAACCTTCCTCGCTTTTAGATTTAAAATTTATTTTTATTACAGAACAAATTAGTTTTATACCCAATAATATATTAAATTGTTGTAAAACTATTAATGTTGCTAGACCTTCACGATCATTATATACTAAATGTATGAATAATCAAACATATAATAAAAATATGTTATTACCCGATACAACCACCATAAAAAATATAAAAAATATATTGGCAGATATTGATCAAACGATTACACCTTATAATAAGATTTGCGATAAAATATTAAATATTATTCATAATATGTCTGCTTCTGCTGGTGCTGGTGCTCCTGCTAGTGCTTATGCTGGTGCTTCTTTTGATTTTTTAATACTAAGAGAGCATTTATATGATATATTAATATATAATCTAGATATAACTGATTGTATATGGTATATATTAACGAATTTAATTACAACTAAAAAAATAAATTCTATTGATATTATGTCTGAAATATTGGTTAAAATATATACTTTTTTATTTTATTATAATAATAATTATCGCCCTATTTATCATTTAGAAAATCTTATTCTATTTATAATAATCAAGGTACATAATATAGATGCATAATATAGATGCATAATATAGATACATAATATAGATGCATAATATAGGTACATAATATAGATGCATAATAATACACATACAGAGTTACATAAAAAAAATATAAAAATATTTTTTTATATTTTTTTTATTTATTTATTTTTATTTATTTATTTTTATTTTTTTATTATTTTTTTATATTTTATTATTTTTTTATATTTTATTATTTTTTTATTTATATTTTATT
>Ga0214919_10007471_pt1 | contig 14735 bp, 19 predicted proteins | sample LL1503_MetaG_FD_177994 | JGI IMG/M metagenome (GOLD analysis project Ga0214919, IMG submission 177994) | Freshwater microbial communities from Lake Lanier, Atlanta, Georgia, United States - LL-1503 | ecosystem: Environmental > Aquatic > Freshwater > Lake | place: USA: Georgia | collected... | reverse complement strand
GTCATTTTCAATACGGGCGCGGCATCTGATGACCATGTCTTTCCCCTATTTATAACTGCAGATTCTCTTTCCATAGGCTGGGCAGGAGGAGTTTGGACAGTTATAATATCCGATGGACTGGGTGGTAAAATACTCTGTGGAGTTCCCGAATTTGTTGCTGAATTTGTTCCTTCGTTTACTTTATAAAACTCATCTTCCACTTGACGCATGACGATTTTTTCAACTGAATTACAGAAAAATACGAATTGATTCTTATGTGATGGCTTATGAATATGGTCACCGAAATGTCCCGAATAGCGACCACTTAGCTCTAGGTATTGCCATCCTTCAGATGTTAGTTGTTCTAGCACAGTATTAAGAGTAAAGTATTTTTTATCAATCTTGAAGAGTGCTAGAATACCGTTGCTCATTGTTACTGCTAAAGAAACGGCCCATGTGCTCCAGTAAATTGTATCAGAAGATGTAACCGCACTAACCGAACCGGGGGATTGAATACTAAGTAGAGCAGGAACAAGCAGACTTCCAACAGTTACAATAAATCGCATGATATTGAAAAGACAAGATACAAGCCGAACGCGGTTACGATAATGTTTTATAATTCCACAGAAACGAATAATCAAGATGCGTTTTTGTAGATCACTTAGTTCAGGTACTTCTAGCAGAAGGTCTTCAACTCCCTGCATTCTAGATTAAAGCAGGAAATGTTCGTAACATATAGTCAATAAAAGAGGGAATTCCTACATCATAATGAGTCTTTCCTTTGTAATCTGTCTTATTAGGAAATCCCGCTCCGTAACACCATATTGGCACACCATCAGCCAACTGAGCAGTAACTGAATTGTACGCAGACAAGTCAAAGTTGATATCTCCGTTTTTAATATTCAAACCCTTCTGCTTGAATCCAACGCAGTACACAACATAATCACAATAATTCATTATTCGCTTAACATCGTTTTCAGATTCAGTCAAAGAAAGAAGAGTACATGATGGTATTCCTCCCGCCAGCACACTATCAGCAATAGCAGCCGCCTCTTGTTTAATACCATCGTATTCATCATCGCGAGCAAACAAAAACGGTTTTGCTCCTTTGTAGACTCCATAGACACGCGAACATAATTTTGCCAGATTTGCTAGAACTAATGTTCCACTATGACTTAGACCAAATACCATTACGCATTGACCCTTCTTCACATAGCGTTCAAGGCGTCCACTGTCAAGTGCTATTTCAAGAGGAATACAGGGTACATCATATGCCAAAACACGCGGCTGAACACCCGTACATAGTATAACTTTCTCTGCTAGAATCATACGACCGGAATCCAGCAATATTTCTGTCTTTCCTTCTTTTATAGTAATCTCTTGTACAGTTGCTACTGAACGCTTCATTTGTTTTAAGATAGGACCTGCTAGATCCTTAATGGCTTGTGCTATAACTCGTAACAGCACAATATCTCCAGCAGGATATTCATGTAAATACGGTATTAGAAGATGCTTGAAACGCGGAACTTTATCAAGGGCATCAATAATCTGCTGTACGGTTGTATTACTTTTAACACAGCACCATTTTTCAATTAAATCTCCGCCAAAAAATGTTGGGTCTATGATACAAGCCTCCCCCAAAACCGAATCGGGTAGAAAAGCGGCCGCCAAAAGACCGCAGATTCCACCACCAATAATACATACTTTGAATGGTGTCTCTGTTGCTGCCATCAATCCACCTACTTATAGCGGGTTTCTATAAAATTGAACTACATTTTAGCACAATCTTAAAGTAAATGCTTCCTTCTTCTGAAGAGATTTATGCCATCTGTCAGCATATTTCCCAGCAATTAGGCGTTGGCCATTCAGAGAAGGTATATCAGGAAGCTCTAGCAGCAGAACTAAGGATGAGAGATTATACGGTTGAACTTGAACGTGTTGTACCAATTATGTATTCATTGGCCAATGGAGCAGATGTCTGTGTTGGATATGCTCGTCTAGACCTGCTTGTTCGGAAGGCTAATCATCCGCCCCTTGTAATTGAACTCAAGGCTGCTGCATCTCTTTCAGCCGCTTCTCTACGCGCACAAATTCAGGTTTATTTGAAGGCACTTCGTTCTCAGCATCCCGATATTATTGGAATTGGTGTTCAGTTTATGCAACCAGGTACGAAAGAGGTTCTACCGAACGAACGTGTTCATGTGCTAGAAGAAAATGATATACCGAGTCTTATTGAAGCACCGGCAATTACACTTGATTTGTAGGAGCCTTAAAAAAAAGAGTCCACGCACTTCTTCCAAATTGTTCGCAACCAACACGGGAAGTATCAATTTCTTTATTTTTAATAAGTTCACACATTGCCTGTAAAACACCCGCCCATCCATTTATTAGATTAGTATCATCCATAACAAGGATAGTTTCCTTACTAGCCATAGCCAAACAATTACGAGCATCAATAAGAGGAGTAGGATCACTATGGTCTCCATCAATAAAAATCAAATCGGGAAAAATCTGCCCCAATTTAATTAATTCTGGTATAATTTTCTTTGAATCGCCAATAAGAAGTGTATGGCGGCCTGGAAATTGTTGATTAATTAATTTCTTACAATCATGAATATATTTATGAACTCCTATATCTACACTAATTACTATAACATCATCTCTGCTAGATAAAAAAGATGCTGCACTAACTCCTGTATTAAATCCAATTTCAAGAACTATTTTAATTTGAGGTCTAGAAATAAGCAAATTCATAAAATATTTACATTGTTCTATATGGCTACCATCTTCAATTTCTTCATAAACATTAATTTTTGACATTTCATTAATATATGACTTAAATACATCAAGAGCCTTTTCTTTTTCCTTTTCTAAATTTTTTTCCTTCTCCATTACTTATATTCATATTGTTTTGCCCCTTAAGCCTAAGGAATCCACACAATTGATAACTAAATGGCGGCTTTTCCGGAACGCTTTACATCAGCCACACGCGATGAGCAGTTCCGTATTATTGACCTTGGAATTCTTCTGCTAGATCTTATCACAGAACAGCAACCCGCTCCTCAAAATGAAAGTTCCGAGCAAGATCAAAAAATCATGAAACTGCTGGAAGAACTAGCACAAGAAAAGGAAACAGCGGTAAAACAGGCAACAATGGCTGTAAAGGCTTTAGCACAGGATGAACTCTATCAATTGAAGATTGAAAATGCTCGTCTACAAGCAAGACAAGAAATGCACACTTTTAGTACAGAAGCCCTTCGCCTTCTACAAGATGAAATCCAACGTAAGAATCAGCAACTCGAAGAAGCGGCCCAAAATACAAATAAGAGCAGCCAGCAGATTGGAAAGCAGGGTGAAAAAGAAGTAGAAACTCTTTTCTCCGAATTTGTCCACGCAGATATCATCAATATGGCAGCCATCGGTCACAGCGGTGATTTTCATATTCGCGTAGATAATGGAGCAGGAGCAGAATCCGTTTTCCTAGTGGATTCTAAGAAGTACGCAACAGCTGTACCAAAATCTGAACGGGAGAAGATTACTCGTGATGTGGATGAAGATTCAACTATTGCTGGAGGCCTCTTGATTAGCTTGAATAGCACAATTCAGAATCGTCATCATTTTCAGGTTGATACAACGGAGAACAAGAAACCCATTATGTATCTCTGCTTGAAGGATATGTCTTATGAAGAGTCGGGTCGGTCTATTGCTGCTGCAATCCGCATTCTAAACACAATCGCAATAACCCATGACCAAGATGAAAAAGATAATCTTCTCAAGAAGATTCAAGCAGTTTCCAAGGAACTGAGTCAGCGAATTCAAGAAGCCACAAATGTAATTACATCAATGGGCAAACTGCTGGATGCTCAAACTAAACTTCGTGATAAACTCAAGAAGAATTTATTGGGAATTCAGATGGAGGAGCCTGCAACTAAACCATCAACACTTGATTCATTCTTCACAATAGAGCATCCCGAATCAGAACCAGTAGCAGAACCCGTTAAAAAAACTCGTGGCCGAAAGCCTAAACCGGCATAACAATAAAATGGTCCCATACTTTGTCTGCTAGACGCAACCATAACTTCTCCACAATTTCATCCTCTATAACAAAAATAAGAGGATTTTTCAACTCCGAGAATGGTATAGCCTTGCTAGTAGCTCGTGGAGAATCTACTAAACCACAAAGTGCCTTAATCCGCCGTTCTACAGGAAATCCCCCCTTAAATTTTTTCGTCCAGTACTTCCAAGCCCATTCAAACTGAAGAGCAGCACATTCATCAGCAAATCCCTCAACATGGCAAACCCGACGCCAAGACCCCGCTCGTCCAGATGTCGCTTTTGCTCCTCCGCTAATTTCCCCATTATGCTGACGCAACCTGTTATCTAAATTAACAGTTGCTCCAACATATGTTCTTGCATCCCCAGAACCGAGGTGGCAGGTTCCCCCTTCCGACGATGAAAGCAAATACACATTCCACGCCATCCCTATCTAGGATACTTCCAGATTTCTAAAATCCCTACCGAGCACAAGTTTCTTGTATGCTCCTGCTCGGCGTGACTTGCGAAACTTTCTGTAAAAGATCTCCAGAAACTTGAGCGGATCATCTTCTGCTTCCTTTCCGTTCACACGATGGCTCATCTTCTGGTCCTCCAGTGACCATTCATCCGGAATATCATTGGGGAACCACGTATCGTAGAATTCCTCTTTTTTATTGTCATCTGTCAAATCGTATCCCGCAATAATTCTCTGCCAGAAAGGTGTTGCATCCTTCAAGCGGGGATAGATATCATATAATTCGTGTAGTTCAGCCTTCTTCTCTAAGCCATACAGAGCCCTCGGTTCAATTGCATGAACACGGCCCACCCTCTTTCCCTGCTTCTTAAACCATGAGGATACCGAAAGCATCAGACCGGGAATATTATCATATTCAATATCAGTCTTCTTACGAGCCTTAATCTTCTCCGCCTTGGAAAGCCCAATAAGCAAGAAACACGCGATATAGGAATGAACCTTTAATTCTAGAATATTACTAAGTTCCAGCAGACAGTCAATTGTCTTCGAGGGAATTCCTTCAGCCAACAGTGGAATAATGTCAGCTACTGCTCCTTCCTTGCCCTTACCCTCTTGAAAAGCAATATGCCACGCACGACTGACTTCACCCTTACCCAGAGCATTCCAAATCTTAAGACATATTTTTGCTGGAATGCCGGATTTCTCAGATAACATTCTAGCAAATGGTATCTTCTCTTTTCTAGGTTTGACTTTATAGCACGGAAAGGGATACTGATTAAATCCCTCTACAAAGATTTCCATAATCTTATTTTCGCCTGTCTGTGCCTGAATAAGACGCATTATTACAGCAACAATCTCAGTATCCATATCACCCTCATAGTCAAGTGTCTTGATGGCAACAGGCAGACTCATATCATAAGGACAGCAATACTGAAGCCAGAACTGGATAAGAACTTCGCCGAGTTCCCAGCCGCATTCACTTGCTAGAATTTCTTGGGCCCAAAAGAGTGATTCACGAAGTTTACGGACAAGCATCGCATAGGCTAGCGACGCCTTGACCTCTTGAAGGTCGTACAGATTACGAGTCAGCATCTTTGTTATTAGCTTCACTGCCTTTTTATCTACCCACAAACATGGTCAAATTTTAGGGCACAAAAAATTGAAGGCCATAACCACCAGTATTTAGGCAGTTGCACAGTAAAAGACGTAATCCTAAAGTAAGAAATGCCTAAGAATACGACTGGTGGTAATAAGGCCAAGAAGGGCTCCAACAAGGAGGGCGGCAAGTCCAAGAAGAATAAGAAGATGGTGGAGGACGTTCTGGACGACGTCACAGCGGGTGAAATTGTGCTGACTAAAGAGGGGTCTGAGATTGTGGTCGGCAAGGTGGACAAGAAGTTGGGCAACGGAGCCTTTAATGTGTGGCTTGGTGGGGAGCGTTTTCTCCGAGCAGAGATTATTGGTCGCATGAGCGGAAAGGGTGGAAAGGTGTGGATTGACGTAGGTAATCTGGTTGTTGTAGACCGCGGCGACACTAATTCTGCTGTTCATGCACATATTATCGGCGTCTTTAACTCGAAGCAGATTGCTCGTCTCAAGAAGATGGAGGTGGGTTTGGATGAGCGATTCTTCAATGGAGCATTGGGTGCGGGCTCGGATGAGGATGAGGAGGGGGGCATTGAGTTTGACCGCACTGAGGCAGCGGCTGAGGGAGAAGAGGTTGATGTGGATGCAATCTAAATCAACCAATCCTTCTAAGTCTTTATAAAATCAAAAAAAACAAAAATCTACAAAACATATTTTTAATCTACGTGGGGCTTCGTATCTTCTGTTAGATCATTTAGTTCTTCATCTTGCTTTGTATCAGTAACGTCTTCTGCTTCCTCTGCTTCCTGCTCTTCCTGCTCTTCCTCCTCTGCTTCCTGCTGTTCATTGGCATATACAGCCGTCAATTCTTCCTCAAGTGAAGTAATATGATCCATCAAAGATTTCTTTACTTGAACTAACCTATCAAAATCAGTCTGCAGAGAAAGATATTGATGAACAACTGCTACAAGTGAACATCCCATAAGACTAGTAAAGAACAGTGACATATTTAGATATGTTGTGCAATCATGACTTGATGCTAAGAGATTATTTAGATCTTCCCGTTCAATACAAATTTTCTGAACATACTCCATTATAGAATATAACAGAGTCTCCTTTTATGTGGTTATCAGACAAAAAACTTGTTGTTTTGTATTTTATTGTTTTTTTGTTTTTTATGAAGTTTAGAGCTCCTTCTTCTGTACCCGAGCAAGATCCTCCCGCAGAAGGATAACCTCATTCAGCAGAATGACGGGCCAGCTACGAGGGTCTTCTCCAACCTGCTGCTGGATAGTCTGAAATGCTGAAGCATGGCGGTACTTCTCGGCCTGGATAGAAAGACGACGCTTAATGTGGCGATTCTGCTCCTCAAAGACATCATCCTCCAGCTTCCGCTTATTAACACGAGGTGGAGGCTTTACACGAGGAATATAAATGTAAATCATCATGACAACAATGTATGCCATGAGGAACATACAGGAAAACATAATGCCTTCCTTTGAGTTGAAAACCCTATTATACAAACTTGTGTAGTCCTGCTTGTAGACCCAAGCAGCACTCTGCTTGAGCTGCGACATTGCGAATCCGGGAAAATTGCTGAGAAAGGTATTCATTTTGATTTCTTGCGGCTGGCACTAACCTACTAGCAGGTGCCACAAGTCAATTTTTTTGACCTATTAATAATCGGACACACCGGTATCCCTCCGATAGCAAAGCGTAGAGCAATAATCATTTGCCGGACCGCATCCTTCATGCGAAAACAACTTGTTACAGTATTCACACGGGACTTCCTCAGTTGGGTCTGGTGCAGGATTACGAATCTGATAGGCATCAACAGCCTTATCAACCAGCTCCTTTACAGGACCAATTCGTGCTGTAGGATGCCAGCGGAGCCAGACCTCTACATCGTAGACATGATAGAGGTCATTGGTCTCAAAGCGGCTCCGCTTCATGGAGCAAGAAAAGTTGGGACCAAAATGATGAGCCAGCAGATACAGACAGTTTGTTAGACGCAGAGTGTTGCTGACCTTGTATGAACCATTTCCGGGAACAAAGACATCATAGTCCCATGCGTGACCGCTAACAAACTCCTCCAGCGTCACCTCGGGATTTATGTTGCTTTCCCTGTGGCGACAATCTGAAGAAGAACCGGGGGCACGATAATATGTAGTCTCCTTACAGGCCCAAATCGGAATCTGTATTCTTCCCTCCTTAATCTCATCCTTGAGCCTCTGCCGAATTACCGCGGCATGAGTCTCGGACTGGTCGCGGATTTCCTTGAAAAGCACATCGCACGCATACTTCTCCAAGACCTTGCGTTCATCCTCCTCCTTGAAAGACTTGTGATTACTTGCCATTTCCTGCAGATCGTAAGTGTTGAAGATTCCTGACATTTTACCCCTCTACCTTTTATTCTGCTGGCGGTGGCTTTCAATTTTTCAATACTGTAAGTTATTGAACGTCAATACTGGAAGTTATTAAACATCAATACTGGAAGTTATTGAACATCAATACCGCAGGATATTGACCGCAAAAAATAAATAAGTAAGTTTTTTTGTTATTCTGATACGTTTAATAGTTATAGAACCTCTGCTGCATCTGGTAAAATGGCTGTGAACCCATCATCCGCTTCATATCCCAATCTGAGAGACCCCGACTGCCACCAAATACAATCGGATTGGTCTTCCAGCGGAAATCGTACGGATGTACACCAGCAATCTTTGCTAGAGTCCGGATATTAGTGTCATAAACAGTTGGCTTCAACTTCAATGCAAGCATAAAAGCCCGAACACGATGAGCAGACCACATAACATGATGTCCATAACCTGGCGGTGTAAACTTCTTGGTATCATACTTCTTACGCTGCGTCTCATCCCATGAGTACACTACTGGATTTGAAACAGGAGCAGGGGCTGGAGAAGGAGGAGGAGCAGAAACAGGAGGTGGAGGAGCAATAGTAATAGCCGGTCCGCAGTACTCTGCTAGAATGTCCTCAATCGCATCTGCGTGGTCCAGTCGGTCATCCAAGCGGTACATATTATTCTTGAATGAGTTCCAAACTGCCTCAGGTGGTGGAGTCCCAAGAGGCAGATTATTCATCTTGTTATAGACCCGCTCTACATCACCCTTTGTCAGAACGAAAACAATCTCGTCCGGATTACCGATGAGCACACCGATTGCGTTAATTCCGTGCGTTGCCATTTCTTACTTTGATTTCTTGCTAGCAACCACTTGCTATTTTGGCCCGCTATGGGCTCAATTTTTTTTACACAGGATGTTGTTCAACGTGAACACAGGAACAAAAATAAATAATTTTTTTGTATTTTTGTTTTTTTGCTTTTCTTATCTTCAAGGCACATGGACCGGACCCACAGTCTGCCATCCCTCCTCCTTACTAACGTTCCAAGTCCCATCGCCATTGACCATAGCACTTGCGGCTGCAATAAGGTCAGCTGGATTGATGCCACCCTCCGATGGACCAGAACTGCTAGAAGCAGGAGAAGGCGGCAAAGGTCCAAACTTCATGGTGGGGTCCGCCCCCTCAGCGAACTTACCAAGGTCTGGCTTATTCTTCGCAGCAGCACGAGCAGCAACCTTTGCCGCATACTTGGCCGCATACTCCGCCTTGTGCTCCTTCCGACAAGGGATACAGCGACGCGGCTCCTGCCACCCATGCTCCTTGAAGAACATCTGCTCCCCATGGCCGAACTTGAACTCCTTGTTGCACTCCTTACAGGTGATGAGCTCCGGCGGCACAACCTTCCGCTTTGCCACGCGGCAAGTGCGGCACAGGACAGGATCATCAAACCCCTGCTCCACATAATGGATCTGAGCCCCGACCGAGAAATCAAACTCGGAAGTACACTCCACACACTGAAGAGTCCTATGCTGGAACTGCTTGCGGTACTCCCGGCACTCATCGCACCGCGTTGGCTCAGTCCACTGCTTCTCAGCAAACTTCTCCTGTGAACGGCCTGTGAATACAAAGCCCACTCCGCAATCTCCGCACTGGATGGTCTTGTCCGAGTACAGGCTAAAGGACTCCTGCTCAGCACGACGACCCGCCTTCTTCATCGCCTTCGCCTCCTTGTGCTTTGCCACGGTCTCCTCATGGTGAGCCTTCTGTGCTGCAGCAGCCTTCTCCGCAACCATTCCAGCGTCAATTTGAGAAATCCGCTTGGGCAGAGAAGCCAGCAGAATTCGGTCCTGCTTGGAGAGCTCGGCCAAAGGCGTTGCCTTCAGCACCTCGAGCTGGCCGACCAGCTGATTGCGAATAAGATTATTGTTGAAAGACATTTCTGGTGATTATTGATTTGCTTATAGCCTCCACACTATTTTCTGGGGCCGCTAGTAATCAATTTTTTTGACTAAAAAAATAAGATACAGAGTAAAGTTAAATTTTAAACAAGCATAAGTTCCTGATAATTATGCCGAGCTATCGTTTCACCATCAAAGTAGAGTTTGAATTGAATCTGGTCTGCAGAAGCTGCGCCCTTATCACCGCCCTTCCGCTGCATAGAAATCTCGGGGCACAAGAACAGCGAAGTTCCCTCTTCTCCCAACTGGGGAGTCGGATACATAGCAGAATCAACTGCTGCCATAAACGATACCATGGGTTCAGCCCACAACCTTTGAATTTTTCCATCCGTCATTACTGTTAGAATCATATGCTGCGGAGCCCAGTCTACTTCCCCTACGGGGCCAAGCAGAATCAGACGTGCTAGATTCTTGCTATCCACCGCTGTAGGCAGAATATAGGGTGAAAGGAACTCTTGCCGGGTCAGTCCCTTGAGACGTCCGCGATTCTTGGGCTGTCCGAGGCAAATATGAGAAGCAATACCTTGAAACTCGGGCGGAAGATCCTTGAGCCAGCGGCGATTTGTCTGGTGAAATGGCCACTTGGCCATATTCGGATTTGTAAAGTTCTTAATCTGAGCCGTTGTCTTTGTACAATCATCAAAGTAAACAACCACATCACTCTTCTTTCCTGAGATTACTTGAATTTCTGCAATATGCTTTCCAAAGTAGGAACCAAGTGCTTCCTTTACATTCGGTTGCGTGGCGAGAACCCGCTCTGCTTTGAAGCCATCAGAAGCCCCCTTTGCCTGTGCTGTCGGAGAAGCCATTTATTACTGTGTTCTTGATGATTTTGTCTGCTAAAAAATAAAATAATTAGTAAATCAAATTTTACTTTAAAACACTGGCATAAGAGTCTCTAACTCTGTAGATGACAGCATTCCATTTCCCATAAACATTTTAATAAATTTCATACTCCGAGCATCCTTAAAACTTTCCAAAACACGTTCTAGATTTTGTTCAGCTTCCTTGCTTCTAGCATAAATCACATTAAGATGGTTTTCTGCATAGAACTTTTCATGTATACATAGAATAGCGTTAAAACTGAATCCATTCCCATAACCTCTTTCTACAAGAATAACAGGTCCAGATAAAGTTGGTTTAGTCATCTTTTTAATATATTGTTTCTTCTCGGTTCCTAGCAGATTATTTAATTTTAGTTCGGATTTATTGATATTACTAGCATAAATAAGTAATGTTTCTTCTGAATCATCTGTAAGACAATCTTTTACTTGATTCCATACCACAGAGCCTGTTTTAACACCAAGACCCATCTGGAAAAGTGTCTTAGTATTTGCTGTTATCATCTTTAATTCTTGCCAATGGGGTGTAATATATGTCAATCCTGTTGCAGAATGAAAGATATATGGTGCTGGAGAAGGAGCAGTCTTTTTCTGTAAAATCATTAAAGCCGTGGGCTGTCCAGTCTCAAAGAATCCGGGCTTATCAAGAATTTCAAGATAGCAAATTGTTGAATTGGCTTCAATGTAATCCCGCATAGGCTGATAATACGAACAATTAAAGATAGAAGTAGGAATAATAAATGCTAGAAAGCCGTTTGCCAGTAAATGTTCCTTCAAGCATTGATAAATGAAGATAATAAACATATTGGGCCGACCTGTCATACATTCCTCATAAAATTCATGAAACTCCTTCTTATCCTTGGCTGTCTTTCCTGTATCCATAACGAAATAAGGCGGATTGCCAATAATAAGATCAGCAGAACCTTCCCACTCAGTAAAATCCATTCGTTCTAGAGTTGCAGCGGGCATCTTAAGAGAATCAAACAGCTTCTTATTCTTTTCCACTCCAAGTAATTTTGCGTGCGGATAATGGCGTTGAGCATCTAGCAAGAATTCACCTGTTCCAAAAGATGGTTCAAGAATAGTTTTTGGCTTTACACCGAGTTCTGCTAGTTTGGCAAAGAGAAGATCACGGGCCTTCTTAGGAGTAAAGAAAATACCCTCATCTAATCGTGTTTCTTTTGACAACGTCTCATGGAACTTTTTAGATATCGGACGAAATTGACCTGCTGGTTCTATCGCACTAGGCACACCCGCTTCTTCTAGCACATGTTGAATAAGATGAGTAGGAGCCTTACAGGGTACTTTCTTTTGCTTGTGCTTCTTAAGAGTAGATTTTGAAGCAAATTCCTTTCCACAAACTTCACAGAGAGATTTCTCGGCTATTTCTGACATTTCTATTTATTTTATGTTCAGATAAAAAATGCACTCAATTTTTTGAATAATTTATGTAAATTTTAGGCTGCAGTGCGTTTATTAGGAAGAGCGTTTCATATCAATCTGCCAGGCGGGTAGAAGAACACCAAGATGATTCTTCCAACGCAGAAGCATTTCATGTCTTGTTCCAGGTGCTGCTGACTGAATAACGAGTTTATTTCCATTTCGAATGCCCGTAACAGATGAAGCGATAAGCTCTTCGGGTTTAATCTGATCATGCCGGAAAACTCCACCAGAGTACAACAGAAACCACTTATTTTCCTGTGACCGCTGGAACTCTGCTGTAATTAAAGCAAGGTTTGTGTTGGAAGACTGAAGGTCTAGAAAAGCCTTAATAGAAGCCTTAACAATTGCCGACTTTTGCTTGTAGAAAACTGTATCAGTATCATTAGCATCATCTAGCTTCTTGAAGAACTCATTCTTTGATGAATTTTTATGAATTTCAGACATATAGACCTCTTCAGAAGGAAGAGGGCCAATATCAGGTCGCAGGGCCACAATAGATGAAAGATAGTTCTGATAGAAGAATCTAGCATATAACTCAGAGTGAAATAGCTTATCTGCTGCAGGATTGAAATATTCCGGGATATCTGTTACAGAGGTTCCACCACTTTTAAACTCTACATGAAATTGCTTTCCGTTAATAGTGACAAGAAAGTCATAGTTATACCCACGACCACCCTTCTCGATAAGAGTCATTACAAACGGAGGTGTTAGTTGTGCAGCCTCAGCAATCTTGTTCAATGCTTCTTGAAATTTGACCTTGAGGGAAGACCAACGATCGTCTGCTAGAAAGTCAATGAATTGCCCGTTAAAGAGACCCGCAAGAATAGCCTCCCGCTTCTTGTTATTCTTGTCATTAGTATTACGGCCGGATCCAGCACCAGATTGCACAAAGAGATTGATGTCTTCCAGAGTGATTGCTGCCATTTTGTTCTTATTATGTATCCTGTGGTTTAGTTCTATTACCCGTTATAATCAATTTTTACTGGCAGATAAAAAAATAATTATGTTTTATCTTTTATGTCTTTGCTTGTTTGCTTGTTTTTTTGTCTGACTGCTTGAAATTATTACTCAGATCCCGTATCAGAGTAATCATCTTCATCCTCATCCTCATCCTCATTTTCAACAGGTGCGGCATGAACAAGATCTGGAGGAGGAAAGAGGTGATTATGTCCATTCTCCCAACGAGTAGTAGACCAAGACCTAGCTGAGCCAACAATCTCATCACGACTGAGCATAGGAACATATGTTGTAGGAGGATGAGCCGCACGAGCAGCAGCCGTGTTTACACGTTCACTTACGAGAAAGTCCACCCACTTCTCCTTGAAGTTTAGAGGAATTCGCTCTGGCGGAAGTGACAGTCCATACATGATGAAACCAGTAGCAAAAGCCGGATCAAACTGCTTTTTGAGCTGAGTAAGGTTTACTGCCTTCTTGACCTGTACAGCCTTATAGATATCAATGATTTGCATCAGCTTGAGTCGGATATCCTGCTGTGCTTGCTCCTCAGTTTCACCTTCATTGTGAATTGGGCGAGTCATCATATTATGCCCATTCATAATCTTAAACACGTCAGTTGGCTTCCTGGTAATAAACTTGGGGCCCCAAGCTAGACCAGCAATAATGGCACAAGCACGCTCAAGCCACTTCCTCTTTTTATCCTTGATAATCACCGTCCCATCAGGACCAGTCTCATCACAGAGGCGTCCCCAAACAGCCGCCGCCTCATTATGAAGACCTTGACCAGCTTTCATAAGTAGATTCCTTGTGGTGCGCACAAGGGGAGAGAAAGAATCCACAGCATAGTACTTTTCTCCCAGAGTAAGAGCAACTCCCTGCTGCCGATTAATGAAGAGCTGAACTGCCTCTTCAACTGTAAAGCCCCTATAAATCTGTACAGGCATCTTGTATGTAAGGAATTGATTTTGCTCTGCCTGTGAAAATTCACTGAACTTCTTTCCATTTACAATGAACCTATCATCCCGAAAGTTCCTAAGGGAAGTTAGACGCTGGCGACCATCCTCCAGACTATAATGAAGATTTGGAAGCTGTCGCAGCAAAATCTGCGGCATGGGGTCCTTCTTCATAATACAGGCAGCAAGATTTTGCTGGCTTGGAATTTCCCAGGTAAACTCCCTCTGCCAAGGAGGAATCTCAATTGTATCGCTCCTAAGCCAATCAGTCAAATTCTTGATTGTAATTTCCACATTCTCCCACGTCTTGTACATTACGGGCTGTTCGATTCCGATTACGTTTGCCATTCTTCCAAGAGACCACCAATGCCTAATACTAGCGGCTGCGCAGCCGTCAAATTTTTTTGACAACCCAAAAAAAGTAAATAAGAGTTTTTTGTTTTCTGCTTGTTCATTTTCTACTCATTTGGCACCTCGTTTCCATCGTCGTCAATCTCCCCTGCTTCGTGACGGATAAAGGCCTCCATGGCGTTAGCAATTTCTATTGCTTGAATCTTGGAGAAACAAGCAGGACACTCGTACTTGTCCAAAGCCCGTGCCTCCTTCTCTGTTAGATTGGCACAGGTTAGGTGGACCCACTTATCACAC
>Ga0214919_10007470_pt1 | contig 14735 bp, 13 predicted proteins | sample LL1503_MetaG_FD_177994 | JGI IMG/M metagenome (GOLD analysis project Ga0214919, IMG submission 177994) | Freshwater microbial communities from Lake Lanier, Atlanta, Georgia, United States - LL-1503 | ecosystem: Environmental > Aquatic > Freshwater > Lake | place: USA: Georgia | collected... | reverse complement strand
TGAAGTACCCCATTTCTCGGTGTTACGGCATAGATCGTGAACTTTTAAGAACACCAGGCATGAAGTCGACTAGCAAGACAATGCGGGGGCTGTCTGTCAGGTTCCAGGCCTCGTGATCAGTCGTATCGTCAAAGACAATGCACTGGCCGACTTGCCAGCGTCGGGTTTCGGGCCCGACCCGCAGGGCGCAATCACCCTCAGGCACCACAAGAGGCAGGTGACAGCGCAGCAGGCCGCCGCCAAAGCCGCTATGGGGCCGAATGCGGCTGTGCGGCTTCAAAAGGGAAAACCCGGCGGCCGCATGGCTGGGCAGATGCTGCGTGATCAGGGTTGTGGTGACAGGGCAAAGTGCCGCGCTTTCTGCCAGCAGTTCCCCCCCCGGAAAGTTGTAAAGACCATAGACCTGCCAGCCTTCGTCGTGAAGCTTGGTTTCATACCAGTCACGCATCAGCGGGCGTATCCCTTCGGCTTCAGCGCGTATCTCATCGGCATGTGCCAGAAGCACCTGCGTGAAGGGGAAGTCGGCAGCCAAATGAAACATATTCAATCTTCTGTGGTCACAGTAGAAATTTTCAAGCGCGGGATGATCCTGGCCTTAACCCTGCGGTTGATCTCATTGGACAGGTAAACGTCCCGGTGCAATTTCAGGCACACCATCTCTGGGCGGTCGGACTCATGGATTGAAAAGCCGCCGCCCAAGTTGTAATCAATTGCATGCTGCGCCGTCGGCACGACATAGCTCGTGACCCACTCGCATGAAAAGTGAATGAACGCCAGATGGAGGGTTATCGAGCTAGACAGCACGGATGACATTTGGTGTTTTTCAGGCTCGCGGAACATCACCCCAATTTCGGCGTTGTCACCTGCCGCGTTGAGTTTGAGCTGGGTCAAACCCATCGCCCGTCCATCCGGTGTCGGGCGGACTAACCACAGGTGCATGTGGGGCGCTTGCACTAAATTTTGACGGGCCCAGTCTTTGTGTGCCCGGTAAGGGATGCATGAGGGATTGGTCATGAACTTGCGCACCGTCGGGTGAAATCGCACAGCATAGAGATTGCGGCTGTCAGCCTCTGTATAAGGATCGAGCAGCAGGTGCTCAGACTGAATCAGAAATCGGATCATGCGCCAGCCACCCCGCACAACAAAGCCAGCAGCGCCTCTGTCGACGGCAGGGCCTGCATGGCCGACAGCGCCGCAGAGAATGTCTCCGGCTGGACTCGGGCGCGATCAGCGAGATCGTCTGCGTTCAGCACTTGCTGGGGGTCCAACATCGGTAACTGCGCGTTAGCGTAGTAAGACTTCATGGCCAAGGGAACAAGAGCCGGCATGTGGCGCGCCAGATGACCGGGATCCATGAAAAAAACAGAACCGCCATTGACAATTCGAAGCAGCACCGAGTTCGACATCACGTTCCAGTAAAAAACATACTCAGAAGTGATCAACAGCGCCCGGAACTGCTCGTAGCCGCAAAAGGGCATGAGGACGACATTCCCGGAAACACGCCCTCGCAGCGATTGACATGCCTCGGTGGGTGCCAACAATACAGGTTGACGGTTAGCCCCCAGCGATTGCTGCATTTTTTCTTGCAGCATGTCTTCAATGGCAAACCTGCCATGCAGCGCACATTGCAATTGATAGTCTACGCTCGAGATCACAAAAAGCCAGTGTTGACTGACGAGGTTCAACGGTCCCTGCTGCAAATCTGCAAGCTTGGCTATTTTTTGTTCTTTGGATATGAAAACCCGCGAGTTAAAAAAAGAATGCACCAATTGACTACTTTGCATCGTTGACAAGTACAGATGATGGACACCTCGCAAACCAGTTTGCATCGCAGCGGCACGCTCAAACATTTCCTTTGTCCAACCCAAGGGGTGAAAGTTTTCGTCAGAAAGTGACTCACCAAGTAGCGGATCGGTTGTGGCAACAGAGATTCCCATAGACCGCGCTTGCTGCAGGACCAACTGCAGATCGACCATACTCAACAAACCGGTAAAAAAAAGGCTGGCACCCGACATAAGCAGCAAAAGCTGCGGTTCGTAGTCCCGAATTTTCTCTAGCAATTGGGCCGCATCACCATAGGCTGACACAGTATGCGGTGCCAATTGCGAATTTTGTTGATGTAGCCGGGCCGGTAGCAGCAAATGAACACTGATACCGGTACCCTCGAACATGTACATGGCGGTGCCAAGCTCGCCGAAGTCTGAAGAGACAACGATGAGAATCCTCAGGCCAGCGACCTCATGCATGCGCGGATTCCAGAAGAAGGCTACGCAACAGCTTACAAGCATGAATCAGATTTGCCGGATCGATGGTAGCGCTAGGCAGCAGCCGCAGGTATTTTCCGGTGTAACTGATGAAAACGCCACGCGCATAAAGCGTTTCGGCCAACTGGCGGGCTTGTTGTGACGATGGCATTTCAATCATCCACAGCGCGCCCCGGCCGCGAAGAACAACGCCAGGAATATCAGACAGACTGGCTTGAATAATGCGGGAAATTTCACCCACCAGGGCCGAAACGTCAGTCAACGATAAGGCCTGCAGGGTTGCCGCGATGGCCGTGGCGGCCAAGGGGTTACCGGCGTAGGTTGAACCGGGCAGCATGGCGGTCGTGCAGCGGATGTCACGCCGGGCGACTACCGCAGAAGCCGGAAAAGCATTGGCCAGTGCCTTGCCCAGCAGCACCATGTCCGGCAGCTCGCGCAAGTCCAAAAAACCCCATAGCGGACCGGTGCGGTAAAAGCCGGTCAGGATCTCGTCCATGACGAGCAGTGCACCGTTCGCATGGCACAAGTCAATCAACTCATCGCAGAAATCGACTGAAGCGACATAGCCACCGCCGGTACCCATCACAGGTTCGATAAAAACGGCAGCCACTGGATGCGACTGCAGGCACTCTGCGACTTGCGCAAGCACCTCCGCTTTCAGGCCAGGCCCCGGCGAGGCAAGGCGGTGAACATGGGGCAGCACCTGCGCGTTGTCCCAGCTGAGCGCGGCCGTAGCCGCCGACTTGCCGTGCATGGCGCAAGAAAATCCAACAAAGTCTGTTCGCCCGGTATGTACCCTGGCCATGCGCATGGCAAATTCCGCGGCCTCCATGCCGGTTGTGTAGAAACCGGCTAGGCCCAGGCTGGCAGGCAGCAAGGCTTCCAGAGCAGCCTTGGCCTGGTCATGCGCGGGCGTGGGCAGACCGCCGGTCAACCACACACCATCAAGCTGTGCCTTGATAGCCGCAGCGATTCCAGGATGGGCGTGGCCGAGCAAGGCCGCACCATTGGCTGAGAACAGGTCAATCAGGCGGTGACCACTGGCATCGGTCAGCGTGTCATGGGTTGCCGACACAATCCGCGCAAGCTCAGTGTCTGCAAGCGCCAAGTCGCTTCCCCGGGTGTGGATACTCATGGCCGGCTCACCTCGGTGGCGCCCCGTGTGTCAGCTTTAGAGGCCATCGGTTTTGTGAAGTTTTGCATCTGCAGCTCATGCTTTTCAATCAGGTCAGCCGCCATGGTGGCTCCGTCGGGCCAGCGCGCAAGTTCTTGGCTGAATCTTTGCGCATTGTCCCGGTAAGTCGTATCGTCCAACACCGTGTGCAGGGCCCGAGCCACTTCGCCGGCCGAGATGTCACCGGGGTATTTCCCGATCCGCAGGGCACACCCAAATTGCTCGAGGCGCAGTGTGATGTCTATCTGGTCGCCATTGAAGGGAATCACCACGCTGGGCAAACCGGCGTTCAGCACCTCCATGGTCGTGCCGTGCCCGCCATGGTGAAGCACCACATGGCTTATCTGCAGATACGCCCTCAGACAGATCAGCGGCAGGACCTCGTGCGAACCCTTGGCGTCTTGCTGATCGATCACGAACTGATCGCCCGTGTTCACGATGACGTGGTAGCGCTCAGCAACAAAGGCACTCAACACATGACGCGCAATGTCCGCAAACGGAAAGGTACTGCCAAGAGTCACCAAAATAACTGTTTTGTGTTCATACCTGCCAGCCTCGGGTTGACGCATGGCATCCCATCCTCGCCAATGCAACTGACCCACATAGTGGTGTACTGGCCTGCCCAGCAAAGCCAGCATGGCCTTGTTTTCAAGCACCGGCAACCCGGGAACGATCCAAGGTATGGCGCGGACATAACACAGATATTGATCGCTTTTCTGGATGGCTTGAGCCAAGAAATCTCTCAGCTCTTTTTTGAAATGCAGCTCCAGTGTCGTCCGGCCTTGCGCGTCTGTCGAGACATCGCAGGCCGGCTGGTTGTCAATGGGCATCGATAAATTGTTGATGCCCACGGCCGCTATGCCCTGCAAGGATGCAGTAGCTGGCGCAGTCGGACGGCCGCTCCATACAAGCAGGTCCGGCTTGAAGCAGGCATAGATGGCCAAGTCATCTTTAACCATCCTCTCGATACCGAATGACCGGCTGGAAATGGCGGAGAACTTTGAACCCAGGTATTTTTGTTGGTATTCAAAGGGGGCTCCGTACGCCATGATGTCACCGGCAGGCATGCTGTAGGCCGGAAATACTTGATAACCCAGACTGGCCAGCCATGCAGCATCTTTGGGCACACACACAAAGCCGATGTCATGCCCTCTTTCCTTCAACACGTCTGCAACGGCCAGGCAGCGACTGAGGTGCGACAGGAAATAACCCAGGGGGGCAAACAGAATACGGCGCTTTGTCATGACCGTACAGGGACTGAGCCGCGACGTTTATGAGCATTCATAGTAAGCAACTGTGACGGTTTTCGATAAGTTCCATCAAATCAGAGTGCTCGTCGTCTTTGACCTGACTTATCGACATGCGTGCAACCGCTATCGGGAGTTGCCAATACTGCAGCTGTTCCATACGCCCACTCCAAACCTCACGGCAACGCTCTGAATAAGCACCTAAAAATTCAGCACGAGTGGCTTGATTGATCTCACGACCACGACCAAAGCGCAGGTAAAGTAGCGTCCGCATGACATCAATGGCGGGGTCGCCTCGGCTCATGTCCATCCAATCAATGATCACTGGGCCGCTGGCCGCCATGATGACATTCATGGGGTGAAAATCCCCGTGGCATACCGTGTCAGACAAAGGCGCACGAAGAAGTTTGTCAATCGCCTCCGCCCTTAGTGTTTTCGGCAATCCCTTGTCCAGTCTAATCCTCTCAGCTAATTTCGCCTGTATGGGTAGAAGTTCAGAGAAATTGCAACGATGAATCGACTGTTGAATGTCAAAAAACCTACGTCCCAAAGCTGCGCGGTCTGCACCCACTGTCTGAATCAATTCGTAAACCGTCGGGCCATCCATCCTCTTAAAGACAATGCCGCTGCGTTGATGCCATTCGACATGGCCGGCGTCGGAAGGTGTGGGCAGGCCCAAGGCGTGCGCGTTACGGGTATTTTTAACTTCAAGCGCGATGTACTCCAAGGGAAAGCCTGGCTGAAACAGCTTGAGCACATGGTCATCACCCCAAGCATAGACTTCGGCGGATCGGCCAACGGCCAGCCTGGTCAAACCGCCAGGTGCGCCATGTGGTTGCCGCCATGGCGTATTTAAATCAATAGCTTCAGCGCCGCTCATTAAAAATCCGGCTACATCAAACGGCTAAGCAGATACGACAAACGGGCTCCAGCCTTGGCAGTTGTATCGAGATCGACTGCATCGATTTCACCGGCAAACTCATATGCGCTGCTCAACACATCACTGTCTTTGGAGATGGCCGTCTGCATGTTTCGCCTCAAACGGAATGCCAGCACCGAAGCAACGCCTCGGTAAAACCTGGCCGCAAACTGCGGGTCACCGGCGAGCTTGTTGCCCAGTACATCTTCGCCCAACTGTGCCAGCACAACAGGGGTGTCGGCAGTCACCTGTGCGGTGGTCTTGCGGCGATCAACAAAACTCACCTCGCCAATGAGGTCGCCGCTGCTGAGAACGTCCAGCCGCAGGCCCTGCGCCGTCTCGACACGGCACTTGCCCTCGAGCAGGATGTAAATCGTCTGGTTTGGCTGGCCGCTGGCCATCACAACCTGAGCGCGGGACATGGGCAGTTTGCGGCTGACCTGACAGATCCAGGCAATGTCATCGTCGTTCAGGTATTCAAAAAATATCAGAGAAGACCGCATATTTCACCCCGCTTCTGGATTAGAGAAGACCTTAAAAAATTCACTTTGCTGCATCAATTCGTTGAAAGTGCCTTGCTGAGCGACGCAGCCCTGATCCAGCACAATGATCCTGTCGCAATCTTTCAAAGTCCCCAGGCGGTGCGTGAACATGATGCGGGTGATCGGCAGCTTGCCAATCACATCGCCCACCGCCTTCAGGCTTAAGCTGTCTAGCGCACTGGTAGCTTCGTCAAAAATCAGCAACTTTGGATTACCGGCCAGCGCACGGGCCAGTGCCATGAGTTGAACCTGCCCGCCCGAAAAAGCGGTTGTGCTCTCGCCGATGATTGTGTGAATGCCCATGGGCAAGGCTTTCACAAAATCGCCCATGCCGATGGTGTCCAGCACGGCCAGAACTTGGTCTATCTCCAGATCACGACCGGCTGCAATGTTCTCGAGTATGGAGCCTGAAAACATCCGGTAGTCCTGCAGCACCACGCCACATTGCTGCCTGAGCAAGTCAAGATCGACGGCCGCCAGATCGTTCTTGTCAAAGTAGATTTGGCCTTTACCCGGAGGCAGCAGGCCCAGCAAGAGCCTGACGAGCGTCGATTTCCCACAGCCAGACGAGCCAACAACGCCTAAAAATTCGCCTGGCCGGATTGCCAGCGAGAGGTCCTCCAGCACCCAGGGAGATTCGTCGGTGTAGCGAAAGCTCAAGCCCGCCAGCTCCACTTCACCCGTCAAGGCCTGCGGGCGCTTGCGAGCCGCCACCGATTCCGGCACGGCCGTCAAAATGATGACGGCCATTTCCACTGATGGCATTAGGCCAAAGACAGCCATAAGTGTGGAAGCCAGGCTGGTCACAGCCCCTGTGACCAGTGACAAGGAGCCCACAAAGGCAACGTAATAACCAACGGTTGCACCGTCGTTTGGCTTGACTGAATAGGCGACGATGGCGAACACCAGCCCCATCGTCAACAGTCCTGACGCCTGCTGAAACGCCGAATACAAATTGGCATACCGGGTGCTGCGCACCGTGCGTCGGCGCATCTCAACAAAGTTGTCACGCCAGCGGTCAAAGGCCCGGCGTTCGGCGCCAAACATACGTATAGGCAGCATATTTGCCACCAGCTCATGGACCACTGTCAAGACGTTAGTTGTCATGGTCTCGCCCTCGGCATAGGCAGAAAAACTAAGCTTGCCCAGCCGCCAGGCCAGCAGCAGACTGAGTACGGCAACGCCGGCTACGGCGAGCGCGCCCAAAGGGAAATAAAAAGTCAAAGTGCCCAGCCCGACCATCAAAGTGACCACGTCCAAGCTCGTGGTGACAAGCATGCGCAAGGTGGTCCTCCGAGCGCTTTCCAGCGATGTGAAACGCCGCATCAGGTCAGCGTTGTTGTAGGCAGAGAAGAATTTCAAGGGCAACCTGAAAAGGCGCTCAAGCACCCCGGCCTGCAAATGCGTGCCGACCCCGGCCTCCATGCGCTGCACAATGAGCTCAGTGGTGTATCGCAGCGCGAACATGATAAGGTTACAGATAGTCACTACAGCCACCACAGCCAGCAACAAGGTTCCATTGCGGTGCGGCACCGCATGATCTATCACCATGCCGCTGGCCACCGGCACCGAATAGGACAGCAGCGCGATGATGACAGTCAGGGCCAGGTAGGCGGCGACTTCAAACGGATATAGCCGGAGCACTTTGCGCAGGATGCCGGAAAAAGTCTGCGCAGCATCAGGTAGCAGCGGGTAGAGAGCCACCCCCGTGGTCTCAAGGCCCTGCGCGACTTCCCGGGTCAACCCTTTGTAATGACCCCAATGACCGGGGCCGGTGAAAGCCATGGGCTCCCTGCGCTGGCTCGATCGCAGCAGCAAAGGCTTTTGCGTAGCAGCCTCCCGCACGACCATGACTCCGTGATCCTGCGTCCACCATTGGCCGGATAGCGCTACCGGCCTGGCACACAAACCTAGGGTCTTGGCCACCTCATCAATGTCGGCGTCAGGCCTGGCGCCGCCGCGCACCGGATTCCCACTCAGACCCAGAAGTTTGGCAGCACCCTGGCACGCGGCAAAGACCTCACCCTGCGGGTGCGGTCGGCTGGAGACCTGGGTGTCGGTTCCCAGCAGCTCATCGAACTGGTGCAGCGTTTCCTGCACGCTGGGCAAACGATTGCTGGCAGGGCTCATACAGCGGCACCTTGACTGGAAGCGACAAGGCCGGCGTAAATACCCCCCGACGCCAAGAGTTGCTCATGCGATCCGGACTCCCTGATACGGCCGGCATCTATCACCAGGATAGCGTCTGCCGTTCGCATATTGGCCATGCGATGCGTGGCAAAGACCAGCGTTGCCTGGCGCGCTCGCAGATTGCGCAGCACAGCTGCCTCGGTTTTACCGTCCAAAGCGGAGGTGGCCTCATCCAGAACCAGAATGCGCGGGTCACGCACGACCGCGCGGGCCAGCGCAATGCGTTGCCGCTGCCCGCCGCTCAAGTCTGTGCCACCCTCGCGCAAGCGGGCTCTGTAACCGCCGGGTCGGCGAACAATTTCGTCGTGGATCATGCACAACTGACAGGCTGCAATGACCTCTTTCTCAGTGATCTTCGGGTCCCATAGCGTGACGTTGTCCATCACGGTACCTTCAAAAATCTGGTCCTTTTGTGGCACCAACGCAATCGATGTGCAAAGTGTGTCCCCATCCATTTCAGCTAAGGGCACACTGCCAACCAGCAACTGCCCAGCGGTCGGACTTAAGATGCGGGCCAGCAAGCTCAGCAAGGTTGACTTGCCGCTGCCCACACTGCCGACAATACCAACGTAGCTGCCGGCGGCAATATCAAAGCAAAGATCACGCAGGACCGGTTGCTCGCCATAAGAGAAAGAAAGTTCTTTCGCGACGATGTCCCAGCCCGCTGGGACTTGAGAATTCGCCGAATTGGGTACTACTGGGGCCACTTGCAGCAAATCATTGATGCGCTCGAAACTTCCGGCAGCGTTGCCAATCTGGGCGGTAGCGGAAATGATCTGATTAAAAGGAGACAGCAGGATGTAGGCCATGGCGTTGTAAGCCACAAAAACGCCGATGCTGAATTCCCCATGAATCACCTCTAGGGCCGACAGGCCGGTAATCACCGCCATGAGGACGCCCGTCATAGCCCCGGGCAAACTGCCTAACAAGGCGCTGTAGGGTGCATTGACCTGTTCGGCATTGGCTACGGCAATGTAACGCTCCAGCACCCTTTGCATCATTGCCTGGGTCGTGCCCGAAGCGCGGGTGTGCTCCACAAGGCTCACGGCGTTGATCAACTGCGCCTCATAGCGGCCGCGTTCAAGCGCCAGCAGACGGCTCAAATTGGTGGTGCGCCGGATGATCCAACTGGCTAGCAACCCATGCAAAAGCATAAGGCTCAGCGTCAGGGTCGTCAGGTAGACGCTGTAGCTCATCATGGCCAGACCCAGAACCAGCACCTGCATGAATGACGCGATCATCCCGACCAGAGCACCGGATACCGTGCCAGCCACTGTGTCGGCAAGCGTCACACGGCCGCCGATTTCACCGCCAAAACGCCGCGTAAAAAAGTCCAGCGGAACCATAAACAGCTTGGTCACAATGCGCGTAGCCAAGCTCAGGGCCAGCCGGGTCTGCAACTTCAGCACACCGGCTCGTTGCATCCACATTACCGGGCCCAAGGCCAATCCGAATACGGCAATGCCCAGGATGAACCACAAGCGCCAGCTGTCCACGCCCTTTTTGATCAGCACATAATCTATGAAGATGGATGTGAGGGCGGGCACCAGCATCATCATGACCGCCATGCCAAAGCTGACCAACGAAATCACGCCCACTGCCAGGCCCGAGCCCTCAGCAGCTCTGGTGACCTCGCGCAGCACCGATGGACGGCTACCGCTGCGCTGGAAGTCTTCAGCAGGCGCCATGCATATGCTGACGCCGCAGTAGCCCGCTTCCAAGTCGGCCATGCGCAGGCGACGACGCCCAATGGCCGGGTCCACCACCTCCACCACATCACCCCTTACGCTTTCGAGCACGATGAAATGGTTGAAATTCCAAAAAAGAATCTGCGGCATCGGCAGGTCGGCCAGTTCATCTGCCTCAACCCCGAAGCCCTTTACGTTCATATTGAGTTGCTTGGCAGCGCGTACCAAAGATCCGGCAGATACGCCATCACGGCTGGCGCCACAAAGCTGACGTAGACGATCTAAGGGCTCCCAATGGCCAAAGTAGGACAGCACCATGGCCAGGCAGCAGGTTCCACACTCGGTCACCTCGAACTGCAAGACCTCTAGCATCCGACGCCGAAATACGCGATTCAGCAGTCTGCCAAACGAATCGGCAATATCTCCCGTCACTGCTTGTCCGTCCCCAATGGGGCCTGTGAACTGCCGAGACCCTCAAGGGCATTGATCCAGGCGCTCTCGCCAATGCGTTTGACAGCCGGCAGCAGGAGGTATAGCAAGCGCGGATTTTGATAAACAACCCAGCCCGAAACAATGGTCCCCGGCTCGAGCAGCTGGTCGGGCCCGCGCGACGATGTCCAGGCCAGGCCACTTCGTACGCGCGCATCGGCGGTCACAGTGATCAACACCTTGTAAGGCGCCTCGGATTCAAACATCTTGCGCACCAGCTTTTGGTTCTTGAATACCCGCAGCAATACATCTTCGTCAGCGGCGACTGTGCTGATATGACTAACCACCCCTTCTATGCGCCCAAACTGCTGCTGTTCGAAAATCAGCGGCAGTATTTGCGCCGACATGCCGATTGACAGCTTCTTGCCCTCTATCGCGGGCACAAATACCACGGCGCTGGTGACCAGATTTTTGCCCGTATTGACGCTGCTAGACGGTGTGACGGTGGCTACGCGACGCTCGCGACTTATCGGCTGGTGCAGATCCACGAACAAATCCGAGATCACGCCGTCATAGGGTGAGGTGATGACACCTTCCACCCTTTGCCTGTCAATCAAGGCTTGCAACTGGCGCTCCTGTGTGCCGATCTGCAGGCTCAGTTCTAGCTTTTCTCGGCGCTGTCTTTGTACCAACTCGGAGAAGTTAGTTTCCGCCTCCAGCATCTGGCGCTTGCTGACGAATATCTGGTCATCGACCTGCCCTCTCTCCGTGCTGACAGCGTCTGAGCCGCGAGCCGACAGAAAGCCCCTTTTGATGAGTTCGGCATCGCCCTCGCGGGCCCTGTCCAGTCGCGCTAGTCGCTCACGCAGGGACACGTCACGGCTTTGCGCTTCGGTGCGCTGTTGGCGGATCGTACCCTGAGCAGCATCGAGACTTTCTTTGTGAAAGACGCCCAACAAGCTTTCCTTATGACGCAAGTCACGCAGGGCAAGTTTGGCAGCTTCGATCTCGTTTTCCAAGCGAGGAATACTCACCCGGGCAATGATTTGGCCTTTCTTGACAGCGCTGCCGGTCTTCACTAGAAACTCTTCGAGGCGGCCATCACCCTCCGGCATGATGGCGTAGCTGACAACGTCGGTATCGGCCATAAGCATGCCCTGGCCCTCCACGATGACCGGCACGCGAACCATGAAGGAGCCGACTACCAGGGCGATCACGGCGACAACAAAAAAGCAGGCTGTCGCTACGTAGGCCGGGCTGACAATATGCAATGGACGGGCAGTCACCTTAGTTGCCTGCTCAATCCTAGAACTTGCAGAAATTTGGGCAGACTTGTCGGTCATGGGATGGATGAAGGCTTTGGATGATTCATCGGGCTGTATTCAGACTATCCCGAACAGCCGCTCAAAGACGGTACCGCCTGATCGCCCCATTCCCCAAAAATACAGAAAGATCAACACAAAAAGTGCCAGTGCGGGCAGCCCTTTGAGGCGAAAACCATCTTCGGTACTGGCGCCCGTTAAATAGGCAATGGCCAGGCCACCGACGATAAAAACCAGGAAAAAATCCAATATAGCTGCCAGTACCACGAGCCAAGTCGATGGGTGTTCGCCAGCCACCTTGGTATCCACAGTTTGAGTTCGGACGCGAATCCAGCGGACTAGTCTGCAAGGGGCTGGGCTCGCACCATCTGCAGGCCCATAGAAAGCCCAGGTGTGAGCGCATCACCCACCAAATCGAGGCGGGTAATCCGGCCGTCGGGCTTAAGGTGCACCCAGAGCGCGCCTTCAAACACCAGCTCAGAGGCGGTGTTGAGACTTTTAACGGTACGAATATCGTGCTTGTGGGAGCTCAGCAGGATGCGGCAACAGGCCGAGTCACCTTCTTCCATATTGGCCAGCATGGTGGCCGAGCCGCCGGCGGCCATGGCAAAAAATTCAGTCAGTCGCTCAATGGTTTGGGTCTTGTCCAACTGATACAAAGGGGCCACACTCCCCAGGGCATCTTCGGCAAGATGGCTTTGCAAAAATGCCTTGAAGGCAGCTCCATTGGCCGCGGCGTGCATCAGTTGCCGGAGCAGCTCTTTGGGGCTTACCGGTGCATCGATCTTGTCGCTCATGGCTGTTTCTCCTTGTTGGCTGACTCTGCGGGAGGGACTGGCGACCATCGGTAACCCCTTTGCATCAGGTAACCCACCATATCGCGGTAGATGCGGTTTTTGACGATCTTGCCGTTGGCGAAATAGGTCCAGGAGATGCCGGGCTGCACGATTGGTGTGTCGACATTGTCGCCCTCTCCATCCGGAGTGCGAACAGTGGAAATCAGCACCCACCCGGTGCAAACGATATTGTCCGCGGCAATTTGCTTGAGCACCTTGATGGTGACGTCTTTGTGATCTTTGTGAAACAACCCCAGCTTCTCATTGAGCCCGGCCAGCCCTTCAGCCTTTGGCTGTGGCCTATCGTATTCAATAAAATCGGGGGACAGGTCCGCCGCCACCAAGGAGGTGTCGCAGGTCGTCCAAGAGTTGAGCAGCGCAAAAGCGCGTTCTTTCAATTCAGTCATTGTGTGTCTTACCTCGTTCCATTGAAACAATAAACTGCCAACTTAGGCCGTTAGAAAGTACTTGCGAACCAATTCGCAGCGGCTCTGGCATAGTTCTCCGCGGCGGCCGCAGCGGCCCTGGCAGCGTTCTCCGCGGCGTCCGCAGTGGCAATCGCAGCATCCTGCGCGGCAATGGCAGCGTCCTCTGCCATGAAGTTGGCCACATCTTGCGTGAAGAAGTCCGCCGCATCATTATTGGCTAGGAGATCAGCGGTATCTCGCATTGAATCGGTGAATTCGCCAATGTCAATTTCAATACTGAAATCAAACTTGATGCCAACAAGTAGCGCAAGGTCTCCGCCCATGCCGAACGTGACCACGCCATCTTGATAAGTCGCTTCGGCAGAGCCACCTCCGCCCGCTATCAGACCCTCTGAGACGCCCCCACCGACGGTCGTCGTAACGCCCCCTCTGCCATAGCTGGCCGTCCCATCGACCCCAACACCAATGCCTGCGTAGGCCCCTCCTGAAACGGCTACACCATCATCACCAGCTGAAACCATGCCTTCTGCGCCAGCTTCAGCAAACAAAGACGCTGTGCCTGTGGCGCCAACGGTCACCCCTCGGTACTCCGCATGAACTGTGGCTGTCACTTCAACGGCGACTCGCGCGGATATAGCAGCGGCGATTTTGGCCCCGTTCGGGCCTACGTTCAACTCCGCTGAGGCTATGATCTCTGCGATGGCTCTGATTTCATAGGAGCCATATGCTTTCAGATCGCCAATCTGGACGCTGCCATCAGCCCCGACCGATGCTTCAAAACTGGCACCCGCCCGACCGGTGACCTTGATCGAGTTGCTGGTGATCTCGATCGTGCCTTCTGCAAAGGCGGAGGCCTGCACAGATCCTGGCATCGACCCCAAACTGAATGTGGCAATACGCTCGGAAACACCGGCTGAGCCTGATGTGCCGCCAGCGAACTCGACGATGTAAGAGGCTGCCTCTTGGGTGAGCGAGCTGCTCTGCGCCACACTGAGCGAACTCAGCGCTGCAGGGGTCAGGGCGGCCACTTGGTTGGCACTCAGGCTCGCCAGCCCGGTAATCGACAAGCTGGCAACCTTGTTTCCAAGTAAAGAGAGCTGGCCGGCACTCAGGGCAGCCACACCCGCTGGCGTGATGGCAGCAAGCTGGACCGCATCCAGGCTGGCCAATGCGGCAGCACTTAGGCCCACGACTTTGGTGCCCAGCGCCGCAATTTGCGAATTCGACATGGCATCAACTTGCGCAGCCGTCACCCCGCTGAGTCCGGCCAAAGTCAGACCGCCAACATAATTGCCCATAGCAGCCACTTGCGCCGCAGTCATCGCAGTAACTTCACTGGCCGTAAAGGTCGACAACAAGGCCGTCGAACTCAAGGCCGCAGCATTCGAACCAAGAGCCGTCATTTGCGCCGCTGACAAGGCAGCCACCTGAATGCCGTCCAGGCTGGCAATCGCCGGAATGCTCAAGGAAGCGACTTTGGTGCCCAGCGCGCTCATTTGCGCGGCAGACAGACCGTTGATCTGTGTGGCATCCAGGCTGGCGATGGCGCGGGCCGTCAAGGAAGATACATTGCCTCCTAGCGCCAGCACCTGGCGGGCTGACAAGCCGTCGATCTGTGTGGCGCTGAGTGCCGCGACCTGGGCTGGGCTCAAGCCGCTGACTTGCGCCAAAGTCAAAACGCCAATAGCTGCCGGGC
>Ga0214919_10007469_pt1 | contig 14738 bp, 10 predicted proteins | sample LL1503_MetaG_FD_177994 | JGI IMG/M metagenome (GOLD analysis project Ga0214919, IMG submission 177994) | Freshwater microbial communities from Lake Lanier, Atlanta, Georgia, United States - LL-1503 | ecosystem: Environmental > Aquatic > Freshwater > Lake | place: USA: Georgia | collected... | reverse complement strand
ATGACTTCTTCTGCGACTGCGGGCCATCCGCCAAGTCCAAGCCGCGCGCTGATCACTCCAGAATTCATCACTCCACCCATCGTCAACGTGGGATCTTGGCAGTGCTGCATAAACACTTTGTCCAGCGATGCGCATACTGCGAGAACCTTTCCCATCATCCCCGCACTTGCGATGCAGTCACCGTCATCGGTGAATGCGACTGCACCGACTTGCGACATCGCTCCCATTGGAGCGAGTTGTTCTCCGGCGCGTCCAACCGTTGCAGCGCCTGCTACAAAGACGCGCGCCTTTCGACTTGCTGCAGCTCGCATCTGCACGAATTCAACGGTGCTTGGAAGGTCGATGGTCGGGGTCGTGTTGGGCATGCAGCAGACGCTGGTAAATCCGCCTGCAACAGCTGCTGCGGCTCCAGTTGCGATTGTCTCTTTGTGTTCTGCGCCAGGCTCTCGAAGATGAACATGCGGATCAATCAATCCTGGTACGACCAAGCGTCCTTCGCATTCGATCACCGTACCGCCTGCTGACGCAGAAAGCTTTCCAGGCTTCTTCGAGATTTCGCAGATCACACCAGCTGAAATGAACACATCAGCCGTGGCATCAAAGCCACTCGCAGGATCGATGACCCGACCTCCACGAAGAAGAAAGGTGTTATTCACGGTGATTTCATAATAGCGAATCTTGGTCCGTAAAGAACAAATGAAAACCGCAGAGCCCGATTGCTCGGGCTCTGCGGTTTCGTTCAGTCTCGGTGATTGTCGAAATCAGCCGTTGGTCTTGCCAGACATTGGGCAGCCTGTGGCTCCGCCGGACATTGGGCATGCGCCGCAACCCGACTTCTTTTCGCCGCTGACTGCGCCTGGCGATGCTGCAGCTGGAGCAGCTGTCTTATCGCAGGTCGCTGCCTTGTTGTCCTTGCAGCATGAAGATGACTTGCCACTGACAGCTCCTGGAGCCGTGGTGGTGTCGGTGTTTGCGCATGCAGCGAGTGAGAGGAGGAGAATGCTTCCGGTAATGATTGCGAAACGCTTCATAATGTTGATTCCTTTGGTTGTGAACTTGTGTTCGAGTTGATGTAAAAAACAGAAAATCCTTGGACAAAGTATATCGGCTCAACGGTCGGAGTTATCTAGAATTGCACAAAATGGTCAACAATTCGACTTCGCAATTGCTGAAAAAAGCTCGTGGATTGCCGCCAGAGTCTGGGGTCTATCTCATGAAAGACGAGCAAGGGGGGGTTTTATATGTTGGAAAAGCCCTCTATTTGCCTGATCGGGTCAGTTCTTACTTCATTGCGAGCACCGATTTGGGGCCTCGTAAACAGCCCATGCTTGCGCTGATCGTTGACTTTGATGTGATCATCTGCGAGAGCGAATGGGAGGCGTTGTTGATGGAAGCGCGCCTCGTCAAAGATCTTCAGCCGCGATTCAACGAGCGGCTGCTTGATGACAAGACGTTTCCATATCTCGCGATCACCATGCGCGACGAATTTCCTGGAGTCTTTGTGACGCGCAATCCGCAAGACACGCGCTTTCAGGGAGCGCGCATCTTCGGTCCATTTCTGAGCGGCGGATCACTGCGTCACGCGGTGCAAATTTTGCAGCGCGTCTTTCAGTACCGCACATGCGATCTCGACATTCGTGCGGACAATCCAGCGAATCGATCGTTCCGTCCCTGTCTGCTTCATGCAATTGGGCAGTGCACTGCGCCATGTGCAAATCGCGTGACTCCGGCGGCATACCGCGAAGATATCGATCGATTCATCCGTTTTCTTGGCAGTAAACGAAGCGCAATGCTTCGAGAACTTCGCGCCGAAATGGAGATCGCTTCAGTGGAAAGAAAATTTGAACGCGCGTGTGTTCTGCGAGATCAGATCAGCGCAATTGAACGATTGGAACAGCGCGATCACCACAAAGGCGATGGTCGTTATGAGTGGCAGCCTGAAATCACGGAGTTCATTCAGAATCCCGCTGATGGACTTGCTGCATTGCAACTTGCGCTTGGTTTGGAAACACCCATTCGATGCCTCGAAGCGATTGATATTGCACATCTCGGTGGAGATGAAACGGTCGGAAGCAAAGTCTGTTTTATCGACGGTCGTCCCTTCAAAGAGGGCTATCGCCGATATCGCATTCGCACTGCGGGCAATGATGATTTTATGGCAATTCGTGAAGTGGTCAGTCGTCGATATAGAGAAGCAGGAGATGGATTGGAGCTCTATCCAGATTTGGTGTTGATCGACGGCGGAGCAGGGCAATTGAGCGCAGCGCTTCAAGCGTTCGAGTCTCTTCGAATCAAGCCTCCGTTGGTCATTGGGTTGGCAAAAAAAGAAGAAGTGATTTATCGCCAAGGATGCCCAGAACCCCTGAAGCTTGCACGCAACGATGCGGGACTGAAACTCTGCCAAGCGATTCGTGACGAGGCGCACAGATTCGCACAGCATTACCACCACATTCTTCGGTCGAAGAAAATGATGGACGGATAACGGATAATTGTGAATCCGTTAGATCCGCGTTGCAGTCACGCCAACTTCTGCAGGTGAAATCCAAGCAAATTCATCAGATCGGACTCGGCATAGCGCCGGGCGGCATTTCCTCAGTGGGATCGCTTTTGATTGGAGTGTGCGCGGGGGGCTTTGGGATTTCGCGCTGCAACATTTCAGAGACTGAAGGTCGCTGAAAGACTTCACCACGCATGATGCGATCAACATCGTCTTTCGAGAGTGTCTCGACAGCGAGAAGTGCTTCTGCAACGCCGACAATCTGAGTCCAATTGTCATTGACCATCTGTGTTGCATCCGCATATGCGTTGTCAATAAATTTGCGAACTTCTTCGTCAATGACCCGCGCAGTTTCTGGAGAATAATCCTTCTCAGGCATGAACATCTCACGCTCATCGGATCCGGCATAATTCACAAAGCCCAATCGATCAGACATTCCCCATTGCAGAACCATCGTTCGTGCGAATGAAGTTGCCATGCGGATATCCATCGACGCACCGCTTGAAACATCACTGGTTTTCCGCTCTTCTGCAATACGCCCTCCACACAGAACACGCATCGTTGCAAGCATGTATCGGCGGGAATAACCGTATCGATCCTTTTCTGGAAGACTGAATGTTGCACCCATCGCTTGGCCACGTGGAATGATTGTGACTTTGTGAAGTGGATCTGCGTCCTTGAGAAGCACTTGCAGAACCGTGTGACCTGCTTCGTGATATGCAGTTGCCACGCGTTCTTCTTCTTCGATCTTTCGGCTCTTGTTTGCCCGACCGAATCGAACTTTGTCACGCGCATCTTCCAGGTCGGCCATCTCGATCGATTCCTTCTCGGCCATCGTCGCGATAATTGCAGCTTCATTGATGATGGCTGCAAGATCCGCACCAGAAAACATCGGAGTTCCTCGTGCCAATCGTTCAAGATTGACATCGCTTCCCATCTTGACCTTCTTGGCATGGACAGCAAGAATCTGGCGGCGCCCGAGTACATCTGGAAGGGGAACGGCAACTTGTCGATCGAATCGACCGGGGCGTGTCAGCGCAGGGTCAAGCACATCTGGACGGTTTGTTGCGGCGATCACGATGATCTGATCATTCGCCTCGAACCCATCCATCTCGACGAGAATGGCATTGAGAGTTTGTTCGCGTTCATCATGTCCACCTGAAGAAAAACCACCACCCCGTCGGCGACCAACGGCGTCAATTTCATCCAAGAAGATGATGCAAGGGGAATTATCCTTTGCTTGTTTGAACAAGTCGCGCACGCGGCTTGCGCCAACGCCAACAAACATTTCGACGAAATCAGAGCCGGAAATCGAAAAGAACGGAACATCGGCTTCGCCTGCAATCGCCTTTGCCAAGAGAGTTTTTCCGCAACCCGGTTGACCAGACAACAGAACTCCGCGTGGAATGCGTCCACCAAGTTTGCTGAAGCGCTTTGGGTTCTTCAAAAATTCAACAATTTCTTGAACTTCTTCCTTCGCTTCTTGAACGCCAGCGACATCGTTGAAGGTGATATTGACATTTTCTTTGTTTGTGACTCTGTGGCGACTTTTGCCGAAAGATCCGAGCATTCCGCCTGGACCGCCACCACCAGCATTGCGCATACCGCGCGCGATCAAGAACCAAAGCACTCCCAAAATCAAGAGGCCAGGAGCGAGTGTCAGCAGCAATTGCATAAACATGCTTTGCCCGACCTTTTCTTGCCACTTGACTCCAGAGGTTGTCAATTGCTCGCGAATCCAATCATAATTGCCTGGAATAATGCGAACCCAAACTTGCCCGCCTTTCTGTCCAGTGCGATCAGTTGCTCCAGGCAGAGCCTTGGACAAAGTCGCCATCAATTTGTCATCTTCAATGATGACAGATGCGGGTTCGAAATAACCAGTCTTTGCCAAGACGAAAAACTCTTGTGGAGTTTCGATCGCCTCACCTCGTTGAGAAGTGCTTGTCAGCACGGTCCATATCACTGCGATCACGGCAAGTGCTAAAATCCATGTCATAAATTGGCGGCGCGTCTTTGGGGGAGTCGGTACGCCTTTCTTCTCACCATCTGGCCCAGGTGTTTTTCCTTTGGAATCACGGTTGGCAGGTGGACCATCATCGGGCGCTGCCATCTGAATAGGCGCGCCGAATTGTTGCGAAGTTTGAGATGGAATGTGATTATTCATATTGATGCTTTTTTGCCCAGTCTTTTGCTTGTCGTTTTCGATGCTCATGTCATTTCCCTATTCATTCTGCTTTACCAATCGCCTTTACCATTCACCTTGCAGACTTGCGACTATATCCCGCGCGAGCTGCTCAGCCACGGCAAATCGTGCTAAATCAATCGGTTGATTATTGGGAAGACTTGCAACAAAGACCGCGCTGGACTGAAATCCCGCTCTGGAAATTATGGGTTTCCCCGTCTTCATGTCAAACCATTCAAAGTCGACCGTCACTTTCATGGCCATTTCTTCGGTCAATCCCGTTGCGAGGCTCTGGGAGAGCATGGAAAGGTCCACTTTGGATATGGTCCCGCGCAGAACCGTGTCCGCGCGCCCTTCGCCGGTGATCTTGTATGGGGTTGTTGATTCGATTTCTTTCACCAACGCGTCTTCTAATTGCATCGGAATTGCACGATCTGCGCTGGAATTCTTGAAAATTGGCACTGCAACACTACGGTACTTTTTCGAATAAAGAGCGCCGCTTGCGTAACCGCTCGAAGATGCAGAATCGCATCCGCCGGTGCAGAGGACGGCGATAAATCCAGCCAAAATGACGCCAATAATCGCCGACGCTCGCTGGTGAGCGGTGGCTCGACCATGAACATTTGCAAAATGCAATTTCACGGAACCTTTCCTGCTGGAGTTGGCGCAGGCGCAGGGGCCGGCGACGCTGCTGGAACGCTCGCAACTGGCGGCACGCCTGGCAATGTGTCTTCGCTTGGAGCGCCTGTTGGGGGTTCATCAAGCGTGGGAACTGCATCCACATTTGGCAATTGGCTCGCAGAGGTATCCCAATCAAGTCCAAGAAGTTCTTTGCGCAACTTGGGATAGTCAGGCCCATTTGTTTGAATCTTCTTCTGGACTTCAATGGGAAGTTGAAGAAAAATCTTCGGAATTTCGCGCAGGGAGAGAAGTGTCGCAATCGACTTTGGGTACTGGTTTACCAACCGTCGGATGTACAACTCGGACGAGATCGGATCGCCCATGGATTCATACCAACCTGCCTCCGAAAGAATTTTTGTGGCCTCAGATTCATAGATTCGCACGAGAAGCGCATCGGCACCAACTCGTTGTGCGGTGATGGGATCAAGTGCTTGCAATTCCTTCAGTCGAGCACTTGCTTCGAAGAGGCCTCTGGCGTCATACTTTGGTCCTTTGTATGCCCCACAAAGTGAATAAATCAGCCGTAATCTGGCCTTTTCCACATTCAGAGAGCGGGGATAATTCTGCACAAAGAGGTCATATGCTTCAGCTGCTAACTGCAAATTTCGTTTGCGAAAATAGAAGTCGGCCAACTCCATTCCCGCTTGTTCTGCCAACTGACTTCCTGGCAGTCTCTCCTGAATTCTGATCAAGATTTCTTGTGCTTCGTCATCTGCATTCAGCCAGCGAAAAGTTCCAAAGAACTTCTTGCGTAAGCCATTGGCGTACGCCTTCGCGATCTCATATTCTCGCTGCAGCGCGATGACAAACACGTCACTCCCGGGGTAGAGCTTTGCAAGTTCCTCATAATCGAAAAGTGCGGTGTATTCATCACCCTTTGCAAGAAGAGCATCTCCCTTGAGAAGCAGCGCATGAGCACGAAGCGGATCGGCGGGAAATCGATCGAGCCAACCAGTTGCAAGATTGTAAGCCCGTGACGCATCTCCTTTTGCCAGCGCAAGTTGTGCTTGACGCAATTGGCTTGCGGGACTCTCTGGATCAGTATCTGCGGGAGGAATCCATCGATCATCAGATGAAAGCTTCAACTCACCTTGAGCGAATACGCCGCATGCAATTGCACCGAGTAAGCACAACATTCCGCAGTGCGCGGTCAATCCTCGAAAAGAGTTGGCTTGATTTGCCACAGTTGCAAAGATTCTACGCATATTTTTTCTGATCCGTCGAGCGGTTATCGCGACTGAGACAGACCCCATCATCTTGTGGTGGGTGGTGTTGAAGTGCACGAGTGATCGTGTGTCTGAAGGAACTGGCTCGGTCTGTTCGAAAAGTTGGGCGCTGATATTTTTGACCCTTCTGAAATAAAAATACAAATCTCTCTTGCAAGATTTCCAAATCGTGTTGTATAGTTCACGCATCTTCATCTAAGGATGGATGAAGAATTGGGCACGACAAGGATTGTTGTGCTCGATAAGTTCCAAACAGGTCAAGGAGAGACCCCGATGACAAATGCAAAACCTAATGTGAGTACGACAAGAACGACCAGAAGTTCTGCTGCAACTATTTCTTCGAAGAAGGCAAGAACGTCCGCGAGTCAATCGCCTGCGCCCAAGTCAGCGAAGGCGACATCGAAGCTTGCGAAAGTTGCCGCTGTCAAATCCTTGGCCGTGAAATCGTTGACAAAAACAGCAATGCCAGAGAAGGCAAGCGCTGAATCACTTTGGAAACAGTATGGAATTGTTCGCAAGGATCCGAGTCGCGCAGAAGAGCGCAATCAGATCCGAAACGAATTGATGACCAGGTATCACCATCTCGTTCGATACACAGCAGAACGAATGCGAACACGTCTTCCATCAGAAGTCGAAGTGGACGACTTGATTTCTGCAGGCCTTTTTGGACTGATGGACGCAATCAATTCGTACGACCCTTTGCGCGGCATTAAGTTTGAGACATATTGTCCTCAGCGAGTTCGAGGAGCAATCTTCGACGAGTTGCGTCAGATGGATTGGGTCCCAAGACTTGTTCGTTCGCGCACATCTCGGATGGATCGCGTGCGAAAGCAAATTGAAATGTCGAAGGGTCGTCCAGCAACGGATGAAGAACTCTTGGCACATCTCGATGTCAGCCCTGAAGAGTTCGAGAAGATCAATCGCGATTCGCGCCCCGTTGGAATTGTGAGTCTCAATAAGAAATGGTCGGATGCGGATTCTTCTGGCGAAGCACGCGAAATTGATGTTGCGCAAGAACCAGGCGATGCGGATGCATTCCAGATGCTTCAGCGTCAAGACTTGCAAACGCTCTTGACTCGCGGTCTGACTCGTTCCGAGAGATTAATTGTGATTTTGTACTACTACGAAGAATTGACAATGAAAGAAATTGGCGTGACGCTCGATCTTTCCGAAAGCCGCGTCAGTCAAATGCATTCATCGATTTTGGCTCGGCTGAAGTCGCAAATGAAGCACCGATTGAAAGAAGTCAGCGAAGAATAAAGCGCTTATTTCTTTGGTGTTGTCGTAGTCAAAGAACCCGTAATGGGTCGAATGTAGATGTTCATACATTCAAGCGCAGATCCGTGGCTCTGAATCGCGATTGGGCCCGTCGCGGCAACACCAGGCAGAGTCGCACTTGGAATCACAGCTTTATTATTGAGCAGAACTTTCATTTGCTCCCCTTGCATCGTGATGCGAAAGCGATTCCACGATCCGATGGGTGCATCGGCTTTCATCTTGGGAGTGCACGCGGCGCGAATGGCAGGGGACATTGATTGATCGGTGCGGTATCCCCAAATTTCGCCGCTTCCTGCCGGCCAATTCCACATATTCACTTGGCTCTTCGAATCACCGCGCACATAGATGCCGCTATCCCACTCTTCGATTTCCATAGTTTGCGGCTTTCCTTCAGCGTCCTTCTGTTCACTGCCATCTGCGGCGAGCAGAGGTCGTTGCATTTTGCCCTGCGAATTGCCGACCCATCGCCAGTCGATGACGAATTCAAAGTCGCCAAACGATTCGTTTGTCCACAGATGACTTCCCTTGCCGTCATATGAAAGCGTGTCATCGTTCAACTTCCAATGACCAGCGAGTGCGGAATCTTCGTGCCATGCTTTCAATCCATCTTTTAAGAGATATGTGAAACCCTCGTCGGCAACTGCACATTGATCAGCAGAAATCGGAGGTTCTGTTGCTGGCAGCGGCGTGAGTCGAATGTTGCGAAAGCGAATCGGAGTTCCTTCGCTTTCCAAACAGATGTATCCCTTGCGTGGATTGATGTTCGATGCGCCGCTCACTTCAACTCCATTGACTGCAAGAGTCAAGCGGCCATGATCACCCTTGACCGTGTAGTGATTCCACTCGCCTTTGCCTTTGGTCATGCGCGCAGAAGGAAGGCAGCGACTCCATCCCGCAGGATGCGGCCGATCGGGAGTCATGGTTGCTCCGTGGATATTGAACATATCGCCTTGACCGGTGTAAAGCAGGCGACCTTCTTTGTCCTTGACGTCAGGCGTGAGCATGATCTGCACTTCGATCGAGCGTGTAAATGGAACGCCTACCGCTGTGATGCCATCGCTCCAAATGAAAAGCCCAGCATTGCCAGGTTCTTGTTCGTGCATCCAATCCATATCAAGTGTGAAGTTTTCGTACATCTGCGCCGTGCGCAAGACGCCAGTGGGAACTCCAGAGCACAAGATGTATGAAACACCATCATCACCTTGCTTGACTGTAAAAGTATCGCTCGAGCAATTGACATTCACCCAGCCGGAAAGATCTTTCCCGTTGAAGAGCATGATTGGTTCTGCAGTTGATGCAGCAGAATGTGCGCAGAGGGCAGCAACGCAGAGAAGGGCAATGTTTCGCATAAGTGTGCAGAGTACGAAGACCCTGCAAGCCTTGCAGGGCAGTTCATCAGTAGCCCATCACACCCGAACTGCAATCACTTGTGGGGCGACTTTGAAATCTGCCGTGGTTCGTGCTTTGACATCATCGACGGTGATGCCATGGGCGACTTCCGTTAAGACAAAGCGGCGAGTGGTTTCGTCCATCACCATCACACACATATCAGTGATCAACATATCGACGCAGTGTTTGCCCGTCAGTGGCAGGGTGCAAGTCGGAATAATCTTCGCTTCGCCGCGTTTATTGGCATGTTCCATGACAACGATTCGCCGTTTCACGCCAGCAACAAGATCCATTGCGCCGCCCATACCTTTCACAAGTTTTCCGGGGATCATCCAATTTGCCAAGTCGCCCTCTTGCGAAACTTCCATTGCGCCGAGGATCGCAAGATCGATATGTCCGCCGCGAATCATGCCGAAACTATCAGCGCTGGAAAAGAAAGAGTGGCCATCAACTCCAGTGACTGTTTGCTTACCAGCGTTGATGAGGTCGGCATCGACTTCGCTATCGATAGGAAATTCGCCCATTCCAAGCAATCCATTTTCGGATTGCAGCCAGACGGTCATTTCCTTTGGAACATAATTGGCGACAAGCGTTGGAATGCCGATGCCGAGGTTGACATAAAAACCATCTTGCAATTCAAGAGCGGCACGTTGAGCGAGTTGATTGCGATCGAGCGGCATATCACTCTCCGAAACGGATGCCCTGGGCCAACGGAAGATCGCCACCCCAGTTGATCGTGCAGGTCTGCCTTCGCATATACGCCTTCCAAGAATCGGAGCCAGATTCTCGTCCACCACCTGTGTCTTTTTCGCCGCCAAATGCGCCACCGATTTCTGCGCCGCTGGTTCCAATATTCACATTAGCAATTCCGCAGTCGCTGCCGTGCGCCGCAAGGAATCGTTCTGCCGACCGAACGCTGTCCGTGAAAATTGCGCTCGAAAGACCTTGATCTACGCCATTTTGTACGACAAGCGCATCTTCAAGTGAAGCGACTAAGAAGACATACAGAATCGGCGCAAAGGTTTCTTCGCGAGTGATGGCAGGAATCTTTCCCTTGGGAACACGAATGATTGTTGGTTCAACAAAGTTTCCTGGTGACTTTGCGAGTCGATCGATACCTTCGATTCCGCCGCAAATAATCGTGCAGCCTTCAGCAACAGCACGTTCAATCGCTGCGCGCATTCCAGCGACTGCTCGCGCATCAACGAGTGGACCCATGAGAGTCTTGGAGTCAAGCGGATCGCCAATCGGAATTGTCTTGTATGCCTTGGCAAGTCTCGTCGTCAATTGTTCGACGATCGATTCGTGAACGAGCAATCTGCGAGTTGTTGTGCAACGCTGGCCAGCTGTGCCGACAGCACCAAAGAGAACTGCGCGAGTGACAAGATCGAGATCTGCATCCGGCTGAACAATGATTGCATTATTTCCACCGAGCTCCAACAGCGTGCGACCAAGTCGAGCGCCGACAACTTGCGCAACTCGACGACCCATACGACACGATCCTGTCGCACTGATCAGTGGCAGTCGTCGATCCGCAATCATTGGTTCGCCGACATGTTCATCTGTGCCGATGATGAGCGTGAAAACATCTGCAGGATCGAGTCCTTCGGGGCGAAAAATCTGCTGTTCTGTCATGACTTTGCGCGCAATTTCATTGGTTGCAATCGCGACGAGCGGTGTGAAAAGACTTGGCTTCCAGAGGCACGTATCGCCACAAACTGCGGCGACAAGCGCATTCCATGCCCAAACCGCACAGGGGAAATTAAATGCAGTAATGATTCCGATTGTTCCAAGCGGGTGCCACTGTTCGTACATGCGGTGACGCGCACGCTCGGAGTGCATCGAGAGTCCATACAACTGTCGTGCGAGACCGACGGAAAAGTCGGCGATATCGATTGCTTCCTGAACTTCGCCCAGTCCTTCGGTGCGAATCTTGCCCATTTCGAGAGAGACCAGATCGCCAAGCGGATCTTTCAATCTGCGAAATTCGTTGCCGATCAAACGCACAATCTCGCCGCGTTGGGGAGCAGGGCAAGATCGCCACGCTTGGAAGACAGCGTCACATCGAGAGATTGCTTCGTCAAGCTCCGCACGACTTTGCAGGCGTACGCCAGCGATCGGTTCGCCAGTGGTTGGATTGAACGAAATCGAAATCGACTTATTTGCAGAGTCTGGCGCGCAAATCAGTGGATGATTTGCGATGCCGAGTTTCGCAAGAAGTGGATGTTGGGCAGTCAGATTCGCCACGCTCACGGAGTCTTTGTTCCAGTTGGTGCCGCTGGAGTCGTCGGTGTTGGAGTCGCTGGTGCCGCTGGGGCATCCATCGCAGGAGGTCCAGCGAGGACTTCCATCTTTTCGATTGTGACGACAGTCTTTGGAACATCGCCCATTCCGCTTGATTGTCCAGTTGGAACTGCCGCGATGGCATCGACAACATCCATGCCTTTGATGACCTTGCCGAAGACCGCATATGCAGCGCCGCCACGTGGCTGATCGAGCATCTTGTTGTCGACCGTGTTAATAAAGAATTGGCATGTTGCACTGTCTGGCGCATTTGTGCGAGCCATCGAAATCGCACCGCGACTATTTGGAAGGCCATTCTGCCATTCGTTCTTGATTGGAGCTTTGGCTTTCTTCTCTTTCATGTCAGCAGTGAATCCACCACCTTGGATCATGAATGTCTTGATGACACGGTGGAAGATCGTGCCGTTGTAATAACCCTCTTTGGTGTAATTGACAAAGTTCTCAGTGGAAATCGGCGCCTTTGCAGCGTTGAGTTCGAGATAAATCACCCCTTTGGATGTTGTCATCGAGACGTACACAGGTGCCGCAGAAGTCGTTGGCGTAGAAGGCGCAGCAGGTTTTGTGTCTTGCGCAGTTGCGGTATTGGCGATCGCCGCGATTGCGACAAAGAGTGCGGCAGCGGAGCGAACGAATGATCGAGAGTGAATTGCAGTGAGAGTTGTCATAGTGTGCGTATCCTATCGGCTCTCTTGCCCCTAGGATGGTCAAGACTCAATGAAGTTTGGACGCGCCATTTTCGACCTGTTCAGTTCTGTCAGATTTGGCATTGTTCTGCTGGTGCTGCTCTTTATATATATGTCAATCGGGAGCGCGGGAATCTTGTATCCCGTGCATCCAAACATTTTTCATCCGGATGCGTGGACGCATGCTCAAATGCGCCAATGGCGTCCATTTGAAATGACCGAGTTTGAATGGTTTCATTGGTGGCCCTTCGATTTGATGATCGGGCTTATAGCGTTGACCTTGATCGTCACCACCCTGCGGCGAATTCCTTTGCGGGTGATCAATCTTGGAGTCTGGACGATCCATACTGGAATCATCGTGCTCATCGTCGGTAGTTTCATTTATTTCCATGCAAAGGTTGAAGGGGATGCACCTGTCGCTCGTCGAAAGATTGTTCTCAAGTTGGACGGTGTCGAAGCACCGGTCGAATTGCTTGCGGCACCTGGATCGAGCGCTTTCATAGGTTCTGGCGCGAATCGAATGACAGTTGAAGTGGGCGAGATAGATCCTGCGTGGACTTTGCGATCGGGCAAAGACCAAGGCGCAACTGCATACAGCGTCAATTTGATCGTGACAGATCCATCGAAACGATTCATTCGGCAGTTGATCGCCAATCATCCTGAATACACCGAAGATTTGATGTTCACCAACGATCCTGGCCAGCCAATGAAGCGCGCGGTCAAAGAAACAGGCAATCCAATCTTGGAACCAAGATTGATGGCGACGCTTGACTATGAAAGCCAAGGATATTTTTATCTTCGCAATGATCTTGCGAAGTCTTGGGCGCTCTATGTGCGGCCACTTGGCGCATCGCAGTGGGTCATGCGTCCAATTACTGGTCTTCCTCTTTACAACGATCGAATCAGTTCTCGCAGCGAAGTCTTCGAAGTTGGAGGATCGCCACTTGTGCCGATTGATCCGCTCACAGTTTCAATTCCTGCCACTTCTCCCGATGATCCATGCCCAGATGTCACGTTCACTGCCAATGGATATCTCCGATATGCGCAGACAAAATCGCGTTTGGTTGGTGGAGGAGCGAATGCGCCTTTCAATCCGAGTGCGACGATCAATGTTAAGAGCGCAGAAGGAGCGAAGGCGAATTATCAACTGATTGCACTTGATCCAGAGCGTTCGACTGGCGACGAAGGATTGATTCGTATGGTTGCGGTGTCAAGTGAAACAGAATTTGAGAAGTTGTTACGCCGCGCTGAAGTGAAAATCGTGATACCTGCAGCAGGAGTTGACGTTGTCGAAGCTGTGCGGATTCCCCAGGAAGATGCGAAAGATGATGCGGAGAAACCGTTTGTTCCTATCGGTGATCCCCAACTTGGTTATGGCTTTCGAGTTCTCGCCGCCCAAGATGATCTTCCAGTTGCTCAACGCAAGGCAAGCGTCTTGATTGTTGATATCAAAACGCCGACATCAACTATTCGGCGATGGGTTTTCGATGACGCAACTTTGACAAGAGATGTGCCAGCGAACGGGGGCGCGCACGCTGGCCCAGTCGCGCCAGATCCCTCTGTGCAGTTTGAGTATCGACCGGGCGGAGGACGTGCGCTGTTGACACTCGCTGCGGGACCGAGTCCCGATCAACTTCGCTTGGTCGCATCATTTGGCGAAAGTGCTGGCAAGTCTCAAGTGGTCACGGTTGATCAACCAATGACTTTGCCCGCAGGATTAACAATCGAAGTCTCGTCGTATCAGCCGCGTTCCGTCATCGATACTCGACCGATGATCGTTCCAGCTGAGCAGCAGATTCGAGATGCGCACGAGATGTTTTCTCAGATTCTCTTGAGCGTTCCTGACGGCGAATCGCGCTGGATGGAATTTTCTATGTATGCCTTCGATGACATTCGATTCGCATTGCGACGGCATCCATTTCATCCGATGCAAGTCAAACTGGCTGATGGGCGCGAAATCGAATTGCTCTTTTCGCGGCAGAGATTGCCGCTTGACACGGAAGTCGCACTGGAAGAGTTTGTCCTGACAAGTCATGAAGGGGGCTATACCGGTCAAGCGGGAACGATTCGTGATTACACCAGCATCCTGCGCTTTCGTGATGGCGATCAGTGGGGAGCCCCAATGCAAGTCAGCGTCAATTCCCCGATTGAACACAATGGTCTGTGGTATTTTCAAGCGCAGTGGGATCCACCAGAACCACCTTCTTCTCAGAATGATCGTGGCTCGCGCGGATTGAATTATACCGTTCTTGGCGTTGGAAACCGCGAAGGTGTGTGGATTCAATTGGCAGGTTGCATAATCGCAGTGCTTGGAATGATCTACGCTTTCTATGTGAAGCCTATTCTTATTCGACGCAGAAGCGAACGCGCTCGTCTTGCCGCTGAAATTCGAATTGGACTTTCCAAAGAGGTCGTGACTTCATGAATATGAATTCAAACACACACATGTTGTCGAAATTGATCGCAATGTTTCTTGCGTTGACGACATTCTGCAT
>Ga0214919_10007468_pt1 | contig 14742 bp, 1 predicted proteins | sample LL1503_MetaG_FD_177994 | JGI IMG/M metagenome (GOLD analysis project Ga0214919, IMG submission 177994) | Freshwater microbial communities from Lake Lanier, Atlanta, Georgia, United States - LL-1503 | ecosystem: Environmental > Aquatic > Freshwater > Lake | place: USA: Georgia | collected 2015-03-15 | reverse complement strand
CGCGCCACGGTGTTCTCATGGAATACTACGGCTGGAACTTTGTATTACTCAGTCGATGCTACCTACACAGGTAGCAATGTTGCGAGTACGAGCGGCACATCAGTAAGCTCAACCGCTGCAACAGGCGCTACAGGGACTTCAGCAGGTACAGGTACCACCGCAGTAACGGGTACAACAACCGGCACAAGTTCCGCCTCATCTTCTGGGATGAGCCTGTTTGAAAAAAACGACCCAATCAACTCCGTGCCCAGCGGTAAGCTAACTTACGTGCAAATTGGCACAGTCATAACGTCACAAGACGGCACGCAGTTGAGCGTGACATTCAACGACAAAGCCACCGCTGACATTGTCGAAATGTTGTTATCCCAGATCGCCTTTTTGGTCGTCAACAAAACCACGGGCACGCCAACACAAGACTGGAGCGGTTTTCCTGCCGCGCTGGATGTGAAGTTTTCGCTCAGCCAATCAGCCAACGGCTTGGCCGTTGAGTTCACCAAAACCATTGCGCCGCAATCGGTCGATGAGTCCAGCGCGCCCACGGTGGACATTCTGCGCACCTTGAATGTGTTGGATGAATTGGTAAATCCCAATGGGATCAACTTTGCCATTAACTACGGTGCGGAAATCAACGTCTATAACCCACGCTCATGGGGCGGCGATAAATTAATCGTGGCTGACAAAGAGGGTGATTTGGCGGGTGGTTCGATGGAGGTTTCCTTTCTGCAAGGCGCAACCAGTTTCATGCGACTGGGTATCACCAGTTACTCCGGCATCTTCAAGGTGGAGTCGGGTGTGGTCAGTTATTCCTCTGACGCCAAATACTTCGGACAGAGTGAGTACGCTTCGGACGGCACTTTGAAGAATGGTGCATTCACTGTGCAAACGAAAGGCACCCAGTGGCAAGCGATCGGCACGCTTGACAGCACGCACCAGGGTAGGAACGGCGACTCCTTGGTGGTCAAGTTCAACGCCAACGCTACGGTGGCGATTGTTCAAGCACTCGCTGCCAGTGTGTATGTGGCGGTGCAGGACCCTACCTCTTATGCCAACACCACCAACTGGGCGGGTGCGGGTGGCAACAAACTCATCAAAGTGCAAATCACCGACGCCCAAGGTAATGTTGGGTTTGATACCTTGCCAGTCATTGTGGTGTCTCACCCTGAAAACGACAGCGGCATTATGGGTTCTGACGCCAATGATAAGCTCACGGGCACCTCTGCTAATGACGTAATCAGTGGTCTGGGCGGCAGCGATTTGCTTTCTGGTTTGGGCGGCAATGACAGCATCGATGGCGGCAATGGCAACGACACCTTGGTGGGTGGTGAGGGCAAAGACACGCTGGACGGTGGCGACTGGCAAGACTACTACGACCTGCGCGAAACCGCCCGCGCACGCGACACGGTCAAAGTGGGTATTTACCAGCAAGGTGATGTGGTGGAGGGCTTTGACACGGCCTCTGCGGATACTTCGGATGCCACTTCCACCAACGATGTGCTAGCTTTGAACACCACCTTGATCGCGGCTGACACCACGGCCGTAGTGACCGGCATCACCGTGGGGCAATTTTTTCAGCACAGTATCAAGTCCGGCATCATCACGTTCAAAGACCGTTTTGGCAAAGATATTTTGCTCAACACGTCCACCAACTCCAATGACGTGTTGGGGTACCTGTCTAAAAACCTCGCTGACGTGGGTACCACAGTGGCCGCGGTGGCGGACTCAGACGGCAATGGCAAAGCGGACTCTTTGGTCGTGTTTCAAAACGATGGCAATGGCAACTTCCTGGCCGTCAGACTCGCAGGCCTCATGAATGTGACTCTGGGCATTGCCCCTGGTCAGGGCGTGGTGCAGTTGGTTGACGCATTTGGCCCCCAAATCTATGAAGCCAAACTCGCAGCGACTTCTTTGACGGTCTCGTTCAACGAAGATGTGGCCAGTGTGGATACGGCGGGCATTCAATTTCAGCGCTTCAAAGGGCAGGTAAAACAGGCGGACGCCACCTACACCGCCAGCAAAGTGGGGAAAGTTGTCACCTTCACCTTTGGCACCCCGCTGGCCGCAGACGAATCGATTGTGGTAGTTCCCATCGACCGCACTCACCAATCGGCAACAGATGCGGCGGGCAATGTTCAAGCTTTGTTCCAGTCGAGCGAATCTGGCGTGGCCATCGCGCAAGCGGGCAACACCACCGTCGACATCAGCCTGACCAGCAGCAACTACCGCATCATGGGGACGGATGCTGGCAACCACACCCTGATCGGCAATGCGCAAAACAACGATATTCAAGGTGGTAACGGCAATGACACCTTGAGCGGTGGTCTTGGTAACGACAGCTTGAACGGAGGCGCGGGTAACGACAGTTTGGATGGTGGGTCAGGCTACGACAGCTTGATGGGGGGCGACGGAAACGACACATTACTTGGCGGCGCGGGTGACGACACCTTGCAAGGCGGCAATGGCAACGACACCCTGGATGGTGGAGATGGGAACTACGATTTCGCAGCCTATTGGGATACCAAGTCGACCGACTGGAAGCTGACCCGCAGCGGCGCAGACATCCTGATCACCAACCTCGCTACCGGTGAGCAAGACACCTTGCGCAACATCGAGCAGATTGGTTTCAGCGACACCCAGAAAAAACTGCAGGTCAGTTTTTGGGCTACGGACAAAGCAACCAACTCCAACAACATCACAGGCACCGATTTTGACGACGTGATCGATGCCGCGGCTTTATTGAAAACCAACCCATCCCCATCGGTGCGCGATTGGATCAACGCAGGTGACGGCAATGACATCATCAAAGCCGGTGCTGGCGGCGACGACATTCGGGGCGAAGGCGGTAGCGACACCATCGACGGTGGTTCCACCGGCTTGGCCGGCTTATTGGCTGTGAAAGACGGCAACACCTACCAAGTGGAAGATCGGGCCTATTACTCGGGCCCTTCGAACCGCTATTCAATCACGCGTCAACTGGATAGCGATGGCACGGTCACAGGCACCAAAAATACCGCTTACTACATCATTAAAGATTTGCGTTCGGGCTCGCCCGATGGCACTGACACCGTGTTCAATGTCGATAGTTTGAATTTCAGCGACAAACAATTGCGTCTGACGCCCAATGTTTGGGCGAATCATTGGGATCCGGTCACCAATACCAACAACCCCGATAAGGTCAGTGGCTTAAATTTGGATGGCACTGCATTTGCAGACGCGATGGGTGCGCTTGACGCTGCATCAGCCGATTTGTTCAAGGGTTCCGACCGCTTGACCGGTGGCGAAGGCAACGACACCTTAATCGGCGGCGCTGGCGGCGACACCTTGCGCGGTGATAAAGGAAACGACTCCCTCGATGGCGGTGACAACCGATTGGTGGACACCCAGTATTGGGACCCGAATGGTTCGAACGGCGTGGACCTGGCCGAATATTCAGGCAACGCCGACCGCTACACCGTGACCCGCAACAAGGACGGCACCTTCACAGTGGCTGACAGCAAAGGCGACGCTGGCGATGGTACCGATACCTTGAAGAACATTGAGGTGCTGCGTTTTGCCGACAAGCAAGTGAATTTGCAAGTCGTCAAACAAGTCAATTACCAGTGGGGCACAGTGGATGGTCAGTGGAAACAAACCACCACGGTCAACAACATCAATTGGAACGGCACCGACTTCTCTGACACTATCGACACCACCGTGGGCGAGAGCGCTGCAGGTGTTCAAGATTATGTGCAGGCAGGCGCGGGTGACGACGTCATCTCTACCGGAAAAGGCAAAGACGATATTTGGGGAGGCGAGGGCGACGACACCATCGACGGCGGCGCCAATGGTAACTCCGGTAGCTCTTGGCAAGACTGGGACGTAGCCCATTACGACGCATCTCAAAAGCGCTTCATCATCACCCAAAAAGGCGACAGCTTCATCGTCAAAGACAAGTTAGATGTGTCGTTTGGCGGCTTTGGCACCGACGTGTTGACCAATGTGGAGCGCGTGCAATTCAGCGATGGTCAGCTCAACCTGGTGGTCGAATACAACCCCAATGCATGGAATAACAATATCAATGGCACCAACTTTGACGATGTGATCAATGCCGATGCCATAGGCGCCAAGGCCCTGGCCGACGCCAAAAGCAATTCAATTGTGATGCAAACCGCGTCGTCGAACAGTCTGCTGGCCTTCAATCCCAACTTCATCACCCAACCCGCAGCGGGTGCCAAGTATGTGGCCGTCTTGGGCTTTATTGACGGAGACAACGTCACCTTCCGCCCAACAGCTTCGATGACCTCCGGCGTGCCGATACCGGTAGGCATGCAAACAGAAATCGCATTAACTGCAGATGCCGGCGGCGTATTGAAGTCTTCCAGCGTTTACCTGAACAACATTCCCTCGGGCGGCAACAATGCCATGCAGATTTATGCTGCAGATGCGCAAGGACAAAAAACAGGCGCGGTCCTGAAACAAGGATTCACCAAGATCTTCTCAGACCGTGATTACATCCAAACAGGCATTGGCAACGATGTGGTGTACGCCGGCGCTGGCGCGGACAACATCATTGATGGCCAAGGCAACGATTTTTACGACGGCGGTGCCAATGGAACCAGCACCAACAGCTGGGAAAGCATGGACGTGGTCCAGTTCTCTGGCGTGCAAAAACGCTACAAGATTGACACGCTGAGCTATGCATCGCTGAGCGATCCCAACAACACGGGTTCGACCAAAACGGAGCTGTTGGCGGTGAAGGCCAAAATTGATGTGGGCTATCCCAGCAACCCACCAACAACCATCGTACGCGTGATCGACCGCATGCCGGATGTGTCGGGTGGTGATGGTGTGAATTACATCGTGGGCGTGGAGCAACTACGCTTCCAAGACGCCACGGTCGACTTGGCGCCAAACATCAATAAATGGGTGCCTGCTTCTGCTGGCGGCGGCGACTACATTGGCAACAACAATTACAACGGTGGTCTGCTCAGTGAGGTGATCGACGCCCGCGACCATGACTCGGCGACGCTGTCGGCCCCTGTAGAAGGGTTTTACTCCACTAGAGACAACATCAACGGCGGCGATGGCAATGACACCTTGTATGGTGGTGCCGGCGGTGATTCGTTCCAAGGCGGCAAGGGCAATGACGTCATCGACGGCGGTACCCAAGGGACCAACCCGAACGACACCTGGAGTAATTTGGACTCGGTCAGTTATGCAGGCAAGATGTCTCGCTACGACATTACCTTGTTCCGAGTGGCTACGACCCAAGAGCTAGTTGACACGGCACTAACGAAATACAACGATATCGGCTACGTCATAACGACCAATGCAGTTGCTGGTGCCGCTTTTGTCATCAGCAAAACCTACGATCCGTTTGGTTTTGTGGTGGTGCAAGACAAATACCCCGATGACCAAGGCGGCGAGGGGCGCGATGTGTTGCGCAACATTGAGCGCATTGACTTCAATGGCACCAATTTGCAATTGACTGTGAATGTGATGGGTAACTTTGCAACGGGGACTGCCTTTAGCGATGTGATCAAAGCGACCAATGCCGATGCCGCATTCAGTGCAGATGGCCGCGAGGGCAATGACTTTTTACAGGGTGGCAATCAACGCGATGATTTAACCGGCGGCGTTGGTAATGACACGATCGATGGCGGTGGCAACCCCACACCGACCAACCCTTGGGACACTTGGAGCAGCTATGACATAGCACGCTTTGATGCGCCTAAAAGCCAGTTCACGATTGAGCGCTTGGTTGATACTACCGGCACGGTCACCGGTACGCCCAATCAGGTGTATTTCAAAGTGACCCACATGGTGCCCGACAACTTGGGTGGTTTGGGCACAGACATCGTGTTCAATGTCGAGCGTTTGCAATTCAGCGATGGCGATGTGCCTTTGCAAATGCAAATCAACAACAACGCCGATTCCGTCGATTACAACGGCACGGTGTTTGCCGACAAAGCCACGGGCGGCGCTGGAAATGACCACTTTACCGGTGGGCTTGGAAATGACACTTTTGATGGAGCAGCAGGCACCGGAGATTTCGCCAGTTTCAGCGATGGTGTGCGGCGCTATGAAATTGCGCTCAGTCGCGCCGGGGTCAAAATTGCTAACTTCAATGCGGAAACCGGCCAATGGAGCGCCGTCAGTGGCACGCAGACCTATGCCTATTTGGATGGAGATACGGTTCAGGTTATAGACTTGTTGTCTGACACCTATAGCGGTGAAGGCACAGACACCTTTACCCATGTGGAGAATTTGCAGTTCAGTGATTTTTGGATGAATCTGAGCAGCCCTGGCAAACCCAACCCTGTGGATGTTGGGGTCAATGTCACGATTGCTGCCAATACCACTTATCTGACTGGCAGCACTGGCAACGACAGTCTCAAGGGTTCCGTTGGCAATGACACTTTTGATGGTCGTGGAGGCAATGACACCATCGACGGCGGTGCAGACATCACCGACCCCAAAAATCCATGGAACAGTGGCGACGTGGTCAATTACAACGCGCCCAAGGCCCGTTTTGACATCATTCCACAAACGGGAGGGGGCTTCTTGGTGGCGGACCTTGCGTCGATCAAGAATCTGGGCTCTGCCGACTTTTCTAATGGCCACCTGGTCGCGTCGGCCTATGCGTCAAATCGTCTGCTGTCTGGTGTAGGCTATGGCGTTGACAGTCTGTCCAACATCGAGCACCTAAACTTCAACGACGGCCGAGTGGACTTGGTGCAAACCATCTCGACCTACACTTATCAGGGCACATCAGCCAACGGCACGCTTTACGATGTTGTGCAAAACACCCTCTCGGGCACCTCCCAAGGTGAGGTCATTCGTGGCACGGTCAACCGTGATTACATTGACCCAAGGGGTGGAGATGACACCGTGGATGGTGGTGTAGAGAGCGCATCTTTGCCTGGCAACAGCTGGGAAAAATCAGACGAAGTTCGCTACCAAGGCAATGCCGATCGCTATGGAGTGAGTTTTGTCAAAGTGCGCGTCACGGGCACAGGCAATTCCACCTCCTACACGGTGGTGACCCAAGCCCAAGCGGATGCAGACTCCACGGGTGTGGTAACCGGCGTGACCGTGAAAGACTCTTACCCCGATGCCTTGGGTGGCACGGGCAAAGATTTGTTGGTCAATGTCGAGATCATTTCATTTGCGGACAAGCAATTCACTTTGACGCCTCAGGTCTACACCTGGTATGACACCTACGCAAAAACCAATAACCTGAACGTCAATGGCACGGTGCTCAATGATTTGCTCGAAGGCGGCGCAGGTAACGACAATTTGCAAGGTGGCGATGGCAATGACGTTCTGATAGGCGGAGCAGGTGGCGACGACCTCAACGGTGGGGCGGGCAACGACACCTTGATGGGCGGCGCCAACAGCGCGCCCGATCAAAACGGTTGGGCTCGCACCGACACGGCGCGTTACGAGGCCTCGTTCACACGGTTTGATATTTCCAATGTGGTCGATGCCAATGGCAAAACCTGGTTGCAAGTCAAAGATAAGCTGCCCAGCGTGGATGCCAGCTCGCTGGGCACCGATTGGTTGGACGGCATTGAAAACCTGTCCTTCAACGACCGCTGGGTCAGCGTGGGCGTGCAAACCAATTCATGGACCGACATGCAAGGCGTCACCACGGTCAACAGCGACGGCACTGTGTTTGCGGACGTGATTGTGGGCTCTACCACCAGCACCACCAAAGACAGCAAAACCGTGGTGACTGCCAACCGTGACTCCATGCGTGGCAATGCCGGCAACGATGTGTTGCTGGGCGGCGGCAACGGCGACGACTTGACGGGCGGCGAAGGCAACGATGTGCTCGACGGTGGCAGCAATGGCACTTCCGGAAACAACTGGCAAGACCAAGACAGTGCGCGTTTCAGCGGTGACTTGGCGCGTTACAACCGTTTCAGTGTCAGCGTCACAGGCACCTCGGCCAGCGGCAAGATTTTGGTCGACGGTGCGCAGGTCGCAACAGTGACGAATAGCGCCTTGACTTTTGCAGCCTCGGTGCCAGATGACTTTGCCAATGTGTTGACCCTGGCTTTCAAGAACACGGACTTGTTCGATGGCGAGCATGGCACGGGCCTGTTGGTGCAAGACCAGCTCGACTCTGAGTTTGGTGGCGATGGCACCGATGTGTTGTTCAATATCGAGTCGGTGCAGTTCCGCGACCAGGCCATTGACTTTGCTGTCACTGCGCAAACCAACGACTGGAACAACGATGGCAAGCTCGATTGGGCACAACTGCGCGGCACCAACACCAACGACCGTTTGAACTTTGACAAACTGGTGGAGTTGACTGGCAAGACAGCCCAACAGCTAGCTGCAACCAACGTCAATGTGGAATTGCGCGAAGGTGACGACGTGTACATCGGTGGCACCGGGGGCGAGAGCATCACCACCGGCAAAGGCGACGACTATGTGGACGGCGGCGGCAGTTCGACCACCGACCAGTGGGGCAACAAGGTGCGAGACAACGTGCGCTTTGAAGGTAACTTCAGCCGATATGTGGTGTTGGATGTGAGCTTGGGTCAAAAAGCCGGTGTGTGGGTGGTGACAAGCAGCAAGGACGCCAGCCTGACCTACACGTTGGGCACAGGCAATGCCAAGAGCACCGTGACCAGTACTAGCGCCATCGTCTCCAAGCTGGACCTGGTGGGGTTGGCCAAAGGTTTGGATGCTTTGGTGGCCAACAAGTCTGCCGCTGCCACCACGATTTCGGGCTGGCTGGTGGCTGACCGTTTGCCGTCTGACATGGACGGCAGCGGTGTGGACGCCTTGACCCATGTGGATTCGATTTCGTTCAATGACCGTTGGATTCCGCTGAGCATGCAGGTGTGGCTCAACCGCGCATGGAGCCAGGAATACAACAAGATCGACTACAACCTGCGACCTGTGGTGGGTGCGGGCGTGGAAGGCACCTCAGGTTCTGACTTCATTGGTGTCGATTCGGGTATCGCGACCGGTTACAACTTTGAAGGTGACGATTCGATTCGACCCGGCAGCGGCAACGACACCGTCATCGCCGGGGCTGGCAGCGACTGGATTCATGGCGATGCGGGTGACGATTCCATTGATGGGGGTACCAATGGAGCCAAAGACCAATGGGGCAATGTGCGCGGCGATACCGTGCAGTACGACGATTCGTTTGACACCTACACCATCACCGCCAACAAGGACGGTTCTGTGACGGTTTCCGACAGCCGCGCAGATGGCACGGGCACAGACACCTTGCTGAACATTGAACAAGTGGGCTTTAAGGACCGTTGGATTCAACTGGGTGTGAACACTTGGATCAACCGTGACCCCAAGACCGATAAGGTCAACAATGTGGGTGTGAATGGCTCACTGTTGGGTGACCTGATTGACGTGTCCAGCGACGCCTATCCGGGTGTGAGTCATAACTTGAATGGCAACGAAGGCAATGACACCTTGATCGGTGGCGACGGCCCGGACTACTTCAACGGCGGCTTGGGCGACGACTCGATTGTGGGTGGCGCCAATGGCCGCGATGCATGGGGCAACCCGGGCCTGGACGTGGCGCGCTACGACGGTTCGATGTCTCGCTTCACCATCGAGTACAGCACCGACGGCAAAACATGGTCTAGCAGCAAAGTGGATTCGCCCAATTTGATGGTGCGCGTGTCAGACAAATTGGCCTCTGCCGATGGTGGCTTGGGTGTGGACACCTTGAGTGGCATTGAAGCCCTGAGCTTCAATGACAGCTGGGTCAACCTCAAAACCACCCGCACGGCGATAGACATTGACGGCGATGGTCGTCCAGACCAAATGCAAGTCATCGGCACCTCCAGCGATGACGTGTTGGTGGGTGACGTGACCAACGACCAGTTGATTGGTGCCGAAGGCAACGACACCCTCACCGGTGGGGCAGGTGCCGACACCCTCAAAGGTGGCGCAGGAGATGACGTGCTCGATGGCGGGGCCGATGGCAAAGACACATTTGGCAAAGCCTTGCCTGACGTGGCCGAGTATGTGGGCAACAAAGCTGACTACACAGTGACCCCAGGTACGGACGATGGGACCTACACCGTCACGTCTACTGCAGAAGGCACCGACACCTTGACAGGCATTGAAGCCTTGCAGTTTGCCGATGTCTTTGTGCGCTTGCAAAAACAAGTGATCACTGCAGACACCAATGGCGACGGCGTGGTCGATTTGGTGACTATCCAAGGGTCCTTCTTCAGCGAAACTTTGACCTTCGCAAGCGCCGACCCAGCCACAGGTGTGCGTTACCAAATGTTTGGCGGTGACGGCAACGACACGCTGACGGGCCGCGGCAGCAATGACATCTTCCAGGGCGATGCGGGCAATGACACCATCGATGGTGGTGCGGGCACTGACACCGCGAAGTTTTCTGGCAAGTATTCCGATTACACCGTGGAGTTCAGTGCGAACGGCACCAGTGGTTGGAGCAATGTGGCTTCCGCTAGCGGATACCTTCGGGTGACCGACAACAGAAGCAACAAAGACGGCATTGACCTGCTCACCAAAATTGAAGACCTGGTCTTTGCCGATCAAGTGATTCACTTGAACCAAACCACCGTGACCTCCAAGTCGGTGGACACCAACGGTGACAGCAAAGTCGATACCGTCTATTGGACTGGCACAACCGGCGCAGACACCATCTCGGTAGCCAGCGACGCCGTGAATAAAGGTTTGGTCAATGTGATGGATGCAGGCGCCGGCAACGACAGCCTGGTGGGCGGAGATTGGGGCGATCTATTTATGCCCGGGGCGGGCAATGACACCATCGACGGTGGCGCCAACATCAACAACACCGAAGACCGCGTGGTGGTGTCGGGCAGCGGGTCAGCATTCACGGTTAATGCAGTTCAAAAGACGGTGTTGACTTTCAGTGCACTGCCAAGTACTGAGAAGGTTTACTTGAGCTTGGGCGACCAAGCTATCGAAGCCACGAAGGGCAGCACCACGGCCGCAACCGCAGCGGCTTTGGCCAGTGCCATTCAGGCAGTGTTCAAGTTGTCGGCGAATGTATCGACGACGACCACAGCCAAAGTGGGCGACACCTCTTTGACACTCAACACCGATACCAGCGTAACACTTCAAAAAGGCATGGTTGTGAAGGGGAGTAGTTCAGCGTTTTACAGTGTCAACGCCGCCATTTCAAGCGATGTGAAAGACGCCACCTCCGGCAACGTGACGGGTAAAGCGTGGTCACTGACTTTGGATAAAGCCTTGGCCACCGTGCCAACGGGAACTGTGACTGTTTTGCGCGCTGGGCAAGACTTTACAGTGACGGCGGCGGACAACAAGGTGACCATCTTGTCGACGGGTGCCATCTTGGGAGCCGACAGTGCAACCAGCGTGTTGGGTATCACCTCAGACCATTACACCGAGGTCAAAAACACCCTCTCGAGCGAGACCGATGTGTTGCGCAATATCGAGAAATTGGTGTTTGATGACGCCACTATGTCGCTGGCACCTACGCTTTCGAGCAAGGTGTCCAACGACACCTACGCCACCATCTTGAAAGTGATAGGCACCGACCTGGCGGACTTGCTGGTGTCGACCAATGCCGATGAGTCATTCCAGGTGGGGGCAGGTGACCACGTGGTGATCGGCGACAAGAGCGGGGCTGATGAAGTGCGCGGCTTTGTGGCGGGTGCAGGAGGTTCGGTGCTGACCATCAACCTGGGTGCTAACGACACCGACGGCTTGAATGGCACGGATGTCGACACCGTCGCAGAAATTTTAGCGCGTGCCAGCCAGCAAGGATCTGACGTGTCTTTCAATTTAGGAGGCGGCAACTCGATCTTGTTGGTGGGGGTCACACAAACCGATTTAGTCAGCGGCAACTTTGAAATGGTTCATGCCATTTAAAACCTTCAACAACGATTTGAATAAGAAAAGAGGAATGGAGCATGGCTTATGAATCAGAGTCGCTGATCGGCGGCAACGGCAGCCCTAATGACGTGGCCTCCGCTGCCAACTTAATCAGCGCTGGCGACTGGGTCACGGGGGCTTTGTCCAGCTCTGGCGATGTGGACTACTTCAAGTTCACCGCTTCCGCGGGCTTGCTGACTTTGCAGTTCAAGAGCACTTTGCTATCGAACACTGCACGTTGGCGTGCCGATTTGCTGGACGCCAATGGTGACTTCTTGCGCACCCTCACCAGCACGGCGAGTGGTACTTTGTTGGCCAAGCAAGGCACCAACAGCACCCAAGTGGTCCTCAGTGGTTTGAGCGCTGCGCTGACCTCAGGCAGCCAGTTCACGCTGAACTCCAGTGGGTCTGACACGACCATTTACACCGTTTTGTCGGTGGATGGCAAGTCGGGCGACACCAGCACGGTGACGGTGGACAAAGCGTTCACCTCAACCACCAATGTGTCGGTGTTGTTTGACCCGGCTCAGATGTTGGCCACTGGCAGCTTGACGTCTTTGCAAGCCCTGATTCCGCAAAACGGCACCTACTACCTCAAGGTCAGCCCGTTGGCTTGGACCGATGCAGATTATTCATTGCAAGTCAATGTGCAGGCCTCGGCTGAAACCGCCAACAACAACAATATTACCGATGCGCGTGACGACAATTCGCGTCTGTTGGCTGGAGTTACCCATCTGGGCACCATCGACTCCGCCAGCGATGCCGATGTGTGGCTGTTGACTACGGCCAAGGCAACGACTTTCACCATCACTTTCGCGTCAGACGCCAACTCCACCAAGACCAAGTTCCATGTGAACATTTCGGTCTGGACCAAAGACGCCAACGGCTTGGATGTGTTGACACCAGCCCAAGCCGCAGGTGGGGTGGCCTTGGACAGCCAAGTGGAAGGGCAACTGTCTTTCACCATCGACTCGACCAAGTACCCGCAGACCAACACCTTTGTGGTTAAGGTCACCGCCGATAGCTTGAGCACGGGCGTGGCCACCGGTGGCTACACCCTCAAAGCCACTGGCACCGGCCTGGACCTCAACGACAACCCGGCCATCCAAGTTGGCAGCTACACCTCGGCTAATCCGCTAGATTTATTGGACTTGACCTTGAGCGACAAGGTGGTTCACACCTACGCCAAAGATGCTGGGCAAACTGTTCATAAAGTGGCCTTGAGCACGCTGTTTTCGGCATCAGATGCTGACAGCAGCCAGACTTTAAGCTACAAGGTTTGGTTGGCCGCCGCATCAGGCAGCAGCGCGGCGGGCACCATCAAACTGGAGCCCGCCACCGGGACAGCCACCACCTATACCAACGGCACCTCGATGACGGCTGCGCAGTTGCAAACTGCCTATGTGTACACCGGCTCGACACTGGGTGACTTGAAGCTCAAGGTGATGGCGTTTGACAGCACCAATGCCCCAGACAACTCGGGTGTGAGCTCGCAAGTGCAGCAAACCCTGCGCGTGGTGTCTGACGCCGTGGGCGTGAACGTGACGACAGACAGCAACCTGAGTTTGACCGAAGGTGCCGCCAGCAGCGATGCCACCTACCAAGAGTCGATTGGTTTTTCTCTCAAGGCCGCCCCAACAGCGGAAGTGAAAGTCAGCCTGGCGGACTCGGGCAATCAGTTTGTGTTGTCTGCGCGAACGCTGATTTTTACCCCTTCCAACTACGCGACGGTGCAAACCGTGACTGTGCAAGCCAACAACGATGGCAAGGTTGAAGGCACCAATGTAGCCTCCACTTTGGCCTTCACGGTGACGAGTACCGATACCGCATACGACGGTAACAGTGTCACACCGCTGTCGATTGGTATTTCTGACCCAAGCAACCACGCCCCAACAGGCGTAGCAACAGTTCCCACTACCTTGGTGACGCAAGGCACTTCGTTCACCGTCGATACCACGACTTTGGCGGATGCCGACACTTTGGGTGCTTTGGTGTATGCCTGGCAGCGCAGTGTGGACAGCGGGGCCCACTGGACTGAAATCACGGGATCGGCCACAGCGTCTTACAAGCCGGTGCTGGCTGATGCTGGCAGTTTGCTCCGCGTCAATGTGAGCTATTACGACGGTTTAGGCAAGTTGGAGACGGTCACATCCAACGCCACCAATGCAGTCATCAAAACCAACTCAGCGCCAACCACAATGGATTCAGCGTTGCCGATGGCCAAGAGCGCAACCCATCCCTTTGCTGTGGTGGATTTTCCATTTGCTGATGTGGATGTGGGCGATGCCTTGTCTGCGGTGATGATTTACACGTTGCCAACGACAGGATCTTTGAAGCTCAACGGTAACTCCTTTGCGGTGGGCGACGGTTACAAGATATTGCTTTCAGAATTAGCCCAGCTGGTTTACACGCCCAACACCACGCGGTCCGGCACCTATGCCGACGCCCTCAGTTTTTCCGTGGTGGATAGTAAAGACGAGCCTTCTCTTGCAAAAACTTTGACCCTGCAGGTCAGTACACCCCCTACGTCAGCCGATGCAACATTGACGGGCACCGAAGACGCTCCATTGAACATGGCGTTGACCCATTTTGGATTCACTGACGCTGACAGCGCCGATGTTTTTCAAAGCGTGACCATCACCACATTGCCTGTGGCAGGGCAATTGCGCTTGGGCAATGACGCGGTGACCGTGAACCAGGCCATTTCAGTGGCCGACATCACGGCTAATAAACTGGTGTTCACGCCAGCGGCCAATGCCAACGGCAATGCTGCTGCAAGCTTGAAGTTCAAGGTGTCTGACGGCACGGTCTTGTCGACCGCTGATTACGCGTTGACGATCAATCTGGCGGCGGTCAACGATGCGCCGACCTCTGCGAACG
>Ga0214919_10007467_pt1 | contig 14743 bp, 12 predicted proteins | sample LL1503_MetaG_FD_177994 | JGI IMG/M metagenome (GOLD analysis project Ga0214919, IMG submission 177994) | Freshwater microbial communities from Lake Lanier, Atlanta, Georgia, United States - LL-1503 | ecosystem: Environmental > Aquatic > Freshwater > Lake | place: USA: Georgia | collected... | reverse complement strand
CGTTACATAACGCACCCTGTAGCGGTTGCACAGATTCTCGCTGAACTAGGTTTGAATGCTGAAACTATCATCGCTGCTCTTCTTCACGATACGGTAGAAGATACGCCATATTCGCTTAAAGAGTTACGTCACGATTTCGGTGACGAGATTGCAAATCTCGTTGATGGAGTGACTAAGTTAGACAAACTAACTTATGGCCCAACGGCTGAAGCAGAAACTGTCCGAAAAATGGTTATTGCGATGTCTCGCGACATTCGAGTTCTTGTTATTAAGCTTGCTGATCGACTACACAATGCCAGGACGTGGAAATACGTATCTCAAGAGAGTGCTGAGCGAAAAGCCCGCGAAACTCTTGATATTTATGCACCATTGGCGCACCGACTAGGCATGAATGCACTTAAGTGGGAACTAGAAGATCTCTCTTTCGAAGTTCTCGAGCCTAAGAAGTTTGAAGAGATATCTCGCCTGGTAGCTGAACGATCACCATCGCGGGATTCCTTAACAGCGCAAGTCATTGAAACTGTTACTGGAGATTTAGCCAAGGATGAAATACATGCCACCGTAACAGGTCGCAAGAAACACTTCTTTTCGGTCTATCAAAAAATGGTTGTTCGTGGTCGAGAGTTTAATGATATTTATGATTTAGTAGGTATTCGAGTTCTTGTCGATGATGTCCGCGATTGTTATGCAGTGCTTGGTTCAATTCACGCACGATGGAGTCCCGTTCCTGGACGCTTCAAGGATTACATTGCGATGCCTAAGTTCAATCTGTATCAGTCATTGCACACAACAGTAATTGGTCCAACTGGTAAAGCAATTGAGATACAGATACGCACATTCGATATGCATGCTCGAGCAGAGTTCGGAATTGCCGCCCACTGGAAATATAAACAGGGCCATGAAAATAACGAAACTTCTCCAGAGATGTTGTGGTTGCGTCAGCTACATGAGTGGCAAAAAGAGACAGAAGATCCTTCAGAATTTCTTGAAGCATTACGTTTTGATTTAGGTTCCCCTGAAGTTTTCGTTTTTACGCCAAAGGGGAGCGTTGTTGCGCTGCCTTCTGGTTCTACTCCCGTTGATTTCGCATTCTCCGTTCACACCGATGTTGGAATTCGCTGCGCTGGGGCCAAAGTAAATGGGCGTTTAGTTCCGTTGGAATCGCGATTGAGCAATGGCGATGTTGTTGAAATTGTGACGAATAAAAGTGAGCACGCTGGTCCTAGTCGTGATTGGCTCAATTTTGTTCAGAGTCCCCGCGCGCGATCGAAAATTAAAGCGTGGTTTAGTAAAGAACGGCGAGAGGAGGCCATCGATGCGGGTCGTGAATCAATTGCCCGACAAATGCGCAAAGCCGGTTTGCCACTTCAAAAAATATTTGCAGGTCATTCTCTCCTTGAATTAGCACACGATCTTCGCTATCCCGATATCGAAGGCTTGTATTCGGCAGTAGGAGATGGCCACGTTTCAGCAGCATCGATTATTGAGAAATTGGTTTCATCTCTGAGCGCCGATGATTCCCATCCAGAGCCCACTATGGAGGTCTTGCCAACCAGAGCACCTGCAACTAGACGCTCAAGTAATTCCGTCGATGTTGAAGGAACCGATGATGTGCTTGTGAAATTAGCTCGGTGCTGTACTCCAGTGCCGGGTGATGCAATTATGGGTTTTATTACGAAGGGCAGTGGGGTTTCAATTCATAGATCTGATTGCAGCAATGCTGGAGATTTGGTCACCAATCAAATTGATCGTGTTGTGCAAGTCAAATGGCGAACGGGTGCAGGATCTATTTTTCTCGTCAATATTCAAGTAGAAGCGTTAGATCGTGCATCTTTATTGGCGGATGTGACGCGTACGCTCTCTGACCAACATGTGAATATCTTGAGCGCATCAGTGAGTACTTCTAAAGATCGAACGGCATTTTCCCGATTTACATTTGAAATGGCAGATGCCACTCACTTAGATGCAGTGCTTGGAGCTGTACGAAATATCGAAGGCGTTTATGATGTCTATCGAACCACTAATAATTAAATTAGCTAAATTCGGCCAGACTCTTTTCGGCTTCAGCGAGCCAGACCCTTCTGGCAGCAGCTGATTCGCGTGATTCAGCTGCCTTCTTAGCATTGCCTGCAGCTTCGGATTTTGCAGCGATTTTTTCGTAGTTCTCGATAGAGTCAGTGAGTTGCTTAACAACTTCTTGTGCTCTGGCCTTAGCTGCCGGATCACTTTTACGCCAGTGTGCAGCTTCAGCCTCTTTAATCACGTTTTCAACTGCATGAACTCGAGCATCTAGAGAAGCTCGCTTATCGCGATGTGTCATGCCGATCTTATTCCACTCATTCAAGTGCTCGCGTAGTGCTTTTTTAGCTTCTTCGAGGTTTGAAATCGGCAGCACACCTTCAATAAGAAGAATGAGTTCCTCACGCTTTATCAAGTTTGTCGCCATGGTTATTTCACGTTTTTCAAGGTCAGCAGATTTGGCAGCAAAAAAACTATCTTGGGCATTCTTAAAGCGTGCCCATAATTTTGCATCATCACTTGGTTTTCCACGACCTGTGGCTTTCCAAGACTCCATGAGTGTCTTAAATCTTTTAGCAGTCGCAATCCAATCAGTTGAAGTGGAAAGTGATTCGGCTTCAGTAACTATTGCTTTTTTGGCATCAGATACAACACTTTGGACTGACTCCAGAGCAGCGAAATGTGTACGTCTCCGCTTATCAAATTTGTTACGCGAAGATGAAAAACGCTTCCAGAGATCAGCATCTGATTTCTTGTCGAGACGAGGAGCTGATTTCCATTCATCGAGTAATACTTTTAGGCGATCTCCTGTGACTTTCCATGATTCCGATTGTGCGAGAGATTCAGCCTCCGCAACAATCTTCTCCTTCTCAATTAGGATTTGCTCTAAGCGGGCTTTCTTAGCCGCAGTCTCAGCAGCTTTCTTTGCCTCGTAAGCTTCACGATGTCCTTCAATCAATGGCTCAATCTGTTCAACCGATGCTGATAGAGCATCTAAATCTCCAACAGCGTTTAAATCTTTAACTTGTTCACGAAGTTTCTTGACCGCTATATAAGCATCAGACGGGACCAACGCACCACTTTTAATTCGTGCCGCAAGTAAAGCAATCTCAGCAGCGAGCATCTCAAACTTTCTAACGAAGTATGTGAGTGCCTCTTCAGGAGTTTTTCCTGGATATGAACCTACGGCCTTTTCGCCAGTGGATGTACGAACAAATACCGTGCCATCTTCTGCTACTCGGCCGAATGCTGCAGGATCTCCAATCAGCGCAGTTGCCGCTGAAGCTGAGGGAAGTGGATGTAAATCGGTCATGGTGGTGATCCTTTCAGCGCGTTGTTCCTATTTGGAACGTCGCTATCAGTGTGCCTGCTCACTCAAGGCGCACCTTGGATGAGCGTGAATCGTGCGGAGGTAAAAGGTACCCTGTCCAGGTGTATGAGCGTCAATTGCACATTCGTGTGAGCGTAGATAGGAGCCTCTTTCGATGCTGGTTGACTCGTTTGCAGCGCCTTTATTTGCCACAAACTGTTGGGTAATTGCACCAAAGGCAGGCAGTGAGTGCATTGTTGTCGATCCAGGCATGCCTGATGTGACTCACACTCTGGAAGATCTCTTGAAAAAGCACTCTTTGAAACCTGTTGCCATCATTGCCACCCATGGACACTTGGACCACACTTTTTCCATTCAGCCCATAGCCGATGGATATTCAATCCCAGCTTATATTCACTCGCTAGATAGAGGTGCTTTGGCCAAACCTGAGGCAATTCACGGCGCAGAATTTATAGCGACATACTGCGAAGGCGAGTTTATTGAGCCAGCCGATGTTAGAGAATTACGAAATGACGAAGTGGTGGAGTTGATTGGCATGAAATTTCGAGCTATCCACGCGCCTGGTCACACGGCTGGCTCGTTAGTTTTTGTAGTCGATGATGAAATATTGATCAGCGGCGACGTCCTCTTTGCTGGTTCGATTGGACGTACAGATCTTCCAAGTGGTTCAGATTCCCAGATGGAGCAAACGTTGCGTAAAAAAATTATGCCAATGGCGGATCATTTGCGCGTATTACCGGGTCATGGTCCTGAAACTACGATGGGCCGTGAAAAGAAAAGCAACCCATATCTAACTGCATTGAAAGGTCGATACTAATGGCCGGTCAAAAGTTGCAAGCACCTAAAGGAGTTAGCGAATATGTTCCACCCCGTTCTGAATCATTTGAATTCATTCGGGAGTCACTCATTAATCCTGCCCGGCTTGCTGGATACCAACTTATAGAACTTCCAGTCTTTGAAGACACCGAACTTTTCACTCGCGGTGTGGGTGAATCCACAGATGTAGTTTCCAAAGAAATGTATACATTTGAAGATCGAGGTGGTCGGTCTATTACTTTGCGCCCTGAAGGAACAGCTGGTGTCATGCGTGCTGTTATTGAACATGGATTAGATCGTGGGCAGTTGCCAACAAAATTGTGGTACTCCGGTGCTTTTTTCCGTGCAGAACGTCCACAAGCTGGAAGATACCGACAATTTTATCAAGTTGGGATTGAAGCAATTGGTGTGGATGATCCGGCAATTGATGCCGAAGTAATTGCAATTGCTGATGCTGGGTTCAAGGCAATTGGACTCACCAAGTATCGATTAGAGATTACATCTCTTGGTGACATTCAATCACGAGCTGCTCACCGTGTAGACCTTGTAAAATTCATAGCGGGATTGAATTTGGATGAAGCGACAGTTTCACGAGCACAGTTAAATCCATTACGGTTATTTGATGATAAACGTCCTGAAATTCGTGGTGCAATGGAGAAAGCGCCACTTCTTTTGGACTATCTCAGCGAAGAATCAACTGAACATTTCAGCCAAGTTAAAAAATACTTAGATACTTTAAGTGTTTCATATGTCATAAATCCAAGAATGGTTCGAGGCCTTGATTACTACACAGGAACTACTTTTGAATTCGTCCACGAACTTTTAGGAGCGCAATCGGGCATAGGTGGCGGTGGACGCTACGACGGGCTTATGGAGGAGTTGGGAGGCCAATCGCTTTCGGGGATTGGTTTTGGTTTAGGAGTAGATCGAGCATTGCTTGCTGCTGAAGCCGAAGGTGTTATCTCTGCCGAATCTTTTGCCTCGGACCTTTTCATTATTCCCTTGGGAGATCTTGCGAAAGTGAAAGCACTACAAATCGCTTTTACTCTAAGGAAAGCTGGAAAAACCGTTGAAATGGCTTTTGGCGACCGAGCACTGAAAGGGGCTATGAAGAGCGCTGATAAGAGTGGTGCTCGCTACGTCGTAGTTTTGGGTGATGAAGAGTTAAGCAGTGAGAGCGTAGAGCTAAAAAATATGAATTCCGGTGTTACTGCATCGGTTAGGATTGACTCCTTGATCACCGCACTGTAGAAAGCAGAAGCCCACACATTATGTTAAGAAGCCACGATGCAGGTACGTTACGCAAATCCGACGTTGGAAAAACTGTCACATTGGCAGGTTGGGTATCACGGCGTCGTGATCACGGCGGTGTAGCTTTTATCGATTTACGTGATGCATCAGGATCGGTCCAAGTTGTCATTCGCGACGAAAAACTTGCCGGTCAGTTGCGCGCTGAATGGTGCTTGCTCATAACCGGTGAAGTCATGGCTCGCCCGGACGGGAATCAAAATAGCAATATTCCAACTGGTGATATCGAAATCATGGGCGATGATGTAAAAACATTAAGTGAATCTGCGCCACTACCTTTCCCAATAGATAGCGGAAATGATGCAGATATTAATGAAGAGGTTCGCTTGAAGTATCGATACTTAGATTTGCGGCGTGAAAAACCATCTGCAAACCTACGGCTTCGCTCTAAAGTCACTTCAACCATTCGCCGAGTAATGGAGGAAGAGTCTTTTCTTGAGATCGAAACTCCATACTTGACTCGCTCTACCCCAGAGGGTGCTCGCGACTTCTTAGTACCAGTACGCCTACAACCAGGTAGTTGGTACGCACTTCCTCAATCACCACAACTTTTTAAGCAGTTATTAATGGTTGCAGGAATGGAAAAGTATTACCAAATTGCCAGATGTTTTCGAGACGAAGATTTTCGTGCAGATAGGCAACCGGAGTTCACTCAATTAGATATTGAGATGTCTTTCATCGATCAAGAAGATATTCTGGCCGTCGCTGAAAAAATTGTCGCTAAAGTTTGGCAAGAAGCAGTTGGTTATTCAATACCACTACCTTTACCTCGGATGACTTATGCCGATGCCATGTCACGTTTTGGTTCTGATAAACCTGATCTACGCTTTGGAAACGAGCTCTCTGAGCAGACTTCTTTCTTTGCTGATACAACGTTTAGAGTTTTTCAAGCTCCTTATGTCGGTGCAGTTGTCATGCCTGGCGGAGCCAATTCACCGCGTCGTGAACTTGATGCGTGGCAGGATTGGGCTAAAGCGCGCGGTGCAAAGGGGCTTGCGTATATTTTAATTAACGATGATGCCACTTTAGGTGGACCTGTAGCTAATAATCTAAGTGAAATTGAATGTGCAGGGATTGCAGCTGCAACAGGTGCGAAGCCAGGCGATGCAATATTTTTTGCAGCTGGTGAACGGACCGCTTCCCTGAATCTATTAGGTGCAGTTCGACTTGAAATTGGAAAAAGATGTGGATTGATTGCTGCTGATAAATGGGAGTTCCTATGGGTGGTTGATGCACCAATGTTTGAACCAACCGATGATGGAGGTTGGACAGCTGTCCATCATCCCTTCACCGGTCCTAAACCTGAGTTTGCTGCAACGTTTGCATCAGATCCCGCATCTGCTTTGGCATATGCCTATGACATCGTTCTCAATGGCACCGAACTTGGTGGCGGATCTATTCGTATTCATGATCAAAAAATGCAACGAGATGTCTTTAGCGTCATCGGCTTAAGCGATGAAGAGGCGGCGTCCAAGTTCGGATTCTTACTCGAAGCCTTTAACTATGGCCCGCCACCTCACGGCGGTATAGCCCTTGGTTTAGATCGTGTTTGTGCGCTGTTGACGGGCTCAGATTCAATTCGCGAGGTGATAGCTTTTCCAAAGATGGCAAGTGGCGGAGATCCATTAACAGGTGCGCCAACACCCATTACACCGGCCCAAAGAAAAGAGAGCGGCATTGATGGCGCTCCTAAGAACGCTCCTCAGGTAGGCTAACAACATGGGTCCAGGTGGAATTGCAACAATCATCGCGTCATGTGCCTTATTCATCATCGCGATTGCAATTAGCTACGTTGTCATTCGAGTAGGGCGTTTTATTGATGAAGCCAAACTATCTCTTAAGTCTTTGACGGAAGAAACTGCTCCACTCATTGATGAGGTTCACACAACAGTTTCTCTAGTTAATGGTCCTCTGCGTAGCTTCAATCGGATTACGAAAAATGCTGAGGAAATATCCGACAAGGTCACGGATGTAACTAGTTCATTTATTAATAAAAACGGGTCAGCAGTCAAGATTGCTGGAGCACTTTTGTCTGCGGCATCAATGAGTAAGTCGCGCTCCAAGAAGAAGGCGGAGTGAACACGGTAAGTGGAATCCGCCGAGATCCGTGCGCGCTGGCTGCGCTTCTTTGAATCTGAAAACCGCCAAGGTTTAACTCATACGGTTGTACCGTCGGCATCGCTCATCGCTGATGATCCGAATCTGCTTCTTGTGAACGCAGGAATGGTTCCTTTTAAGCCTTACTTTTTGGGCGAAGTTACTCCACCTTTTCAGCGAGCTACGTCAGTTCAAAAATGCGTACGAACTCTTGATATCGACGAAGTTGGCAAGACAACTCGTCACGCCTCGTTCTTCCAGATGTGCGGAAATTTTTCTTTTGGTGACTATTTCAAAGAGGGTGCAATCTCATTGGCGTGGGAACTACTTACCCGCCCCATTGATGATGGTGGTTATGGGTTTGCTGAAGACAAGTTGTGGGTCACAGTGTTTTTAGATGATGATGAAGCTGCTGATATTTGGCACAAAAAAATTGGAGTTCCTAAAGAGCGCATTCAACGCATGGGAATGGGCGATAACTTCTGGTCTATGGGTGTTCCTGGACCATGTGGTCCGTGCTCTGAAATTTATTATGACCGTGGCCCAGCATATGGAAAAGATGGCGGCCCGATTGCTGACGAGAATCGTTACATGGAGGTTTGGAACCTGGTGTTCATGCAAAATGAACGCGGAGTCGGAAGCGGCAAGGATGATTTCCCAATTCTTGGTGAACTTCCAGCAAAAAGCATTGATACTGGTCTTGGTCTTGAACGGATGGCTGCACTATTGCAAGGCGTTGAAAATATTTACGAAATTGATACGACAATGCAGATTCTCAAAAAGGCTTCCGAACTCACAGGCGTTGTATACGGCACAACTCAAAAATCGGATGTTTCATTGCGCATCATTGCAGACCATGCTCGAACTTCAGCTATGTTAATCGGTGATGGTGTAACTCCGGGCAACGAAGGAAGAGGATATGTATTGCGACGCATGATGCGGCGCACAATTAGAAATATGCGGCTCCTTGGTTCTATGGAGCCAATCATGTCCGAACTTACACTTGCCGCTATTGGAGCAATGGGTCCACAATATCCAGAGTTAGTAAATGATAAGAAGCGAATTTTGTCGGTGAGTGTTTCGGAAGAAGAAAGTTTCCTTCAAACGTTGCGGAGTGGCACAACAATATTTGATGTAGCAAGTTTGGCTCTAAAAAAGAGTAATAGTTCAGTACTTCCGGGTGCAGATGCATTCAAACTTCATGATACTTATGGATTCCCATTTGACTTAACCCTTGAGATGGCACGCGAAGAGGGTTTGGAAGTAGACGAAGAAGGCTTCAGACGGTTAATGAAAGAGCAAAAGGATCGAGCTAAAGCCGATTCGAGAGCCAAGAAGAGTGGTCACACGGATGTAAGCGAGTATCGGGCTATTGCCGATAAACATGGAAAGAGTGAATTCTGTGGCTACACATCGGTAACAAGTGAGACAAAAGTATTTGGGATTTTATTGGACGGGATTTCATCACAGACTGCAAATGCCGGTGATGAGGTGGAGATTATCTTGCAGAGGACTCCTTTTTATGCAGAAGGCGGTGGACAATTAGCTGATGCCGGAACTATCACATCAGCAAATGGTGCAGTAATAGAAATTGATGATGTGCAAACACCTGTCCCGGGTATTTTTGTGCATCGTGGGCGTGTTCTACAGGGATCATTTGAAATTGGTAATGAAGCATTAGCATCAATTGATGTTGAGCGAAGAGATGCAATATCTCGTGCACATACTGCAACGCACATGGTGCACAAGGCATTTCGAGAGGTGCTCGGCGAAACTGCTACTCAGGCAGGTTCTGAAAACTCTCCGGGTCGTTTCCGCTTCGATTTTCCATCAACTAGCGCGGTTCCAGATAGCGTTATTAACGAAGTTGAATCGCGCGTCAATACTTTGCTCTTGGATAATTTAGAAGTAACCGCGCAGACAATGTCACAGTCGCAAGCTAAGGAAATTGGCGCAATGGCGCTATTCGGTGAAAAATATGGCGATCAAGTTCGCGTTGTCAGTGTTGGTGATTGGGCACGAGAATTATGTGGCGGAACACACGTGACGCGTTCGGGTCAACTCGGTGTTGTGAAGCTGCTCAATGAATCATCGATTGGGGCAGGCGTTCGGCGCGTGGAAGCACTCGTTGGAGTAGATGCATACAAATTCCTAGCTCGAGAGCATATTCTTTTGAACTCTTTGACTACGATTATCAAAGGTGCAAGAGTTGAAGAGCTACCTGAACGAATATCAGAGCTGTTGGTTAAAGTCAGAGATATTGAAAAAGAGTTAGGTGCTGTGCGTTCTGCAGCAGCCTTTGCTCAGGTAGATCACATTGCTAAGACCTCAAAAATGTTTAATGGAATTTCCGCAACTGCTGCAATTTTGAGTGATGGAATCTCTGGAGATGATTTGCGAAAGATCGCCTTGGAGCTTCGATCAAAGGCCACCAACTCAGTAGTTGCCCTTATTAGTGTTAACGATGGAAAACCTGTATTAGTAGTAGCGGCCAGTGATGCGGCAAGAGCTCAGGGAATAAAGGCGGGGGCATTAGTCAAGATTGGTTCAACAATTCTGGGCGGTGGCGGTGGCGGTAAAGACGACTTCGCTCAGGGCGGCGGAACTGACGCATCGCAATCCGAACAAGCTTTGTTGGCAATAACCTCCGCACTTCAAGGGTAAACGTCTCATGCAACGAGGCCGCCGAATAGCATTTGACTACGGCGATGCACGAATAGGTGTTGCAGTTTCTGACCCAGACTCAATTCTTGCGTCACCGCTTACAACTCTCACGGCGGGGGAACGAAAACTTGAGAAAGCGATTGCAGAAATTCTCGCAGAGTATGAACCAATTGCGATTTATGTAGGAAAGCCCACCAACATGGACGGAACTTTAGGAACAGCTGTCGATAAATCAAAGGTTTTCTGTGCGATGTTGGCGACCATGAGTTCGGTTCCAATAATCGAAATTGATGAACGGTTATCGACTGTGACGGCTGCAAAGGGATTTCGGCAGTCTGGGGTGAAGGCTAAAGATGCTAAGAAACACATTGATGAGATGGCTGCTGTAGCGATTTTGGAATTTGCGATAGCGATTGAAAAGAGTCAATCATGAGAGTCAAATTGCTTGCTCTTGCTCTTATTGTTTTTTTACTGCTTACCGCAACCCTTCATACCTTAAACAGCAGAGTATCTGTAGCACCTGACTTCCCAATAGTTTCAAATTTCAATGATATGGAAGAAATCGTCATAGAAATACCCGTAGGAGCATCCGGTTCACAAGTTGCTTCGTTGCTCTTCAGTAACAAAATTGTAAAATCCTCTGCTGCCTTTTTTCGTATAGCCGTAGGAGACAAGAAATCGGAAAGAATTTCTCCAGGCGCGCATCGCCTAACGCTTGGTATTTCAGCCAAGCAAGCTTTGGAGCAGCTTCTCGACCCTACGAGAATTCCAAACCTACTAAAGATCTTTGAAGGCGCTTGGAAGAGTGAAGTAATTGAAATGTTGCGTGGCTATGGTTTTTCTCAGGCGCAGATTGATCAGGCATTCAAAGACGTTACTCTGCCCAAAGGTTTCACAAGCGCAGAAGGACTATTATTTCCGGCGCAATATAGTTTCCCGCAAGGAACTACGGCTCGTGAAGCAGTCCAAGCGATGATTGATCGCTTCACAAGCGAGGAAACTGGACAAAAAATTCTGGCAGGCTCCAGTAAGTATTCTCCATTAGATCTATTGACCATTGCGTCAATTGTTCAGGCAGAGGGTGACACTAAAGATTTTTCCAATATAGCTCGTGTTGTATTTAATCGCTTGAAAATTTCTATGCCCCTGGAAATGGACTCAACAGTGCACTACATTAAAAAGGTTCGTGGGCAAATATTTTTGAGCACGTCATCTACACTAATTAATTCACCTTACAATACTTATAAGAATAATGGGCTACCGCCGACACCAATTGGAAACCCTGGAGTAGATGCAATGCAGGCAGTCTTAAGTCCTTCCGTTGGCGATTGGCTCTATTTGATAACTGTCGCGCCGGGAGATACGCGGTTCACATCTTCGTATTCAGAGTTTTTAAGTTGGAAGCGCCTATATGAGAAAAATCGCAAAGCGGGAGCTTTTAAATGATTAAGGCGGCAGTATTAGGTTCGCCCATCTCTCATTCGCTGAGTCCATTGTTACATACTGTTGCCTATAACGAATTAGGAATAAAGAGTAATTACTCACCCATCGAAGTAAAAAGTGGTGAGTTGTCCACTTTTTTATCAACGTGTGATGCCAGTTGGACGGGGTTTTCACTGACTATGCCGTTGAAAGAAGAAGTCATTCCATTGGCCCATACGGTTTCCGATCTTGCGCGAACCATTAAAAGTGCGAATACATTATTTAGAGAAAATGGCCTTTGGCATGCGACAACTACGGATGTCCCTGGGTTTGTAAACGCTATAGAGGCAACTGGCAGAAAAATTTCAGGTGAAGTTTTAATCATTGGTGCAGGCGCAACGGCCAGAGCTGCTGCAGCAGCAACGGATGGTTTAGCAGGTTGCATAACTGTCATGATGAGGTCTACTGCGCGCCAAGTAGATATGACAGATTGCATAAAAAGATCAAAACTGAATTTTGTGCCATGGGGAGATTCTTCGAGTTTCTCATCAGCAGACATGATTATTTCTACGACCCCGGTCGGAGTAACTGATTCTCTCCTCGACTACTTTCCAAAAAAGCCTCAATCAGTTCTATTTGATGTCCTCTATTATCCTTGGCCTACTTTGGCGCTAGCCAAATGGAGGGCGAATGGAGGAGAAATTATTGATGGGTTAGATCTTCTTATCCATCAAGCGATCGATCAGATTCAACTATTTTCGGGAGTCTCCCTTAATAGAAAAGATATGGCAAACCATTTGCGCTCCCACAGTCTTACTGTCTTAAAGTCATCCACATAGTTTTTCAGTCTCAACGTTCCTTGATTACCATGGTGGGATGTTTGCGATAGCATTATTTGCTCTTCCAATAGCCATTTCCGATTGGAAATATCGGAAAATCCCAAATATTTATTTGCTTTTTATTCTTTATTGGGTTGGTATGTCCCGCTTTTTTGGCGGAGTTCGGTCACCTGGGACTATTGCTATAGCAATTCTTTTAGCAACTACAGCTGTGGTATTTCTGGGCATGGGTATAGGGGATGCAAAATATTTCATCTTGATTTGTCTGGCTTTGAACCTATCCCAAGTAAATGAACTAGTGATTCTTATCGTTGGGATCTATATCGCAGCAGCGGGTGGAATCTGTATATCTTGGCTAGCTGGCCACAAATTTCCCGACAGTATTCCTATGGCCGCTCCAATTGTTATAGGAACCACGCTCTATTTGGCTGCGAGTCGCTCTATACCTCTGCAACAATACGCAGATGCGTTGGTTAACAGCTGGTGAATCTCATGGACAGGCCCTTAGTGCAATAATCGAGGGCATACCTGCTAGCGTCGAAATTACGACGGCAGATATAGATATGCATTTGAGCCGAAGGCGATTAGGTGTTGGCCGAGGCGCTCGACAGAGTTTCGAAGCTGACAAGGTCACAATTCTTGGAGGCGTGCGATTGGGTTTAACTCAAGGTGGTCCTATCTCTGTGCAGGTTGCAAACTCTGAGTGGCCTAAGTGGGAAAAAGTTATGTCAGCAGATCCTGTTGAGGCGAGTGAAATTGAAAACCTGGCACGTAATGCACCGTTAACACGGCCCAGACCAGGGCATGCCGATCTAGTAGGAATGCAAAAATATAATCTTGATGACGCTCGACCAATTCTTGAACGCGCGAGTGCCCGAGAAACTGCTTCACGGGTTGCTCTCGGTGCAGTTGCTCGAAAGTTTTTGGAGCAGAGTGTTGGCATCACAATTCTTAGTCATGTTCTGTCAATTGGTTCAGTACGAGTTCCGATGAATGTTCCTCTACCTCAACAGGGTGACATGGTACGTATTGATTCTGATCCAGTTCGATGTGCTCATGGTCCAACTAGCGATTTAATGGTTGCTGAGATTGAAGCTGCGCATTCAGATGGGGATACTCTGGGCGGAGTTGTAGAAGTTTTGGCATTCAATATGCCACCTGGTTTGGGTTCACACGTTCATTGGGATCGTAGGTTAGATGCGCGTTTAGCATCGGCGCTTATGGGCATTCAAGCAATTAAGGGCGTTGAACTGGGAGATGGTTTTGAAACAGCAACTCGCAGAGGAAGCGTTGCCCATGATGAGATTGAAAAGTCTGCAAATGGCAGCCTAGTTCGCCGAACTGATCGTGCGGGTGGAACTGAGGGTGGCATGTCTAACGGGGAAATTCTTCGCGTTAGAGCCGCTATGAAACCCATTTCAACTGTCCCGAAAGCTCTAGACACAGTCGATGTGGCAACCGGCCTACCAGCAAAAGCAATTAATCAACGTTCAGATGTATGTGCCGTTCCTGCAGCAGGAGTAGTAGCAGAGGCTATGGTCGCTTTAGTTTTAGCTGAAGCAGTTTTGGAGAAATTTGGCGGAGACAGTGTCAGCGAAACTAAACGTAATTATCAAAGCTATATGGACAATTTGAATTTTAAGTGAGCCGTGCTGATGCCACAAATAGTGTTAATTGGTCCACCCGGTAGTGGTAAGTCCACGATTGGAAAAGCGCTTGCAAAGTTTTTAAGCCTTTCCTTTATCGACACCGATAGTTCTGTAGAGAGAACAAGTGGAAGAAAAATTGCAGATATTTTTGTCGATCAAGGAGAAGAGTTCTTTAGAGATTTGGAATACCAAGCTCTTTCCAAGGCTCTTGAAAGTGAAAAATCTGTTGTATCACTTGGAGGAGGGGCTCCGATTCCGGAACGAGCTCAATTGCTTCTTCAGGAAATTAAATCCCCAATTGTCTTTCTAGACATTTCACTTTCTGCAGCTGCGCCTCGTGTGGGGTTTAATCGAGATCGGCCGCTACTTTTAGGTAATCCAAGAGCGCAATGGCAAGCTCTCTATGAAATCCGAAGACCAATTTATGAGAAGTTGGCCACAACGGTGGTTAAAGTTGATTCGTTGACTACCGATCAAGTTATACAGGAGATTCTGAAAGGTACTAGCCTTGAAAAACATTAGCGTGCATGCCGAAAGAGATTACTTTGTAAGTGTTGGCTGTGATTGGGTTTCAGAAATTTTGCGAATTACAGAAGGAA
>Ga0214919_10007466_pt1 | contig 14743 bp, 15 predicted proteins | sample LL1503_MetaG_FD_177994 | JGI IMG/M metagenome (GOLD analysis project Ga0214919, IMG submission 177994) | Freshwater microbial communities from Lake Lanier, Atlanta, Georgia, United States - LL-1503 | ecosystem: Environmental > Aquatic > Freshwater > Lake | place: USA: Georgia | collected... | reverse complement strand
GCACGCTCCGAGCCTAAGGCAGAGTCCAAGGCATCGGCTGAGCCTGTGAGCATGATTACGCCGATGATGGAGCGTCAGCAGACGATCCGCGCAACCGGCTATGCAGTCATCAGCACACAGAATCACAAAAATGCTTCGCAACAGCGCCTGATGGCTATTCGTGCTTCCAAGCTCGATGCTTATCGTGCGTTGACGGAACAGGTCTACGGTCAACAACTCGATGCGACAACAACCGTTGCTGAGATGATGGTGACGAGTGATACCTTCCGTACGCGTGTACAAGGCATCATCTACGGCGCGGTTCTCGAGTCGATCACACCGATTGGTGACGATACCTATGAGACCACCATGTCCTTGGATGGCCGTGTAGTTAATGATCTGCGCGTTCTGTACCTGAATCAGTTGGCTGCTCGTAGCCGCTAATCAGTACTGACATTAAAACGGTGACTATCATGCGTGCCTCTCGTTTTCTACCCTTGCTCCTGGCCTTGCCGCTGGCCGGTGCTCTGGTGTCTGCCTACGCTGGCGACACACCACTGCCTACCGACCCGCGCAAGCGTCTGGTAGCACTGCAAAATGCACTCGTTAAGGCCGCTATGGATGGCCAGACACGCGTACATACCGCAGCCTGGGTAGATAGCAGTGGCAAGCTGCATGAGAACACACGTATTAGCTCAGACATGAAAGTCAGTGGCGTGCGCGTGCTGAATTATCTTCAGGCAGAAGACGGCCCATCAGCCGCCATCATTGCCGAAGGCAAGGGTATTACGCCTTCCGAAGAAATTTGCCGCGCTAACCTTCAGCGTTTTCGTCGTGAAGCCACGTTTGATGCTTCGCTGCGGATTGCCACTAGCGGAGCAGATCAATATGACTGGAAGAGGTTGCTTAATCAGGCTAAGTCCAAGTTGTTCGCCCGTGCAACGGCGGGCCGTAAATGGTCGCTGGCACCGACAACCTTGGTTCCGACCAATGCCTATGATCGTGCGTTAAGCGGAGCTACTCCGGATATCGCTCCGTATCATATGCAACTGGAATTACTGCCGTCGGGTGCATTGGGTATTGAAGCTATTCGCCCTGCTAACACGAAGCCTGTATTGCAAAAAGTGGTGAGTGCGACGCGCGATTTTTTCAGTGACGATGCACCACGTCGTGCACCGGTACCTTTCGTTATGCGCTTGTCGGTAGTAGAGCGCAGTAGTCAGCGACTGTTATGGCAAGAGGCCGTGCCACTGTTTTTCCCAGCAGCAGAACTGAGTACAACTAGCCAGCCATTACCACCCGGTTTGTTGTCTGAACTCGATCGTGTTCTGGATAGTTGGCAAGATAAGATGGATACCGATTTTGGATGTAAACCACAGCAATTCAACGTGATGCCTGAGAGCGCAGTGAATGGTTGGGTAATCAATGGTGGACAAACGGCAGGATTAGCCATCGGCGATCAGCTGTTGTTAATGAACCGCGAGTTTTTACCAGCACGAATTTTAGAACCCGATAGTGCCCAGCATCTGGCATTGGTTGAGGTTGTCAGCGTGGATAACGGCAAAGCCATCATCAGAAAGCTTGCCGGCCCCAGAGACATCGCAAGATCCGGCGACTGGATCGCCACCCCCTTCTGAGAAATCTGGAGATAAAAAATGAACAAGCTACGTACAAATGCACTTCTCGCTTGCCTGCTGTTGGCATTGGGTAGTTCGGCTCTCGCGAACGATCCACCTAAGGAGCCAGCGAAGGACGCAAAGAAAGATGAAGATAAGCCTGCTGAGCCAGATTTACCTTCTAAACCGTATCCAAAAAATGCGGTGCCTAAAGCCTTCCTACCTAAGAAGGACGAGCAGAAAGACGCTAAAGCTAAACCAGAGGCTGGTAACGATAAGCCGGCTGAAAAGCAGGCTGAAAAAACAGCCGATCAGCCAGTGGAAAAATCAACTGTCGTTAAGTATGACGGTGGTCATGATCAGCCCGCGCCCGTCGCTGTAGCGCCTAAGCGTCGCAAGGTGGCACGTGCTCCTGCAGCTGCACCCGCAGCAGCCAACTCATCTAACCCAGTGATACAGCAAGTCGCTGGTGAAAGTGTAAGAACAGCGTCGGCTGATCGTGATGCTTATGTCGCTCAAAAAAATGACACGCTGGACAAGGTGATTGCTAAAACTTTCCCTAAGACGCCGTTTTCTATGGAAATAATGCGTGAGGCGTTTGTACGTGCTAACCCGCAATTAAGACCACCTGTGAAAAACGTCAAGCTCAATGCAGGTCAGGTATTGCAATTGCCTGATGTGAATGTAATGCGCATGGTCGTCATGGGCGAGGGCGGTGGTGCAACGATCGCGATGAATGGCGATGTGCAATACATGAAAAAGCAAAACCTATTCGTACCTTCAGCGAGTGCTCCAGCTGCCGTCGCACCAGCAGTAGCGGTGCAAAAGCAGATTGCGATCCCGCCTTTGCCAGTGAATGTTGCTAGCACGGCTCCAACGCAAGAAGTCTCTGCTGAGGAAAAAAAGAAATGGGTTCGCTTCCCGTAATAGGATAGGGACCCTGACTTAATTAGTCGTATCACATCGGATGTCAGGTACGGAGCCGATCGCATCCTCGGGTCGCATACACCCGATTTCTGCAGAAATTCGCCCGCTGCAGCTGGAAGTCACGCAAGCCCGTGAAATGGGTTTGCGTGATGGTCAGATCATCCAAGGCAGTATGGAATTACGCGGCGAGAGTTTAAAACTACTGCTTAACGGGCAGCTGATCGATGTCCCTCCTGGTTTCCATTTTCGTCACGGCGATCCTGTCTGGCTCAAAGCCCAATCCCGTCCAGGTGGATGGTGGTTGCGATTAATCGATGCGCGCAAGGCAGCTGCGGCAATCAATCAATCGGGTGCCGGTCATCATGAGACTTCCCCCGCCACTGAACTACCTGCAAGCCCACTAACTCCATCGCGTTTGCAGGCTTTGTTGCTACGTCCGCCGATGTCACCCACATTGATGTCGCTATTTGAGCCTAAAGAAATTGCGGCCTTGCTGAAGTCAGCCGGTGATGAGGAGTTGATCCACCAATTTTTGCGTATGCGACTATCGATGGGTAGCCTCTCCGCCGGTGCTTTGCAAAACGCGGTACAAGGCTCGGGTTTATGGCTGGAATCTATGCTCGGCCGTGGACAAGCTTCTTCTGTGTTGGATGTAAAAACTTTACTGCGCCGTTTAATCCGTATTTTGGGTGAGCGTGATTCGCCGCATAAGGCGAGCCTGCAACGAGCAATAGATGATATCGAGGCAGCGCAGGTGGAGTCGTTATCCGCACAGTCCCGCAGTGAGCTGGCTTTTGCTTTGGTCCTTCCGTTTGCAAACTCCAATCCGGTCGATATCGAATTTTTTCGTGCATCCCGTCGACGCAATCAAAAAGAAGTACCGCCATTCACAGTGAATATTCATACGGACCATCACGTGCTAGGTGAGCTTTGGTTGAAGATTTCTTTCATTGGTCGATCGCAGATTGATCTACTGGTGTGGGCGATTAAACCTTCGACGGCAGAGCGCGCTCGGCAAAAAGTGAGTCAGTTGACTAAGGCTTTACGCGAGTCAGGTTTGAGTCTGGGGCTTTTTCGGGTGTTTAATTCGCCGCGCCCCAGCGTACCGACGGGGTCGTCACCACCGGGTGCGATGTTGGATGTGCAAGCATGAATCGTCCACCTGAACTCGAGCCATCTTCTGCAGATGAGCGACCGCTGATACCCTTGTCAGCGTCTACCAGTCACTCGGTGTCTTTAGCGATTATCGAAGAGGCACAGCGGCGCGGAACGGAGATCGGTGAAGACCACGAATTACTCGCTTTGTTTTCTAGTATGGATGGGGAAGAGCAGATACCGCGTGAAGTCTATGTGGCGATTGCCGCTGTATTAGCTTGGGTGGATGGTTTGAAATAAACCAAAGGGATTCAGGCTTCTTCGAAACCTCGGCCGCCGCGTCTGCGGGAAATACGTCCCATGCGATCATAGACTTCTACGGACGCAGTGGCATCGCTACCATGCAGCGTTTGCAGTGTGCCTTTGATGGCATCGAGTTTACGGATAATCAGGACTTCATTACGACGATGGAGTTCGCGACATTCATCGATGAGGTTTTTAAAACCATCCCATTCCGCTTGTTCCAGGCGACTATTGACAGTACCAGCACCGGTTAGGGCATGAAGGATGTCGAAGATTTCCAGTTTGCGGATTTGCATCTGCTCGAAAGCATCCAAATCTTGGACCTTTAGCGCTTCGAATTCTTGTTCGAGGAGTTCTTGTAAGGCGAGGGCGTGCTGAACCGCGGCGACTAGCTCAGGGCTAGCGGCCGGCGGTAAAAGATCTTGTGCTGCGCTCTCAAAAGACATCAGCAGGGACATCAGTCAGTGTGTAAGGGCAGACGAATCAGCCGATCAATTTTTCCATCGCGACAAAGCTTTCAGCGATGTGGCGCGAGTTGAGCGGGTAATTGCCTTGCTGCAGTGCCAGCTTGATCGAATCAACCTTGCTACGATCAAAAGCAGGCTCTGACATTGCCTTTTTCGCAATGTCAGACAACTGCACCTGGTCTTCACGGGACACCGTGGGCTTGGCTTTGGCAGTCTCGGCCGCGCTTGCTTCGGGGCTGCCCACTGCCTTGCGTTTAGCTTTGTCCAAGGTGGCTTTGTCCAACGAAGGGCTGCCGCCAAATAGGCCTGATATGGGGTTGCTCATAGTTTTCTCTCACTTTCGGCTTGAAGCCAACTTTTCCTGTCACAACGAATATCGGTTCGGGCCAACAGAACTTTAGCCCTTTTTTAAATTTTTTTTATCGACAAAAAGAAAATTACAATTAATGAAATAAATCATCTGATTTTAAACGCCTTTGGCAGTGCCTTTGCCGGTGATCACACCGGAGAAGGTATGGCCAGAATCTGGGTTGCGCAACTTAATTTGTTCGTTCAGGCGCCCATCCTGTAGAGCCTCAACCTTTACTGTAATCATAAATTCTGTGGGTCTGCCGATGACGAAGGTGACTAGATCGCCTTTTTTTACCAGCAGCGCGGGGCGCAGATCACTGGTACGTATGGCTTCGCCGGCGCGGATAGGGCGCATCAACTCTGATCCCTCTAAGCCAGAAAGATCGAACAAGTGAGTGCGATTTATCTTTTCGGCATCTAATCGTTCCAACTTGAGTAATTCGGGTTTTAACGCTTGGCCCACGTTCAGATTGCCAGCGGCGACGACAACTTGTCGGTTTTCCGCGAGGTCCGTGGTTTGAATAATCTGGCCAGCCGGTATACTTTTACCTAAGCGGGTGCCTGGCGTAATTTCATTTGGAATCCAGACCGGCGAACTACCGCCAGCACCGGCTGCAAGGTCAATCCGCTCGATGGCCGATTCCGTCATCAAGTCGCCCGCTTTTAAAGCAAACTTCGCGCGAACGGCTTTTTGTCCCTTTTCAAGATCATGCGTCATCACCGGTTGGCCCTTGGCCAGTGGGCGTTTCAATTGGCGACCCACTAAGGCTGATTTTTCATTGAAACTTCCTGCGGTAGGTGCGGCTACCGTCTTGACATCCAAATCCGTATCTTTCAGTGCCTGGCCGGGAGCGATATCGCGATTAGCCACCACCATCTCTTGTTGCTGCTGCTGAGTCAGGCCAACTTTCACAAACATTTGCCATGCCGGTTTGTTACAGCGGGCGCGAACACTCTCTTTATTAACAAATGGGTAATCAAAACTAAAACTACCACCGCAGGGTTGAACCTGCACGCGCGGATCGAGTGGGACCATTTTTACCTGATCAGCGCTAACCCCCGCCTGACCCGCAACCCAATTACTGAGCGCAGCCTCCAACGCCTCTTGCGGAGTCGCAGCCAAAACCAACTGCGAGCCTACCAATAGCAGGCTCGCCAGCAGTCTGAGCAAGACTCTATATAAGAGCGGCTGGAGTCGCTGAATAGTCATCACGATTTGCTTGTCAATTTGTTCATGGTACGGGCTTTGCTAAATCCTTTTCAAAACAGTGTCAGGCTGTTGAACTTCCGACAGTCCCGACAAACAGAGCAAGAATGATTCCAGACCCAAATAGATGAGAGATCATGGAAATACGATCGAGAGTTAATGACCAGATAGGCGATATTGCCAAAGAGAGAGGGCGCCACCGCGAGGGCGCGCCATCGACGTCTTTCCGTCAGGTGGTGGAAGAGGCTAACCGTGAAGCGACCGCTACAGTCAAGGTTCAGCGTGGCGATACGTTAGTTAGTCTGACACGCCATTTCTTAGGTGAGTCAGCGGCTCAATTAAATAAGGGGCAGATTTACGACCTGGCCAAAACACTCGCCAAAGAAAATGGCATTGCTAACCCAGACCGAATCATGCCGGGTCAGCAGATCAGTATGACTCCCATGTCGACTTTAGCAGCACTCAAGCTAAGGCAGGGTACGGTTGAAGCGGTTCAACTCAACACGGAATCGCCACAGGTGAGTGCCCCGGTGTTAGATAAAACCTTGGCGCGTGCAGTCACTAAAGGATATATGCAGGCCGAAGATCAGCGCGCGGTTCGCGACAAGATTTTGCAGCTTGCGACTACCCATGGTTTTTCGCCCGATGATTTTGCCCGCACCACCTTGATGGAATCGGATGGTATGAATCCGCGCGCATCGAATGGCAGCTGTCACGGAATTATCCAATTTTGCTCAGGCGGTAATCGGGGCGCCGCAAGTGCCGGTTATGCCGACAATCCCAAAGAGATACTTTCGTTATCAGTGATGGATCAACTAGATTTAGTGGATCGTTATTTTACGGATACCAAACTCAAAGATTTTGGCCCAGCTTCTTTGGACAATCTCTACTTGACCGTATTAACTCCGAACGCACGTAATGAGCCACGAGCCAATGTGCCCTTAAATATTGTAGGTCGCCAGGCCGCAGCCTTGTATGAGGGGCGAGATCAGGCGGGTGTTATTACGCGTAATTCATTGATTGCTGGCCTCAAGCAAAATGCTCGTGAACGACTGGGTGAATTCTCAGTCGCGAAAGTAGAGCGCAAAATGATGTGATGTAAAAAAATGCAAGATTGAAGAAAATTTTTTTATGCGTTTGTATTTTGTTTAAAAAGATCAGCGCATCAATGTAATGACGGTTGACTCATGGCGGCAAGCTCTTGCCGCCTTCTATATGAAGTCGGGTAGCGATTTCATCCGGCGGCAAATGTTTGCCGCTTTTTCCCTCTGAAATGGTCGTATTTCTGCCAAAAATCGAACTGGCACGGCACTTGCAATGGTCGGATCGACAGCTGGAAACTTGAACGAACTGTCGGCAATCCGGCTTAAGCGATTCCAGCACCAAGTAGGGAGACACATTATGGATTTATTAAATAACGCATTAGGGATACACGACAAAGCGCTGCGCGTACGAAATCAGCGCATGGAACTGCTCGCCCGAAATATCGCCAACGAAGACACGCCGCATTTCAAAGCGCGTGAACTCGATTTCAAAACCGTTATGGCGAAATTCGAACCCGCAGAATCCATGGCGGCGACTAACCAAACGCACTTTGATTATGGCGATGACAAGTTAGATGACGATGGCATGCGCTACCGCGTTCCATTTAACGCATCAGCTGATGGCAACACCGTAGAGATCACCGTGGAACAGGCCAAGTACGGTAAAGCAGCCGCTGATTATCAAGCGACGCTGACCTTTCTTGAAAACCGCGTCAGCAGTATTCGCAAAGCATTGAGAGGGGATTAAAAATCATGCCCATGTCTATAGATAACATTTTCGGTATTGGTGGCACTGCGCTACACGCGCAGATGATCCGTATGAATACCACAGCATCGAATCTGGCTAACGCCGGAACGACGGCTGCAACCGAACAAGAAGCGTATCGCGGTAAGCGCACCATCTTCAAAGCGTTGATGGACGATCAGATGACCAATGCAGGTTCGCCCTACGTTGGTGGCGTGAAGGTCGACAAAATTGTTGATGACACTAAGCCAGTACCGCGTGTCTATGACCCCGGTAATCCACTGGCTGATGGCGATGGTTTTGTGTTTCAAGCGAATGTGAATGAAGTGACAGAAATGGTCGACATGATGGCAGCCTCGCGTTCGTATCAGAACAACGTCGAAGTCGTAAACACTGCACGCGAGCTAATGATGCGCTCGCTTGAAATTATTAAAGCCTAAGGACGATTGACATGGCATCTACCGTAACCGGCGCAGCACAAAGCACCTCGACCTATACCTTGCCGTCGAATATCAAAACCGCTGCTCAAGCAAAGGCTGAGGCAGAACAAAAGGCTTTGACAGGCGATGGCGGAGCGATGGGGCAGACCGCATTTTTGACTTTGTTTACGACGCAGCTCAAAAGCCAAAATCCGCTCGACCCTATGAATAACGAAGCCTTTGTGGCTCAGTTGGCGCAGTTCTCACAGTTGGAAGCGACCACCAAAATGTCTGACAATGTTCAGAATTTAGTGGCGTCCATGTCGAACGATCGCATGAGCTCAGCCAGTGGCTTAATCGGTAAAAAAGTCGCAATCCCAGATGGCAAAGCCATACTCACTAATGCGCAACCCGTTGATGGCGTTGTCACGCTAGACAAAGATGTTGATTCCATTTCGCTCAAAGTCTTTGCTCAGGACGGATCCTTAGTTCGTACCGGCGATGTAACAGCGCAGAAGAAAGGTGATTTCCATTTTTCTTGGGACGGAAAAGATAGTAACGGCGCGGCAGTTGCTGATGGCGTATATCGCGTCAGTGCCACCGTGACGAGTTTCGGAAAATCTAGCAAGGCCACAGTAACTACGATGGCACCTGTACGCACAGTTACCACCGATGCCACTACCGGCGATATGCAAGTTGAATTTGATGATGGTTCAACCCAAAGCATGTCGCAAATTAAACGCGTTGGTCTGTAAACAAACACTAGCTCACCAGTAATTCAGGAGAAAAACACATGTCTTTTTATACCGCTCTGACAGGTCTGCAAGCTGCAACTGCACAATTGTCTGTGACCAGTAATAACATCGCCAACGTGGGCACCACCGGTTTCAAGCGCTCACGCGCTGACTTTGGTGACATCTTTGCGACATCGCCTCTGCAGAAGGCGTCAGCCACCGTTGGTCAGGGTGTGGCGATTAAACAGATTACTCAGGAATTCAGTCAGGGCAATATTCAATTCTCAGCGAACTCACTTGATATTGCGATTACCGGCGATGGTTTTTTCCCATTGAAATCAGCGGATGGCTTGCAGGATATTTACACGCGTAACGGCACCTTCTTATTGGATGATTCCTTCAATGTGGTGAATGCAGCGGGGCAGTCTTTGATCGCAGCGGGCGTTGACTCCTCCGGTAAAGCCGATCTGGAAAACCTCTCTAAATTAAATATTCCTCGCAAGACCACAGGTGATGCAGTTGAAACTTCAGCGATTACTCTGGGCTTGAATTTTCCTGCAGATGCGGCCGTGATTACTAAGCCCTTCGACAAGAATGATCCTTCGACCTACAACAAGACGACCGCCGTTACCGTCTATGACGCCGGTGGTAATGATTACTTAGCTACGGTTTACTACGCTAAGACACAGGTAGCGAGCACCAAAGATCCCAGCAGTAAATGGCAAACGTATGTCTATATCGGTGACACTAAGTTGCAGGAAAATCTGATTCAAGCCAATACCAGTGGCGATAAATTGTATGTTAATAAATATGGTCAGACTCTGCCAGAAAGTAAGATCCCACCTGAAAATATTGCGCGTGGCATTACTAAGCTAGTTCATCTGGATGATCTGAAAAGTCCGATTGATTCAACCCCAGCGGCATTGTCAGGTCAGCAAATTGATACCACCACTAACACCAACTATAAGAGTGGTTTGAATGTTTACACTACCTTGCAAACCCAAACGTTGGCGAATGTAGGTGGGCAAACGCAAGTTATTAATGCAGCCAGTTTAGTTGGAACAGTAGGCGCACTGCAATTAACATTACCTGCATTGTCAGGCACACCTGCTCAGACACCGATTACGGTCGCACTAGCGCCGTTAACCTTAGCAGGTACAGAAACCAAACTAGAAATTGCCAGCTTGATTGCTAGCTCGATTGCAGCTGACGATTCGTTTAAAGCGATTGGCGGTTACCCAGGACGTAGTGTGACGGATAACGGTGATGGTACCGTGTCGATCACCTTTTCAAAAGCAGATGAAAAAGTATTCAAAACGGCGAAGACTGCTGATCCAACCTATAGCCCCTTAATCATTACTGCGCCCACCTCACTTGATCCTGCAGTGCCAACGGTGCAACAGCAATACTCGGCAAATGACATCGCATTCGAGTTGAATATTGATGGCGTCAACATGCCAAAAATGATCGATTTATCCTACTTAAACGATGCGGCCGTTACCAAAAATTTTACCGGTGTGGATATCGCTAGGGAAATTACCAATCAAATTAATAAGTCGTATGGCGATGAGCGCGTATTTGATTTTACTCAGGGCGATTTGATCGGTTTGGATTTGACCAAATCGCAAAATACCGGAACCTTGATGAAATTAAAACTCATCAATCCGTCGATTGAAGCCGACCCTGGCGCAGAACTGACGATTCAGTTTGGTCAGGTAGACCCATTGAAAGTAGCACCCGCCGTAGGTAGTACCACTGGCTTGGGCACCGATGGCGTCTTTTATTTTGATGACGTAAGTAAAGTTACTCGTGAAGATGCACTAGCAGCGATACAAACGATTGTTGCAGCGAATGGCGCTAGTGGTGCGCCGGGTAGTGATCGCTTTGCAAACCTAGCGGTTAGTTATAACGCCCAGTTACAAACATTCACCTTTAAAAATAGTAGCGCAACCAATTTAGAAATTTATGCTAGTACACCGAATCTCGCTATTAAAGGTTTGATGGGATTAACGTCGACAGAAACGCTAGTAGATTCATCGACCGGTGGTTATAGCGCCAAAATTATTCCGAATGGTAATTTGATTAATCCAACCGTCGAGCAGCGTTACGGTACCGTGGTGTCCTTTGATGAAGCAACTCGCCGCTTTACGATTTCATCAGGTACCACCGGTGATACCTCCAGTATTCAAGTTACCAGCGCCTCTGCCAATGCCTACAATCTTTTTGGTTTAGTACCAGATCAGGTAGCTACGTCGTCTGTTCCATTCCGTGGTGTGACGTCTGAATCTGCAGTGCTGCAGGGTGACACCATTGGTCTGAATCTAGACAACAAGTTCCGCGTTGATGCGACCAATAATCAGTTCGTGGTGACAGTTGATAATGTCACCGGCTTGATTGAAATGCCGCCTAAAGCAGACTACACGATAGAGGGCTTTCGTCAGGAACTTGAGAATCGCATTAATGCGCTGGCTGATAACTTTGGCCGAACTGTCAATGGCGTGAAAGTTGAAGTGATTACTGCTACTAACGGTAGTAAGCATTTTGAAATTTCGACGGGCACGACAGGTAATAACTCCTTCCTTAAAGTCAGTGGTAACAGTATTTGGGGTTTAGATGGTCTCGAAAGCGTCCGAGGTAAAACGAATGTTTGGCAAGAGCCTAAACAAGCAAAAAACTCTGACGGTTTTCCACTCTACGTGAGCCGTGATGGACAAGAAACGACTGATCCAGGTGATTTCTCTGAAGATGAAACACGTGACCTGTGGTCACCTGTGTTTTATGACAATGGTGAATTGTCGTTTAATAACAAGGGTGATTTGATATCTCCCAATGAAGCGATTGATTTCAAAAGTACGACTATCGGTACGTCAGGTGCGACCCTGAAATTTTCTATTAATTATGGTGTGTCGACTCAATATTCCTCACCATTTTCTATCAAAAAGCAAGATCAAAATGGACGTCCAGAAGGCGATCTGATTGGTGTTGATATTGCCGATAACGGTTTGGTGAATGCTAGTTACTCCAACGGCACGACGAAATCGTTAGCCAAAATCATTTTGGCTAACTTCGCAGCGGCTACGGGATTACGTCAAATTGGCGATGCCAGTTTTTATGCCACATCGAAATCAGGTGAGGCGAAATATGGTGAGGCTGGCGCTGCCGGCTTTGGCACGATTCGTGCTGGTGCTCGTGAGCGTGCGAACGTGGATTTGACGAATGAGCTGGTTGAATTGATTACAGCACAGCGTAACTTTCAGGCGAATGCCAAAGCGATTGAGACGAATAACACATTGACCCAAGCCATCATCAATATCCGAGGCTAAGCCTCGTAATTAGTTGACTGCTTATTTGACAGTTTATTGACACCCTAGAGAAACCGACATGGATCGTTTTGCCTTTACCTCGATGGCTTCCATTAATGAGCGTCGCGTTTTACGCGAACAGCTCAATAATGAATTGGCGAACGTATCGACGGTCGGTTTTAAGAAGAGCTATGAGAACGCCATGATCGCCGTTAAGGCAGAAGGCGACGGTTGGGATTCACGTATCCAGCCATTTATTGAAAAATACAATGCGGTCAATCTTGATCAAGGCCACTTGATGGTCACCGGTAACAAACTTGATATCGCACTCGTCGATAAAGCCGTGTTGGGTGTGCAAGCTAAAAATGGTGAATTAGCGTTTACCCGTCGTGGGGATCTACGTTTAAATTCACAAGGCGTTTTGGAAACTGGTTCAAACAATATCGTGCTGTCAGATCAAGGTAATCCGATCACTATTCCACCGGGTTTGGATTTATCGATTACCAAAGAGGGCGATATTTTTGCACGTGATCCACAACAGCCGCCTGAGACTCCAGCTGTTTTGATTGCTCGGATGATGACACGCGATGCGAGTCAGATCACTTTGCAGCGCAGGGAAGATACCTTATACACGCCGCATATCCAGTTTAGAACAGCAAATGGTGATTTCACCAGTGGCCCTGTGCAACCGCAAATTGTTCCGGGTGCATTGGAAGCCAGTAACGTGAATCCGGTAACAGCGATGGTGAAGTTAATTGATTTTTCGCGTTCATTTGAGACGCAGATTCGTACGATCAAAGAAGCTAAGTCATTAGACGAGGCGGGTGCCAGCATGTTGAAGGCACGTTGATTTTAGACGTTAGTAGCACGATAAAGAATACATAAGAGAGGAACACATGGACGCTTCAATGTGGGTAGCTAAAACGGGTCTGGATGCACAACAGACCCGACTGAACGTCATCTCAAATAACCTGGCCAACACCAATACGACAGGCTTTAAGCGTGATCGAGCAAACTTTGAGGATCTGCTTTACCAAAATATTCGGCAAGCGGGTGGTCAAACATCACTCACCACCCAAGCGCCTACGGGTTTGATGCAGGGTACGGGTACGCGAGTTATCGCCACTGAAAAAATTCATGCTCAGGGCAATATGATCAATACCCAGAATGCACTGGATATTGCGATTAATGGCGAAGGTTTTTTCCAGATTACGCAAGCTGATGGTACGACGGCCTACTCGCGTGATGGTTCATTTAAGTTATCGAGCACAGGTCAATTGGTGACATCCACAGGTCAACCACTGGCACCTGCGATTGTTATTCCTGCTAATGCATCGTCGATCACCATTGGTGAAGATGGTGTGGTCAGCGTGGAGTTATTTGCGGGTGGTGGTGCGCAGCAGTTGGGTCAAATTCAAACTGCTCGTTTTATCAATCCACCCGGTCTAACACCTTTGGGTGGAAATCTTTACAAGGAAACGGTCGCCAGTGGAGCACCGCAGTTGCTGAATCCCGGTACACAGGCCGCCGGTACGCTGCGTCAAGGCATGCTGGAATCATCTAACGTTAACGTTGTGGAAGAAATGGTCAACATGATCGAGACACAACGTGCGTATGAAATTAACTCCAAAGCGATCTCAGCAGCCGATGGCATGTTGCGCTTCTTGAATAACAATCTCTAATTGGGACTCTGATGAAAATGCTTAAGTCGTGCGCGATCATTGCGCCATTGACAGCCGCTCTGATGTTGAACGCATGCTCGGGTCCTATGCCCATGGCTCACTCAACTCAATTCTCACCGGTGCAGCCTTTGCCGCGTGAATCAGTCAAGCAAACAACCGGTGCAATTTTTGCTGCTGATAGTACGGATATGTGGCAGGCCAAGCGCCGTGACTATCGCGTCGGTGACATTATCACCGTCTTATTAAGTGAATCGACACAAGCTGCTAGAACTTTAAATAATGAAACTAGCCGTGAAGCCACCACAGATGTTGTTCCAAATGGACTCAACAATCGTATCTCCAGTCTGAACAGCGTATTGGGTGGATTAAAAACAGACGGTGGCAAAACAACTAACAAAGGTAAGGGTACGGCAGATCAGCAAGCTTCCTTAACCGGTTCGATCGCAGCGACCGTGGTTGAAGTTCAAGCCAATGGTAATTTGGTGATTCGTGGTGAAAAACAATTGTCAATGTCGGAAGGTGGTGAAGTGATTCAAGTGTCGGGTGTTATTCGTCCCGATGACGTGAGCGCTATTAGCACTGTGCAATCGCGCCGTTTGGCCAATGCACAAATTGCCTATCGCGCTGCCGGTGATCTGGCGAACGCAACACGTGCTGGATGGGGTACTAGCGCCATCTGGAAATTCTGGCCCTTCTAATCATGCGAAAGCCATCAATGAAAAATCGTTTTATTCAACACTGTGTCGGCACATTAATGCTGGCGTTGGCGTTTGTTCAACCAGCACAAGCTGATCGTGTCAAAGACTTGGCTTCAGTCGCCGCTGTGCGCAGCAATCAGTTGGTGGGTTACGGCATTGTGGTGGGCTTGCAAGG
>Ga0214919_10007465_pt1 | contig 14744 bp, 12 predicted proteins | sample LL1503_MetaG_FD_177994 | JGI IMG/M metagenome (GOLD analysis project Ga0214919, IMG submission 177994) | Freshwater microbial communities from Lake Lanier, Atlanta, Georgia, United States - LL-1503 | ecosystem: Environmental > Aquatic > Freshwater > Lake | place: USA: Georgia | collected... | reverse complement strand
GGGTGCCCTGAAGTTCACGAACCGTTCGCTCCAGCACAACGGACCACCCTCGGCGAATGGTGGCCGCGTCCATGCGAACCAGGTCCTGCACAGTCTTGATTCCACCCTCAGTGAGCTGTTTGCTGATTCGCCTTCCGATGCCCCAGACTTCACCAACTTCAGTGGTCTCAAATACGGCTTGCCTTTCAACCGCCGAGAGAACCTCCAGATTGCACACCTGGGCTAGATGCGCTGGGTAAACACCCGGTTTGCGCTCGGCGGTCTTGGCAATATGGTTAGCCAGTTTTGCAAGGGTCTTGGTTCGCCCGATTCCAATGCCACAGGGGATTCCGGTCCACTGCAGGATTCGTGACCGGATCTTATGACTGCGCTCCACCAAATCACCACGAACACCATCAAGCCCGATAAAGGACTCGTCAATTGAATAAATTTCCTGTATTGGTCCCAAGCCTGCTGCCAGGCTCATCATTCGGTCGCTGATATCACCGTACAGCGCGAAATTGGCAGACAAAGCCACTAAGCCCTCTGAATCGGCCAGATGCTTGATCTGAAACCACGGCGCGCCCATCTTGATACCCAATGCCTTTGCCTCGTTGGATCGGGCTATGGCGCAGCCGTCGTTGTTGCTGAGCACTACCGCTGGAATTCCATTGAGGCTTGGCCGAAAGATTCGTTCGCAGCTGTTCTGAATGACCCTAACAGTTAGTTGAGTATTATTCCCAATGCAAATGTCAGTTTGTTGAGACTAACACTTTCAGCACGATTTCCACCCTTTAACTGAGCACTCGTGGGCCAGGTCTACGACCCAAGTTCAGTGCTTGTGGGCCGCCTTGCGGGCTCCGCTTGCTGAGTGAGTGCCGTGAACGTGCCCTTCTCGACTAAGTGGCAGTGACGGACTTTTTGCGATCTCAGTCAGTTCATTGAGAATCCCGCAGTGCTGCGCCTCATGTCCGCCCAGGCAGGCCTCGCGCAAGCTTTTGAGCTGCTTTTCCAACTGGCGCAGTTCACGGATTCGCTCCGCCACATGGCCGATGTGCTCGTCCAGAAGCTCGTTGACCTCAAGACAATTTTCAGTCGGCGCGTCCTTGAAACGTAACAGGACACGAATCTCATCCAGCGTCATGTCCAGTCCACGGCAATGGCGGATGAAGGACAAGCGCTCTGCATGGGCTTCACCGTAAATACGGTAATTGCCCTCACTGCGACCGGGCTCGGCCAGCAAGTTCTCGCGCTCGTAGAAACGAATGGTTTCGACTTGCGTGTTCGTGAGTGCGGCCAGTTCGCCGATTTTCATGGGATTTCCTAAAGGGCTTGACTCTGTAGTGGCTACAGGGTTTTTAATACTGTAACGACTCGAACGCCATTTAGCAAGGACACCCATGAGCCACCCCCACACCGAAGAACCCAATGCCAGTCACTCCTGTGGGTGTGGAAGCGCCTGCGGGCCTGAATCGATTGCGGTAGTCCAACCCAAGCCGGAGCCAGAAGGCATCCCGGTTTTCCGCATTCCAACCATGGATTGCGCGGCTGAGGAAGGAGAGATTCGCCACGCACTAGCTAAGCTTCCGGGCCTACGCAGCCTAAGCTTTCAACTGGGTGCGAGAACTCTTGCCATCGACGCCCCCGCCGAGTCCATTCCACAAGCGCTGGACGCCATCCGCAAAGCCGGATTCAAACCGGTTCCATTGTCAGAGTCCGATGGGCTCAAAGACGAGCACGACCACAGTGGACATGATCACAGCCATGGCCAACATGTGCACGGCGGCGGTTTTTCGCTGCCTGATGGATTGCCCCGTTACGCCCTCGCTCTGGCTTTCGCCTTTGGCGCCGAATCCGTTTCATTCTTCGCGCCGCATGGCTTGATCTTTTCCGGGATTGGCATGGCGCTGTCCGCCGCGGCCATTGGCCTGGCCGGTTTTTCCATCTACGTGAAGGGTTTGGCAGCACTGCGCAATCTCCGCTTGAACATCAATGCTCTGATGACGGTGGCAGTCACGGGCGCCTTTCTCATTGGCCAGTGGCCGGAAGCCGCCATGGTGATGGCTCTTTATGCGATTGCCGAACTCATCGAAGCCCGCTCTGTAGACCGCGCCCGCAACGCCATCAAAGGACTGCTCGACATGACGCCTGAGAAGGCAGAGGTCAAGCAAGCCGACGGTTCATGGGTTGAGAGCCTGGTCAAGACAGTCGCCATAGGCGCAATAGTTCGGGTCAAACCAGGCGCGCGTGTTCCGCTCGACGGCGTGATCGTTGCCGGAACTACTTCCGTGGACCAATCCCCTGTGACCGGCGAGAGCATCCCTGTTGACAAAGTCGTTGGCGATCCAGTGTTTGCGGGCACCATCAACACCACGGGCATGGTCGAGGCCAGAGTCAACGTAGCGGCCAATGGCACATTACTGGCCCGGATCATTCATGCAGTCGAGCAGGCTCAAGGATCGCGCGCGCCCACACAACAGTTCGTGGACCGCTTCGCATCGATCTATACACCGGCTGTTTTCGCACTGGCACTGGCCGTGTGCCTGCTGACGCCTTGGCTGCTGGATTGGACCTGGATGCAGGCCATCTACAAAGCCCTTGTGCTTTTGGTCATCGCTTGCCCCTGTGCTTTGGTGATCTCCACACCCGTGACCGTCGTGAGCGGACTGGCAGCTGCTGCGCGCCGTGGCATCTTGATCAAGGGTGGCGTCCATCTAGAAGGTGCCCGCAAGATCAAGGCGATTGCGCTGGACAAGACCGGCACCATCACGCTGGGCAAGCCCAAACTGGTGGCTACCGAAGTTCTGCCTACTGACCAGGTGGAGTCACAAGTTTTGCGTTGGGCATCGGACCTCGCAGGGCACTCTGACCATCCCGTATCCAAAGCCATCGCCCAAGGTTTGGGAGTTCAGGCCAATGGACAGCTCGAAGGGTTCACCGCCTTGCCTGGTCGCGGCATCGAAGCCAAAGCCGATGGCCTGTCATTGATTCTTGGGAATAACCGCCTGATCGAGGACCGTGGGCTTTGCAGCCCGCAGATTGAAGCGCGTTTGGCAGAGCATGAAGCGCAAGGCCGCACAGTCACGATGCTGGCTTCCAGCACACAAGTGCTGGCGATCTTCGCCGTTGCAGACACCATCAAAGAGAGTTCGCGCGAGGCCATTGCGGAACTTCATGCCCTTGGCGTTGCTTCGGTCATGCTCACAGGCGACAACATCGCCACCGCCAAAGCCATCGCCAAAGAAGCAGGCATTGACGATGCACGCGGCAATTTGCTGCCCGAGGACAAGCTTGCCGCCATCGAAGAAATGCAAAGTGAATACGGCTATGTCGCCATGACGGGCGATGGAATAAACGACGCACCCGCCCTTGCCCGTTCCAACATCGGCTTTGCGATGGGCGGCGCGGGCACCGACACCGCCATGGAAGCGGCGGACGTGGTGATCATGAACGACGACCTGCGCCGCATTCCCGAGGCAATCCGGCTCTCGCGTAAGACCCAGGCCATTCTCTGGCAGAACATCGCGTTGGCGTTGGGGATCAAAGCGGTGTTCCTGCTGCTTGCGTTATTCGGCGGAGCGACGATGTGGATGGCGGTCTTTGCGGACATGGGGGCAAGCCTGCTGGTGGTGTTCAATGGACTGCGGATGCTTCGCAAATGACTTGGGCCCAGATTCTCTACGGCTGGGGAGGCTTGAATGAGAGTTTGTTTCACCTGATCAACGGAGCAACGCCGCAAAGCCTCGCGCCGGTGCTTCAGTTTTTGGCTCTCGCCGGAAGCTTTTGGATGGCTCCGGCTGTGATGGTTGGCCTGTGGCTGTTGGCTAAAAGGGGCATCAATGAGCGGCGCGCGAATGCAATCAAAAGTGCTTTGCTTGTTTTTGTCATCGCCATTACCCTCGCTTTTCTAACCGCATCCTTGCTTAAGGTCGGGTTGGCTTTTCCTCGTCCGCCAGTCGTTTTTGGGGATGCCATTCGCTTGATCGGCGAAGCTGACAGCCAATATAGCCTTCCAAGCGGCCACGCAACTTTTTCTGCGCTTGTTGTCAGCGCGCTATGGGCGCTGACCAGCAAACGATTGCAGTGGGTTCTGATTTTGTATCTGTTGGCCGTGGGATGGTCGCGTGTCGCAGCGGGAATGCACTTTCCCGCCGATGTCGCAGCCGGATGGATTGTGGGCGCGTGCAGCTTCCTGATTGCCAAGAGGGTGATTATTCATAGATCGCTCAAAGCGTCAGTGACTGGAATGTGGTGCGGAATTGCCGCTTGCATCGCGATGCTGGATCAAATTGCCAAAAGCATGGTGTCGGTCCACATGGCGCTCTTGGAGATGCGCCCCATCACCTCATTCTTCAATTTAGTCCATGTTTTGAATCCCGGTGCTGCATTTAGTTTTCTTGCAAGCGCAGGTGGTTGGCAACGCTATTTCTTTCTTGCCATCGCCGTGCTTGCTTGCGGATGGTTGGTCGTCATTTTGTCCAGGCCTCGACCCACAACCGAGACGGTGGGCTTCGCCTTGATTCTTGGAGGCGCTTTGAGCAATGCGTTGGATCGCGCGCTGCGCGGGCCTGTAGTTGATTATTTTGATTTTCATTGGAATTCTTGGCATTGGCCGGCGTTCAACATCGCGGATGTAGCCATCTGCATTGGAGCAGGGATGATCGCCTTCTTGGCCATCAAGTCGGGCAAACAATTCAACATCCAACATTCAGGAGGCGCCAATGCAAACTACTGAGCCCACAAATCAAAAATTCAAGGCCTTAGCAGTCATAGCCACGGAGATCAAACAGTCCAGTGATCATTGCTCCGGTCAAAGCGAAACATGGAGTGAGGTCGATTTTGACGCGTTTGCTCGCATGCTTGTTGAAGAATGCGTAGGTGTGATCGAGCACCATTGCGCTGAAAGCGAACGAGGGTTGGTCGGCGCAATTTCCTTGAAGACCGCCTTGCGCGCGCACTTTGGACTTGTATAAGCTATTCATTGCACCTTTGGACCGTGCGCGCCCTGATTGGAATAGTTGGCATGGCCATCATCCCGATTCAACCAAACGCAAAGGACTAGGCTCTCGCTGTGGGCATATCGCTCCATTTGGTGGTGTATTGCGGTGTGAGGCGCTCCTGCCGCATTGACCAATCACTCGGTGCGCGCTGACGGGCCGCGCTTCCCACATGGACAGTGCCTCGGCCATATCGATCATTCAGGGCGTCCATCGCCATCATCAGTTTGGATCGGTCGCGGGTCTCGACGGGTTCAAGATCCAACTCGCATTGTTTCGTCGCGCTGCTTGTCAGATCCATCAACATGACTCCTGCCTTTGACAGCCGAAAGCCCGGTTGGTAAATCTGTCTGACCCCAGCAACTGCCGAATGGACCAGTGAACGACTGTCTGCTGTGGGTCGCAGAAGTGGAACAACAATGCTCTTCGCGAACTTTGCGCCAGAGCGGAATGGCGAAGTATGGGCAAACACGAGTATCTGTCCAGCCAACCCAGATTGCCGACGCAATTTTTCAGCCGCTCGGCTGGCGAACTCGCTGATTGCTTCGATCAGATCAGGCAGCTCCGAGACCGGGTGCCCGAAACTTCGGGTGCAGGCGATTTGCTGTTTAGCGGGTGGCGCATCCTCCAATCCGATACAGGGCTGTCCTTGCAGTTCACGCACGGTCCGCTCCAAGATCAAGCCCCAGCGGCTACGAACCATGGACGGACTCAATCGTGCCAGGTCAAGGACAGTAGTCACCCCGGCGTCCAGCAATTGCTGTCCGATACGCCGGCCAACACCCCACACTTCCCCCACTTCGGTGGCCGCGAACAAGGCATCCATATCCGATGCTGGCAATGCGCCCAGGTTGCAGACTGTCGCCATGCTTTCAGGGTAGCTGCCTAGCTTTCGGTCTGCCGTTTTGGCGATGTGATTTGCAAGCTTGGCCAACGTCTTGGTCGAACCAATTCCGACGCCGCAGGGAATTCCGGTCCACTGTAGGATCCGTGAACGAATGGCCCATGATCGCTTGGTGATGTCGCCCCGGACGCCGTCGAGCCCTACGAACGATTCATCGATGCTGTAGATCTCCTGCGTTGGTCCTAGTCCTGCCGCAATGCTCATCATCCGATTCGACATGTCGCCATAGAGAGCGAAGTTCGCCGACAGCGCAATCAACCCTGCCTCTTCTTCAAGGTGCCGTATCTCATGCCAAGGCTGCCCCATCTTGATGCCCAAGGCCTTGGCCTCGTTACTGCGCGCTATGGCACAACCGTCATTATTCGAGAGCGAAATGACAGGGCGACCGTTCAAGCTGGGGCGGAACACGCGCTCACAGCTGACATAAAAGTTCGACGCGTCAATCAATGCAAGCATGTAATTACCTTGAGGGGATAGTCGGACTCGTAAAAGACACGACCTTGCCTTCTGGTAATGCTTCGTAAACGGCAAGCTTGCTCATAAGGGTCAAGTTGATCGACGCCAGTTTCGCTGCTTCAAGACGCAAGCGTTCAACTTCGGCGCGCAGTTCTCTGTTGCGTTCTTTCTCCTTGACCAAGGCTTCATGCTTCGCGTCCCGTTGCAATCGGGTAGATCGCCCAACGACACTACGGATTCGCTCGGCGATGTCGGGGTAGGTGTTATGGATCAGCGCAGGGGTGACCTCCGCCGCCTTTGCGACCGCTGAGATGCTAACCTTGGTGTCGGAACTCTGGAGTTGATCAATGGCTTCCCTGAGCCGCTTTTCCGTCTGCTTACGGCTTCTGGTGGCGGCTGATCCGTTTGGTGCTGTTGAACTCATATTTGGCTGCTTTCAAGGGGGTGGATCTCGGCGGTCACACCGTTCAAGGTCACTCCAAAGTCTGCAATCACCTTGGCAGACAGCGCAAGATCCCGGCGAATGCGTGCGTTGGCGACGGGACCTAAATCGTCCAACTCCAGCATCTCCCGGTGCTGCTCATGGATGCCTTGCCACATGGCGATGTGTTCTTCGTCGATGACCGAGTTCTTGCAATCCACACACCGGGTGCTTTCATAAAGGCCGGCACCGCCGCAACCTGAGTCCTGCGCAATGCACCAACCATGGCCTGTGGCGCGAATGTTGATTTGCATGGCCGTGTTGGCCACAAGCCGCGCGCGGTCTGGCACTGCACTTGCCCTCATTTCGAGGATTTTCCGACCCGCGCCGCCGCTCAGTCGCTGATCTGGACTGCTCCAGCTCTCCAACAGATCTCTCTTAATGTCGAAATACTCAGCCAGTATGTCTTCGTAAAGGGCAGGGTCCTGAGCCGGGTTCGCGGCATAGAGCTGGGACATGCTGATGCTCGAATGCTTGAACTGCCATTTGAGAAACACCAACGCTTGGCGTCCCATCCTGGATTCCACAAAGGTTCTGGCGTAGGTGCGACGACATTGGTGAGGGCTGAGCTTCCACTCCTGCCCGGCCTTATTGACCAGCCGCAGCATGGCCACGCGCGAGGCCACACCACTCAACGCAGTAGTCTGGTTGTATTTGCCATAGATCACCCCCAAGAAAACCCGCTGCCGATCCCCTCTGGCTTGATTGAGTCGCTTGACCAGATCCCTGCGTCCTGCGGCATCTTTCATCTGGGCAATGGACGCCTCAAGCGCGTGAATCTCCTCCTTAAGCGTGGCGCGCAATGGTTCGGAGTAGCGTTCCAGGACCTCGACGACTTTGAGCGTCATCGGAGGCACCATGTATTCAACGCGGCCTTTTCCGGTCTTGTGCTCAACCGAGGTGACCCAGCAAAATTCAACTCCCTCACGCACCTCGCGCCGACCCGCCCCCACCTCGATACCGATCACTTCATCATTGCGCATGCCCGACGTGATGGAGAGCAGGTAAAGGCAAGCATCGCGCAAATCACGCATGGGTTCAGTGGATGGTCCAAGGGCGCCTGCGTCGCGCTGGCTGAACAAATTTTCAGCCAGGTTGAATATTCGCTCGCAATGAAGAAATAACGCGCTTTGCACCTCTCGTGGAATAACAGGCGTTTTGCCAACGCCCAATCCCGCAGACGCTCTGACTTCATGTCCCATAACACCACAGTAGGCCGAGAAAGGAATCTCACCCCACGGAAATTGCGTCGATGGATCATGCAAGTGATCCCGAAAGACCCACGCCAAGTCGACAATCTCAAGTCTGGCTTTGATCCCGCGTGGCCGAAGTCTTTCTTCCCTGCATAGTTGACGATAGGTCGAAAGGTGCAATGGCTTGATCTCATTGAAGGTTTCAACACCATGCTGTGCCAGCCAGCGAAGAAGCGGCCCGGCACTCACTGCTGCGATAAAAATGGTCCTGGCAATTGCAGCCTTGTAACCAGGCCGCCCCTCTTTGAACCAAGCAAAAAGTGCGGCTTTTGAATCCTTGAGAAGGGATGCCGGAACGTCCACGGGCCAGACGATGGTCTTCATGGACTCCGGAACGTTGGACTGCTCGAAGTATGGCGTCAGATCCCATCTCGGGTCGCTAAAGCGGCTGAGCACATGCTTGTGCCCATGGTCATCAATCACTTCACTGACTACCGCATGGGTTAGATCGGGAGGTCTGACGTGGTGCGCTGTGGCGACGGTGGCAAAGTTATCCAACATGAGGGCCTCCGTTCGCATGCGTTGCGGCCTTCATCCGCGCCGCCCAGAAGGGGTGTGGCCTGTTGATCGCCAATGACTTTGCCTCCTCCACAACAGAGCGGGCGAATTTTGCTGTGGTAAATCGATCGATCAGCGCTATCAATTCACGTTTGTGGTCGCGCCAGGACGCTAGGTCCGGTGCGATCATGTATTCGATTTCAGACTGAAGGAACAATTGGAAGCTGAACAAGCGATGCAAGTCCTTGACACTCCCAACCACTACGTAAGTCGGACATGTCAGGCACTCGGTAAACCGGTCGCAGTGGTCAACGCCATTTCTAGGCGCGCGCTTTCCATCCAAAGAGCTTGCGCACTTCCCGACGGGCGTGTTCTGAACAGTCTTTCTGATGGACACTGGCATGTTGGATTTCACAGCCTCGCTGCCACGCAAAATCTCCGGCAAGGCCAGCCCAACAAAACGTGCCGCATCAACCTTCATGTCGTCGGTCAGGCTTAGGTAGTGTTGATCCGCCACGTCAGGGGTATGGCCGATGGCGGCTGCTACTGCAATCAGATCGCCGTCGCTGAGCTTCCAAAGCTTGGCCTCCATGGTCTTGCGCAGGCGAGTCGTGGTTGGCGCCAATGGCTTCCCGTCGTCGCCTAGCAATCCATGCCGTGCGACAAATCTCCGGACTCCAACGTTCAAGCTGCTTTCTGACAGCGTGAACATTTCCCCCTGGGCTTTTCGTGATCGGGATCGATACAGCCATATCCTGTCTCGGATTTTTGGTGCAGCTTCTGCACATAGGTGCTCCGTCCTGGCGATCACGCCTCGCAACACAGCAACGCCGTCCATGGGCACAACCGTCGTGCCAAGGTCGCCTTCCGATTGACGCATGGAGTTTGCCTGTTGGCCTTTTCCACGTCGCTTGAAGGTCCGCATCACCATCATGTTTGGAGTGAATGGATTTGGCGACAGACAATCACGCGAGGCTTCAAGCAGAGGGGTTGTGTTGATTCCAGTGCGCAACGCTATAACCAAAAACGAAACGGCCAGTGCTTCTGAGTCAGGGCCGCTGAATGCGCCACGGTGAATCGCAATCAGGTCACTTTTCAAGGCATCCGCCAAGCGAAGAATTTCCGCATGAGACAAAGCGGTTGGACTTTGGCGCTGGCCCGCTCGATTGGTCAACGCCTTGACAGGAAAGAGGCCCTCGATTTGGTTCGGTCCCATGCCACTCTCGCAGATCGAGACAAGCATCGGTTTGACTTGGGCGTAAGTCGAATGGGCACTGGTTCTGAATGGATACTTGCGCCTGAGCCAATTAATAAAACTTTTGACATGCTCAGGTCGCAAGTCCGTCGGTGTAGATGGACCATGCGCGTCAAGCAAAAATTCCAACCAGCGAGGCCAACCTGAGCCCGCATAGTTGAGAATCGTCCGACGCGAAACCGTCCCGGAACCAACAAACGCTTGCAGCGCAGTGAGGCCCGCCCAGATCCAGGCATCAATGCCTTTTCCCAAATGTGTGCCGAAATCCACTCTTCGCCGCGAAGTGGCATCAACCTCCAGTTCAAAAACGGAATTGTCTGGTGACACAACTTCTGGCAACTTCCCCGACCTCGCAATGTAGTCTTGCGCCACCGCTGACACTCGGTAAAACTTCGGCTTTCTCATGCCATCTTCTCCAGGCCAAATATGCCGTCGATAAAATCCTCATGCGCGAGCACCAGCTGTGCTTCCAACTGATTGATCAGGTGCAGATATTCAGCAGTGGTCTGAACGTCCGAGTGGCCCAAGCGATCGCGCACATACAGCAGAGGCTCGCCCATGAATGAGGGATTCTTCCGAAGCGCGGCCAGGGTATAGGTGGCGTAGGTGTGGCGCAGCATGTGGGCAGTGACTGGGAATCCCACACTTTTGGATAGTTCACCGAACAGTCCCACGACGCTGGTTCTGGCCATTTCTGAACCGTATGCCGTCAAGACCAAGGCGTCGGATTCACCCCCTCCACGATTCTTTCTCAGCTCACGTTCCAAGTTTTTATAAGCATTGAGGTCTTCCATCAATCGCCATGGAACGTCGACAGCGCGAGGGCGCTCAAATTTGATCCACAAATCCTGCGGGCTCAGATCCACGCGTATCACCTGTCCTGCAACAAGATCCTTTCGCCCTGACGGGTCGAACACGTATTTCGCCGGGAATGTCCGGGCCTCGCACGAACGCAGCCCGGATCGCAACATCAGCTCGAAGAGGAGGCGGTGGCTTGGATTGTGCAGGTGTTGGCGGCACACCTGAACTTGGTGGTTGGTAAGGAACTTGATGGGTGAGCGGTAATCTCGAAGCAATACCGATGCGCGCTCAGCTGTTGCCCCGCCTGTTTTTACATGCGCAAGCATCCCGTGCTTGCCATGCGCGCGGATCTGTCGATATGAGAAGGGCAAACTGGTTATGTGTCCCCTCTGGCAGGCCCATTCATAGAAGCGAACCACCAGGGCCAATCGCTTGTTGATCGTTCTTGGAGCAAGCCTCAGTTCGCCAGCAGACCAATCGCGGTAGCGACTCAGTGGCGATGAGCCAACTGGCGCATCGGCTTGATCCCACGCCAGTCCGTTGGCGTTCAGGAAGGCAAAGTAGTCGTAAAGTCGGCGCCCAACTGCCTCCCAAGTCAACTTGCTGCGCGTTGATCCGCTCTCCAGCAATGTGTGCAACAGAAAGTTCTGGGCCGGCTGCAAAGGCATGCACTCGTCGTCAATCAGCAAAGGAAATCCCTCTAATGGCCGACCACCAATTTCCAAATCACGAGTCGAGAAGAGCAGCTTCATAGATTGCGTTCTGCAAGTAATCTGGCCGCTTTTTTGAAGCTGATGCCAAACAGATGCATGGCCAAATCCAGCGCGCCTCCGCCACCGCTGTTCGCTCGGTCATCCCAAAACTTTGGCCCGGTGCAAAGAATCTCGTAGTCATTGCCCGCCACGGATGCGTGCCAACGGGTTGAACGCGTGTTGATCCGTGGCACATACGACGGATCTTCCTTCGCATAGTCCGCCATTGCATTTAGCGCAGATGCTGCATCAAGCGACCGCCAGCGCTCCAGATCAGACTTATCAACAGGCATCGTCCTCCCCCAGACCCCCACCTGCTACTCGTCTCAAAGAGACGAGGAATCCGAAGTCAAAAAGGCAGGAATACATCGCTGAATACTACTAACAATCCCATAAAGTCAGATCAGCTGACATAAAAGTTGTTGCCGTCCACTAAGGCGTACACGGCAGTCTCCTATCAAACGTTATATTGCTTGATGGTGCTGGTGACTACGCCCCATATCTCAATTGTTTGACCGTCCTTTGGAGTGATATCAGGGTAGGTGGGATTGGCGGATTTAAGCTTGATGCGCCCAACGCGCTGGCTTAGCACTTTCACAGTGAAATCTCCGTCTACGATAGCTACTACGATATGGGTATTTCGCGGCTTAATGGCCCGGTCAACCACCAAAATGTCTCCATCAAAGATGCCAACTTCGGTCATGGAGTGGCCGCTGGCACGCAGAAAATAGGTCGCTTGGGAGTGTTTGATGAGCAGCTGGGCTAGATCGATGCGCTGTGCGCCTAAATCTTCGGCGGGAGAGGGAAAACCGGCCTGCACATGGCCGCGAACGAGTGAAACCGTTAAAGGAACGGTCGAGGCAAGGATCGGAGCATCAAAAGACTGAATACTGTGCATAAACACAGTATAAATGGGAGAAGTTTGTACTTACCGCGCCAGTTCAGAAATTCTTTAGCGCCACTAGGCGTTAAAAGGTTGCTCGACTTGCAAACTGTAAAGTCTGCGCTCAATTGGCTTAATTAGCCAGGCTTTATGGTCGATCCGACTGGCCATAAGTGGATTGGGCGTGCAGGTGACTGTCAAGCGCTAGGATTGTGCTGCGGACAGCCATTGCTTTGGTCATGATTTTCCCGAACGAAGCTGGTGCAAATTCAAGGCTTGGGGGTGACCCGCCAGATGACGTTGCCCACGTCGTCGGCGACCAGCAGGGCTCCCTGCTTGTCGATCACCACGCCCACCGGCCTGCCCAGGGCATTGCCCTCGTCGCTGAGAAAACCGCTCAGCACATCCAGCGGCAACCCGGCTGGCTTACCGGCCTTGAAGGGAACGAATACGACTTTGTAGCCACTATGCGGCTTGCGGTTCCACGAGCCGTGCTGGCCCACGAACATGCCGTTAATGAACGGGGTGGGCAGTCGACTGCCAGAAGAGGATGCGAGACCCAGCGATGCGGTATGCGGTCCCAGCGCATAGTCGGGAACCACGGCGCTGGCCACTACCGCCGGGTTTACTGGCTGGGCCCGGGTGTCCACATTGGGGCCATAGTAGCTGTAGGGCCAGCCATAGAAAGCGCCGTCACGCACGGAAGTCAGGTAGTCGGGTACCAAGTCGCTGCCAATCTCATCGCGCTCGTTCACCACAGTCCAGAGCGTTTTTCCCGAATCGTCCCAAGCCATCCCCACTGGGTTACGCAAGCCGCTGGCAAATATACGGTGCGCGCCGCTGCCCACATCGACCTCCCAGATTGCCGCGCGACCGTTTTCCACTGCCATGCCGTTTTCCGCAACGTTGCTGTTCGATCCCACGCTGACATACAGCTTGCTACCGTCCGCGCTGGCTAATAGGTTCTTAGTCCAGTGGTGGTTGATCGGTCCGCCGGGAAGGTCCAATAGCTTCGTAGGCGGTGCTGTGATGACCGTATCGCCCGTCCGATACGGAAAACTTAACACTGCATCGGCGTTGGCCACAAAGAGCCGATCACCGATCAAAGCCATGCCAAAGGGCGAGTTCAGCCCCGAAAGCATCGCGGACCGCACATCGGCTACGCCGTCCCCGTCGGTGTCGCGCAGGAGTGTGATGCGGTTGGCGCTCGGTACACCGGCCCCGGCGCGCTGCATTACAAGACTCGATACCCAATCTTTTATGCTCTTCGTTCCTTGAGGTTTAGTCGGTGCGTTGGTCTCGGCTACCAACACATCCCCGTTGGGCAGTACCAGCATCCAGCGGGGATGGTCTAGGCCTGTCGCAAAGGCTGCGACGCCGGTCCCCGCGGCCGCCTGCGGAGTCGCCCCGATAGGCCAACCTTTTGCAGGCGCAATGTTCACGGTCGGCAATAAAGTCTTGTTCGGAGCAGGCAGCACAGGATGTTCGCCGGTGCCTTGGACGACAGACAGGGTGGCCATCTCCCCGCAGCCGGTGGTCGCCAGAGCGGTGGCAAGGCAACTCGCTGCCAGCTTAATCTGCCAGCGGTGGCCGAAGTTGCTGTGTCGGAACGCGAAGTATAGTTTCATGCAAGGCTACGTTTTGTGAGGTTGAAAAGGCTGCGATGCGCTTCATCAGGTGCACGTGGTCTCGTGAGACGAGCGCTTTTTACAGGAATCTCCGTATCGGCATGTCATCCAGGTTTTCCCATTTGCACCTGACTTAACTACTATAAGGGTGTGCAGATTTATGCGGCAAAGTGCTTGCGCGGCCAGGGATTCCAACGCTTAGCCTCAGCCCAAATTGGCAAGAGCAGCAGGCATTATTCACCTAAAAATGCCTGGACTGCAGCCACAGTAGCAGCAGGATCTTCCTCGTGTCCCACGTGCCCCAGCTTTTCAAAAACAATCAGTTGGCTACCGGCGACATCGCGGTGAAACTTTTCAGCATTGTCCGGAGTGATGAGCCGATCAAGCCCGCCCCAGAGGATCAAGGTCGGCACCTTTACCTGCTTGACGGCTGATTCATTTTGGCCAGATTTGTTTTGCGCGAACCTTTCGGTGATGGCCTTTCTGTTGCCCGCGCGCAGGGCTAATTCGTAATAGCGGTTGACTAACTCGGGGGTGACCTTGGCGGGGTCTGCGTAGACGTTTCGAACACTGGATTCAACGACGCTGCGTGGCAGGATGTTGCTGAGTAGGCGGCTCAGCAGAGGCATTTGTGCAAGTTTGAAGGCGATGGGTACGGACGCGGCTGTGGTGGCATATCCTGAGGAATCGACCAATATCAACCGTGAAACCCGGTCTGGGTAGGCAACAGCGGTTTGCCAGCTGACATCTCCACCGAATGAATTGCCGGCCAAAATCGCACGCTTTATCTGCAGCGTGTCCATCAACGATTTAATGAAATGCGTATAGGCGGGCATTTGGTAGTTGCCGTCCTTGGT
>Ga0214919_10007464_pt1 | contig 14746 bp, 16 predicted proteins | sample LL1503_MetaG_FD_177994 | JGI IMG/M metagenome (GOLD analysis project Ga0214919, IMG submission 177994) | Freshwater microbial communities from Lake Lanier, Atlanta, Georgia, United States - LL-1503 | ecosystem: Environmental > Aquatic > Freshwater > Lake | place: USA: Georgia | collected... | reverse complement strand
TACCTGAACTATGTGGTTGAAGAGTGGATGCAAGAAAACCGCCTTGCGGTTTCTAACGGTCTCCGCACCGAAATCACCGAAGGTTTCATCGAGAAACTTCGCAGCGTGTTTGCCGAATCTTACATCGAGATTCCAGAAGAAAAACTTGATCTGTTTGAATCCACTGTTGAGGACTTTGAAAACCTCAAGGGCGAATTGGATGGTCAAGTAGAAAAGAACATGGAGATCAACGAAGAGAACGAGCAGTTACGCTGCGAACTTTTGTTCCGTGAAGTCGCCGAAGGCTTGACTGACACTGAAACTCAAAAACTCCGCAATCTTGCCGAGAGCGTTGAATTTGAATCAGTCGAGCAATTTGCCGAGAAACTCGCTGTTCTCCGTGAGAACATTGAAAATCTTGGCACACCAACAGAAACTGTCGAAGAGGAAACCATGGAAGAATCCTACGAAGCAGGCTCTGATGCATCACCACTCATGGAAGCGTATATCAACTCCATGAGCCGTAGCAAGGACTAAATTTTACTCAGTTTTTGAATTCACTTTCTAATAACAATTTCAGTCAATTTCGACTGTTAAACCCAAGGAGATACTAAGATGAAGAATGAAATGCTTACTGAACAAGCCCTACGCAAGTGGAAGCCTGTTCTTGATCACAGCGACATGGCTGCGATCACTGATCCACATCGTCGTGCGATCACCGCAACACTTTTGGAAAACCAAGAGCGTGCAATCAAGGAACAAAACCTGTACGAAGCCACTCCATCCAATGCGGTTGGTGGCGGTATGTCACCAGTTGTTGGTGGCGAAGGTAACATCAAGGGTTACGATCCGATTCTTATTCAATTGGTTCGCCGTGCAATGCCAAATTTGATGGCTTATGATATCTGTGGTGTGCAGGCTATGTCTGCTCCAACAGGTCTCATCTTCGCCATGCGAACGAAGTATAGTGCGACTGATGGTGCTCTTAATGCAGAAGCAATGTTTGACGAAGCGCAAGTTGCTTACTCTGGCGTGAATGCAGGCAACACCGCTTCTGGTGCGAACGCCACAACAGCAGCGGGTGGAACTTACGGTACTTTCTTGCTTGATCCGTTTGAAGGACTTCCAGGTCTTGATGCGGCTGGAGTTGGTATCACGACAGGTGCTGGTTTCAACACCACAACTGGCGAAGGTCTTTCTCCAAATCAAATGGGATTCAGTATTGAGCGTGTGGCTGTTGAAGCCAAGACTCGTTCTCTTGCTGCTTCTTATAGCGTTGAATTGGCGCAGGATCTCAAGGCTGTTCATGGTCTTGATGCGGAAACCGAACTCAGCAATATTCTCTCAACCGAGATTTTGGCTGAAATCAACCGTGAAGTGGTTCGTACCATCTATAAGACTGCCAAGTTGGGCGCACAGCAAACTGACTTGTATTACAAAACAATTGCTGGTGGTCTCAGTGCTTCAACTGCAGTTGGTGGCGTATACGATCTTATTCAAGACTCAGACGGTCGTTGGAGTGCGGAAAAGTTCCGTGGTCTAATGTTCCAAATTGAGCGTGAATGCAATCAGATCGCCAAGGATACTCGTCGTGGCAAGGGTAACTTCATCATCGTCTCAGCCGATGTTGCAAGTGCGCTCGCTATGGGTGGTTTCTTGAATGTGTCCCCAGCCCTCAATGTATCTTTGGATGTTGATGACACGGGTAACACTTTCGCAGGCACACTGAACGGCAAGATCAAGGTTTACATCGATCCATACATCAATACTACTTCCACAAGTGGTGCAAATTTTGTGTGTGTGGGTTACAAGGGTTCAAGCCCTTACGATGCAGGAGTCTTCTATTGCCCATATGTTCCGCTGCAAATGATGCGTGCTGTTGATACTGGCACTTTCCAACCCAAGATGGCATTCAAGACCCGCTACGGCATGGTTGCGAATCCATTTGCGGAAGGTACTGCAGTAGGCGGCGGTCGTCTTGCTGCTCGTGTAAACAAGTACTACCGCATCTTCCGTGTTGACAATCTTCACGGCGTTGCTTCGTAATACTTTACTAATAACAATAAAGATGGGGGAGAGGATCAAACCTCTCCCCTTTTCTTTTGCCCATTATAAATACTGGTGATGTCACAACCATATAATTTTACAAGTATCGAAGACGGTATTCTTGATCGCTATCCACAGCACATGAATCCGCTGTTGCCCACATACTACCGATTCACGCTGGCTCGTCTGCCCAAAGTCACCTACTTCTGTCAGAATGCCTCACTGCCGAGTGTAACCATGAGCGAAGTCGTCATGCCGACTCCGTTCATGCAGATCAAGCGTCCTTCCAAGATGGATTTTGATGAACTCGGCATTGGCTTTGTAGTGGACGAGAGCATGGGTAATTGGTTGGAAATATTCAATTGGATGCGGTCGGTGACTAATGTGGAGGACTATAAGGAATTTCGTCCTCCGAACACGCATGTCTGCACAGCAAATCTTATCATTCTGAATTCCACCAAGAATCCCAAAATCAATGTGACATTTCATGATATTTTTCCAAAGAGTTTGAGTTCCATAGATTTCACATCCACGGTGATGGATCCTGAGCCGTTTGTTGCCAATGCCACATTCTCGTATCGCTCATACGACATTGAAATATTGTAATATTTTATTTTGATAGTTTGGCTTGACAGAATCTGATTATCGTGTATACTCCGTGTGGAGATTTTGCCATGACATTAGACGAAATAAGAAAAGAACTGCAACGAGACACCACAGTGGACGGCACAATGCTGGATTTGGAATCGCTAAAGATTCCACAACTTCACGGCAAGTACCTGAATTTTCTCACGGATGAACGCCTAGCCCTTGCCAAGCAAGAAGCCGAAGCCTCTGTTGTGCTTCGTGACAAGTGGGAATATTACACAGGCAAGATGAGCGAAGATCAGATGCGCTCACGAGGATGGGAACCGTTCGCTCTGAAAATTCTACGAAACGATTTGGACATATATTTGAATTCAGATGCTGATATTACGAAAAGCCGTCAGCGTGTTCTGTTTCAAAAAGAAAAAATCTCACTCTTGGAAGAGATTGTGCGTGAACTCAATAATCGTCATTGGAAGATTCGTAATGCCATCGAATGGCGTAGGTTTGTGAACGGACAATAACTTTAGGTTCTATAATGCTAAAAATAAATGATATATTATTTTGGAGAAAGCCAAAACAAAAAGAGCAGCAAAAGTGCCACATCATATTAGATTGCTCGGCTCTATTAGAATCTGATCCAGAGAACGAGGATCGTGATGGTATTTTTCTTCGAGATGCATGGAATATGGCTGCTCAACACAGCACTGATCCAAACACGCAGGTCGCCGCTGCATTGGTTACATGGCATAGTGGCATTGTATTGGCAGCATGGAACGAGGTTCCACCCGAACTAGAGGGAAAAGGATATCCCAAGTGTTTGAACACAAAGAATCTGTCCACAGAACACGCCGAGCGCAGAGTTTTATATAAAGCAGTTAATAACGGAATAGATACGCAAGGCTTGCAGTTGTATGGAACATGGATTGGATGTGCCGACTGCTGTCGCACTATTATACAATTAGGCATCAAGCGGGTGGTTACATTTCAGAGATTGCTTGAACGCACACCGCCAAAATGGCATGACTCGGTACAACACGGTATACAAATGATGCGAGACAGCGGCATTCAAGTGATTGGATGGACAGGCGTGATACATTCACAACACAAGATTCGTTTTGGTGGAGAACTCTTGGGCGTAGAGGATTTGCTGTAATGGTTGATCTTGATGTAAGCATCGTGAACTCGGTTTATTTGCGTGTACAATGCGAACGAGGAATTGCCAGAGAACTATCAGATTTCTTTTCATTCAAAGTTCCAGGATACAAGTATATGACTGCATATCGTAGTCGTATGTGGGACGGAGAGATTCGTCTTTATAATGTTCATACTCAGGAAATATATGCTGGACTTGGAGATTATCTTGTAAAGTTTGCCGCAGAGCGTGGTTATACTATCATGATGCCCACCGAGAATGCTTTCCGAACCACTCCCGAAGCCGTTCGACAGTTTGTGGAAGATTTTCTACAGGTGTGTGTGAACGGTGAGAAAGCCGTGGCTCATGCTCATCAAATCAATGCTATTCATCATGCCATGCAAGCCGAGCGATGCTTGCTGTTATCGCCCACGGGCTCCGGTAAGAGTCTTATCATTTACGCACTGTTACGATACTACTTGGACAAGATTCCAAAAGACAAGCGGATTCTCGTTATTGTTCCAACCATTTCTCTTGTACAACAGATGTATTCAGACTTTGTGGATTACTCGCACGACAACAAATGGCAAGTGAATCAAAACTGCCATAAAATTACAGCAGGTGTCAGCAAACAGACAGACAAGCGTGTGGTTATTTCGACTTGGCAGTCGCTGTTCAGACAAACTGAAAAGTACTTTGAACAATTCGGCGCAGTGGTGGGCGACGAGTCGCATCTGTTTAAAGCCAAATCGCTTGCAGGAATCATGACAAAATTAAAGACTTGTCCGTTTCGTGTGGGTACAACAGGAACATTAGACGGCACTCAAACACATCGCTTGGTGTTGGAAGGATTGTTTGGTCGGGCTTATGAAGTTACTAAAACCAAAGAACTCATAGAAAAGAAGATTCTGAGTGATCTACGAATAGATTGTCTGCAACTTCGTTATCCGAGTCTTAATTGCGAAGAAATCAAACGAGCAAAATATCAGGATGAAATAAAATGGTTGATTGGTTCTCCGCTTCGCAACAAGTTTATCGCCGATCTGTGTGGTCGCTTGAAAGGCAACACATTAGTATTATTTCAATTCGTCGAAGGACACGGAGCAGAACTACATAAATTAGTGAACAAGAGTGTTGACTCTGCTCGTAAAGTTTTTTTCGTACACGGAGGAACAGAAGCAGGAGAACGAGAAGATATTCGGAAAATAGTAGAGACTGAAGAGAATGCTATTATTATTGCTTCGTATGGAGTATTTTCTACAGGAATTTCAATTCGCCGCCTTCATAATATTGTTTTCGCTTCACCATCAAAATCAAGAATACGAGTACTACAAAGTATTGGACGACAGTTGCGTGTATCTGAACATAAAACAATGGCACGATTATATGATATTGGGGACGATCTTTCGTGGAAGACTTGGACAAATCACACTCTTCGCCACATGAAGGAACGATTGAAACTTTATGAATCTGAGGGATTCGATTACAGACTGATAAAGATAGATATAGGAGGAGAAAGATGAGAGCCAAGAAGTCACAACTCAGAGTCTTGAAATTACGCAGCGGTGAGGAAATCATCGGCATTGTTTCTGCCAAGCCACGAGGCAAGATCACAATGTCTCGCCCAATGAAAATTAATGCGTCCATTATTACAGATCCGTTCACAGGACTGAAAAAGAGCGTGATATTCTTTTCGGATTGGTTGGACGGCGCAACCGAACTAGAAGTAGATATTCCAACCGATTTTATACTGATGGATTTGACTCCCGATCCCGACATGGAAAAATTATACTCAACGCAGTCGGAAGGCTCAGACACACCCACGGCAACCGATTCCAAAACCGCATTCGCAGACATGAAGCCTCCGACTACTGAAGAATTAAAAAAATTGGATCTACTCATGCAATCTTTGGGATTTCCATGTGATGATCCGTTTTCGGGCAAAGGAGTTTCTTCAACACCGCCTCCACCATCGTCCTTGTTTCCACCCAAGAGTAAGGGTATTATATTCAGTATATCGATTCCACAAGACATAATGAATCAGTGGATGGAAGACGGTGTTCTTGAGTATTTGAAAGAATGCATGGAAGATTTCATGGATCCTGAGATGTTTGGCATGGCAAAACCAAAAAAGAAGACTCCTGCAACTCCGAAACGAGAAAAGACTTCAAAAACAAATTGGAAGCCACCAACAACAGATCAAACCAAAACACCGAATCATGGAAACAAGTATACTGATTGGTCTCCGTTTCTGAGCGATTATGTTGACGGCAAGACTGGTGACAATCTGAATACTGAAGACTGTGCCTGATTGACAAATTCGTAATGTATGGTATTATACGCTTTGAAAGGTGAACTACACAATGGCTAAAGATAAAAAGATTGATCACTATATCGACAATAAACGATTCTTCACGGAGATTTCAGCATGGAAGGTTTTGGTTGATGCGGCTGACGCTGTTGATGCCAAGCACCCACCTATTACAACCTATATCGGTGAATGTTTCATGGCAATCGCCGAACGATTGTCACGCAAACCAAACTTTATTAATTATCCGTATCGTGACGAAATGATCTCGGATGGTATTGAGAACTGTTTGCTGTATGCGTACAACTTTGATCCTAAAAAATCAAGCAATCCGTTCTCGTATTTCACACAGATTATTTATTATGCATTCCTGCGCCGCATCTCAAAAGAAAAAAAGCAGGCGTATATCAAACTCAAAAAGATTGAGAACTCGGATTTGGATTCCACCACGAAGCGATGGTTTCGTGAGAATTATTTGGGTGGTCGAGACAAGCCTGTCGTGCTTACCGAAACTGATATTAATAACTTTGAGAAAAAACCTGATGAACCTGTAGTGGTCGCCAAGACGGCGAAACCAAAAAGCAAAACTAAAACCAAGACTAATAGTATAAAGAAGAAGTCTGTTAAAGTTAAAAGTATTACTTCCGATAACCCTCGGAAATCAAATATTAGAAAATCTCGCTAAGTACTTGATTATTTGAAAATCTTTGGTATATTATAGTTGACTCTTATGATACATGCCACCCACTACGAGACTGACCAATGCGCTTAGTTATTCTGACGGATTCACATTTCGGCGCACGAAACGATTCGCCGCTGTTCTTGGAACACTTCATGCGGTTTTATGATCGTGTGTTCTTCCCCTACATTGAAACTCATGCCATCACAGATATTCTGCATCTTGGAGATTTCCTTGACCGCCGAAAGTATGTGAACTTTTCCACACTTGCCGCTGTTCAAAGCGGCTTTGTGAAGCGATTGGAAGCATCAGGCGCACAGATGCATTGCATCTTGGGAAACCATGATATCTTCTATAAGAATACAAGCACCGTGAACTCGTTGCGGGAATGCTTCTCCGACAAGTTCACAGTCTATGAAAAGCCAACTCTGAAATCGTTTGATGGACGAGAGATTGCGCTGTTGCCGTGGATCAATAAAGAAAACGAAGCCGAGTCATTGGAGTTTGTTCGCACGGTTCCAACAGATATTCTGTGTGGACATCTTGAATTGAGCGGATTCAATGTGTTGCGAAACACACCGTTTGAGGGCGGCATGAATCCCGATATATTCAAGCGGTTCTCAGCAGTCTACTCAGGACACTTTCATTCACGCCACAGCAGAGACAATATACACTACTTGGGTTGTCCTTATCAGATCACGATGAATGATTACGGAGAGAAAAAAGGCTTCCATGTTCTTGACACCGACACAGGTGACTTGGAGTTTATTCATAATCCGTATACTATCTTCACACAGATACGATACAATGATACGGATGCGGATGCCGCCAAGCCTATCACGGCAGAAGAGGCTCAAATCAAGCACAAGTTTGTGCGAATCATCGTGGAAGCCAAAACCAAGCCGTATCTGTTTGAGCGGTTTATAGATTCTTTGTATGCTCATCAGCCACATTCCGTCACAGTGATCGAGGATCTGAGTCCCGATACCACTAACGCAGACGAGCAGGTTGATCTGAGCGAAGATACTATCACAATTATCAACAGGGAAATTGATGGACTACAGAATGTGGACGGTGCAAAATTAAAAGCATTGCTGCGTGATCTGTACACCGAAACACAGGCTTTGGAAAATACAAAACAACAATGATACAGTTTTCAAAAATTAGATGGAAGAATCTGCTTAGTACAGGCAACTTGTTCAACGAGGTGATTTTAGACAAGTCTCCCACCACACTTATTTCGGGTGAAAATGGAGCAGGCAAAACAACGCTTTTAGATGCGCTTACATTTGTGCTGTACGGAAAGCCGTACCGTGGAGTGAATCTACAGCAATTAGTCAATTCTATTAATGCCAAAGACTGTGTGGTAGAAATTGAGTTCAGTTCAAACGGAAACTCTTACAAGATTGTTCGTGGCTTGGCTCCCCGAATCTTTTCCATGGAGATGAATGGTGTGCCTGTGGAACACACAGCCACAGTGAAAGACTATCAAACCATTTTGGAAACCCAAGTTCTCAGAATGAACTACAAGACATTTTGTCAGGTGGTCATATTGGGTTCAACAAACTATATTCCTTTCATGCGCTTGGGAGCGGGTGATCGCAGAAACATTGTGGAGAATCTGTTGGATATTGATGTGTTCTCCAAGATGAACGATCTGCTGAAGTCTCGCTTGCAAACCGCAAAAGAAACGCTGCGTAGTGTGGAAGTAGACATTTCCACGCTTGAGTTGAAGCAGGAACATAAACGAGACTTGATCCGAAAGATTGAGGAGAAGTCGGATTCGCAGTTAGAGTCGTACCGAACACAAGAAGATGCCGAGCAGCAAACCATGGACGCATTGCTAGAACAGCGCAATGGCTTGCAGCGTGAAATTATAGAATTATCGAAATCCATTCTGACGCTTGAAAAAGATCGTGAAGTCATCACACAGACGAGCGCATTGCGTCGTCAGATGACATCAGGAATCAAGAAAGCGCAAGAGGACATGTCATTCTATACAGATCACACAGATTGTCCTGTATGTCATCAAGATATTCCACAAGATTTCCGTGATGAAATGGTGGGAAAGAAACAGTCACGCATTGATGAACTACAGACAGCCCTCACTAAGATTGAGGAGATGTCTGAAAGCAAACGCAAAACTGTGGAAGAGCAAACCAAAGTAGCAGGTCATATCGCACTGAAAGAAAAAGCAGTAAATAAAATTGATTCTCAGTTGGAGAGTGGCAAACGATATGTGAAGCAGTTGCGGGAACTACGAACCAAGACTATCACAGAGCGGGACGGAATAGAGATTGAGAAAACTGCACTCACAGAGATCGAGTCAGCCCACACCGCCAAAGAATCGGAACGCAAAACGGAAGTGGAAGATATTCACACCATGGAAATTGCAACAGTTCTATTGAAGGACAGCGGAATCAAACGCAAGATTATCAAGAAGTATATTCCTGCCTTGAACAAGATTATCAACAAGTATCTCATCTCTATGGATTTCTTTGCACAGTTCACACTGAACGAGGACTTCAACGAGATCATCAAGAGCCGTCACCGTGACGAATTCTCATATGATAACTTTAGCGAAGGCGAAAAACTACGAATCGACTTGTCGCTGCTGTTGGCTTGGCGGGACATTGCCAAGATGAAGAACTCGGCTTCCACAAATCTTTTGATTTTGGATGAAGTGTTTGATTCGTCATTGGATGCAGTCGGCACAGAAGAAGTCATCAAGATTCTACAGAATATGGGTGTGGCAAACAATATATTCGTGATTAGTCACAAGTCGGATCAGTTATTGGACAAGTTCACAAACATTCTAACATTCAAAAAGGTAAACAACTTTAGTCGTTTAAACACACCATGAGCAGAAAACTATCCAAAGAAAAAGTACAAAACATTCTTAACGGTGGGGCAGAGCCTGTGTTCACCGCCGAGGACATGGCAACAGACGAAAGCAAGTCTCGTGCATTGGATCGTGGCATGTATTGGTACAGGCAGTCGTTTTCTCCAAACACGGCAAAAGAGTGGATCTCTGATTGGTTTGTGGCGAAGGGCAGAGATGATGAGGCTCAGATTGTGGGTCGGGCAGGAAAACAGCATCTGCGCTTGGTTGTGCCGTATTGTCGCATGGAAAGCAGAGGCTTTCAGTTCTCCACAGAACAACAGGCTACCATTGAAAATTATATCAAAGATCTTGTGAGTGACGCACGACAACACGCTCCCGCCGAAGCATCGGTTTCAAATATTCAAGAGCGTATCCGAGCCAAAGCGGATGAACTGCTTGGCGAACTAGAAGTTCTCTTGGACGAGACCTTTACCGAGATCTCAGGCAGCCGCTATAAGCCTGTTATAGCCTCTTGGATCGCTTCCAAGCCTATGAACCGTCCAACGGCATTGTTTGTGCGTCAAAGACTGGATTCGTTGCGAAAAGAGATGGTTGAAGCGTACCATAAAACCGATCCCGATTTGGCAGAAGGCTACTCATATTTGAAAAAGCCTGCTATGGGCAAACTCATAAAGATATTAGAAGAATCAATATCAGGGTTGAATTTAAAAATTAATAGTATCAGTTCCACCCGAAAACCACGCAAGCGTAAAACTATAAGTCCCGAAGTCTTGGTGAAGCGATTAAAATATTCAGATAAAAACTCCGAGTTGGGCTTGACTTCTGTTGATCCTCGTGGTATAGTGGGATCTCAAGGACTTGTCATGTTCAACACGAAAAACAAACGAGCAACAGTGTACACCGCCGCAGAACCAAAGGTGGGTCTGAGTGTGAAGGGTTCCACTGTTACAGGTTGGTGCAAGGCTCAATCTGTTGAACGAACGGTTCGCAAGCCAAAGCAACTGTTTGCAGCAAAGCGTACATTCGCAGGAACACTCAAAGCGGTTCAATCTCTCACCACAAAAACACTTACACCCACAGGAAGGGTCAACAAGCACTGTGTGCTTGTACAGGTAGCCTAACATGATTCTCGTTGACAATTCACAAGTCATAATGTCGTCTCTGTTTGCTCAAAGAGACTTGAACTTTACGGATGAGAATCTGATTCGCCACATGGTGCTGAATTGTTACCGCAATTATCGTAACAAGTTTGGTCGGGAGTACGGAGAGTTGGTGCTGTGCCAAGAAGGACACGGCGACACAATGTCTTGGCGGCGGCAGTTTTTCCCGCTGTACAAGGCGGCTCGTCGTGAAGGCAGAAAAGAGAATCCTGATATGTGGCGGCGATTCTATGAAATCATGGATACTGTTCGCACCGAAGTTGCCGAAACATTTCCGTACAAGAATATTTCTGTGCCGGGCTGTGAAGCCGATGATGTGATTGCTGTGTTGGCTCGCACATTCCATTCGGAAGAAAAGATCATGATTCTGAGTGGCGACAAAGACTTTGGACAACTGCAGGTTTATCCTAATATCAAGCAGTATTCGCCGCTACAAAAGAAGTTTATAACTGTGGATAATCCCAAGAGTTTCCTGTTTGAGCATATTGTTCGTGGCGATTCCTCGGACGGTGTTCCAAACATTCTGTCAGACGATGACGCTTTTGTGGCAGACGGCAAGCGACAAAAGGCTGTGACACAAAAGCGGTTACAAGAGTTTCAGCAAGCATGGGCAGACACAGGAGCGGTTCCTGAGTCGGTTCAAGCACGATGGAATAGGAACGAGGTTCTTATTTCACACCTGTGTATTCCTCAAGAGTATCAAGAACTCATTCTTGCGGAATGGAACAAGCCGTTTACTCCGAACCGATCCAAGATTTTGAATTATATGATTGGCAGAGGAATGCGGAATCTTATTTCAGATATTGGAGATTTTTGATGGCACGGTCAGATTCAGGACAATGGGAAGATTGGGATCGTTCGGCTAAGAAGGCTCGCAAAACATTTGCTAATAAGAAGCAAAGAGGACGGCGAAACCAAGACAAGACTTATTTGCGTAATGTGGTTGATGATTTGAGATTGGAACAACAAAAGGAGTCATATAATGACAACAACAGCAGTGAAGAGTGACAGTATCAAGATTTCCAAGCGGACGCTGGACATCCTAAAGAATTTTGCGTCTATTAATTCGGGTATTCTTGTGAATGAAGGTAATACTATCAGTACGCTTTCATCCACCAAGACCATTTTGGCAGAAGCAAAGGTGGACGAGCAGTTCACCCGACAATTTGCGCTGTGGGACTTGAACAAGTTTCTTGGCACGGTGTCACTGTTCAAAGATCCTGAGTTTATTTTTGATCAAAATTATATCACTATCAAATCAGCAAACTCAAGTCTGCGGTATTACTATTGTGATCCGAAATTGGTTTCATCCACCAGCAAGAAGATTACAATGCCAAAGCCCGCAGTTTCTTTTGAATTGCGAAGCCGAGATTTTGCAGAAATTCTCAAGGCTGCTTCGGTACTGCAAGTACAAAATCTGTGTGTACAGCCTTCAGAAGACGGCAAGCATATTGAGATTGTGGCACGAGACAAGAGCGATGTGACTTCCAATCAGTTTTCGTTGACTGTGGGTGATCACAACGGCACAGGCAATTTTGAGTTCATCTTTGATGTTGAGAATCTCAAGATTCTGTCGGGTGATTATCAGGTGGATATTTCTGAGAAGGTTGTAAGCAAGTTTACAAACAAGAACGAGCCGTTGACTTATTGGATTGCACTCCATGCTGATTCCTCGTACACTGCTTGAAAGGTCTAATGCAAGTAAATGAAGCCATGAAGGGTTTGTGGGTTGAGCGGTATCGTCCGCAACGAGTGGAAGACTGTATTCTTCCAACAAATACTCAGGAAGCATTCGGGCAGATGGTGCAACACAAAGAACCACAGAATCTTCTTCTGTCAGGAGGAGCAGGATGTGGTAAAACTTCGGTTGCCAAAGCGTTGTGTCTTGATCTTGGATGCGATTGGTTGATGGTGAACTGTTCGGAAGACGGCAACATTGACACGCTTCGCACCAAGATCAGGCAGTTCGCATCCACTGTTTCTCTCACGGACGGAGTAAAGAAAGTTGTAATTCTTGACGAGTTTGACTATTCAAATGCTCAGTCTACTCAACCCGCCCTTCGTGGTTTTATCGAGGAGTTTGCAGGCAACTGTCGTTTCATTCTGACTTGTAATTTCAAGAACAGGGTGATCGAGCCGTTGCACTCTCGATGTACTTGTATTGATTTCCGTATTCCACAAAAGGAAAAGGCTAAACTAGCAGTTCGGTTTTTGAAACGAGCCGAGGATATTTTAAAGCGGGAAGGCATTGAATACGATCAAAAGGTCGTGGCTCAAATTGTGAGCAAGTACTTTCCCGACTTTCGTCGCACTTTGAACGAACTGCAACGGTATTCGGCGTGTGGCAAGATTGATGTGGGTATTTTGAATTCGCTTGCCGATGTTCAGATCAAGGAATTGGTTGCCGCCATGAAGAGTAAAGACTTTGCAGGTGTTCGTAAATGGGTGGTGGACAACTTGGACAATGATTCAACTCGTATATTTCGGGCTGTCTATGACGGATTATATGAGTCCATGGAAGGCGGTTCTATTCCGCAAGCCATTTTGGTTCTTGCCGAGTACCAATACAAGGCTGCTTTTGCAGCCGATGCCGAGATCAATCTGACAGCGTGTATGGTTCAACTCATGATGGAGTGTAAATTCCGATGAGTCTTGGACTTACAGATTATTTGAAAGCCATCAATGAAACCAAAGAGCCGTTGATGAACGAGCCTGAGTGGGGCAAGAGCGGATATCCTCCGTTTGTGGTGAATCGGTGTCTTTCGTACTTCCCTGACACTCTTTTTGTTGTGAACGAGATGAATATACGAGGACACATTGATCCCAAGATGCACTTTGATTTTTTGGTTGGCGCAATCCGCAAGCGTAAACGATTCTCTAAGTGGCTCAAGCGTGAGACAGACGAGCGAGTACAAGCACTCATAGAATACTACGGATTCTCTGCCAAGAAGGCAAGAGAAGCCTTGAGTGTACTCACAGAGCAGCAGGTTGCCGAGATTGTTCGGTTGATGAGCCGAGGTGGAAAGGCGTAAACATCTAAATACTTCCGTGCTGTATTCATTAAACAAGTGGAGTAGTCATGGAACAACCGAACGAACGCTATATTGATATTGAACCCAAAGACCTTTTAGAAGTAACGATAGACAAGCCTGATGACTTCTTGAAGGTTCGTGAAACGCTGACTCGTATAGGTGTATCATCCCGAACAGAAAAAAAACTGTGGCAATCCTGCCATATATTACATAAACGAGGAAAATATTACATTGTGCACTTTAAAGAAATGTTTGCATTGGACGGTCTGCCAACTTCCATTGATGCCGAAGATATTGGTCGCCGAAATACAATCGCTTGCTTGTTGGAAGAATGGGGTCTGCTCAAGATTGTGGACAAGACGAAGATTGTAGAAAAGATGCTGTTAAATAAAATAAAGATTCTTCCACACAAAGAGAAGGGTGATTGGGAATTGTTGCCTAAATATCATATTGGACGGAGTAAACCTGGGCAGAAGCCCACTGAAGATTGAAATAGGAGATTTATATTATGAGCCGACTTGTGATCAAGTTCCCAACAAGGAACAGACCTGATAAATTTAAAACCGTGTTCAGCAAGTACATGTCGTTCCTGAGTGGACGGCATGATGTGCGTTTTGTTGTAAGCATGGACGAAAATGATGCAACCATGAACACGCCTGAGATGCGAGAATGGTTTGAAACTCGCCGCCGCAACGCAGACATCAAGTACTGCTACGGTCACTCTAAAACCAAGATTCAAGCCTGCAATGCGGACATGGCGGGAGAACACGGCGATGTTCTGATGTTGGCTTCTGACGACATGGTTCCGCAACTCATGAGTTACGACGAAATTATTTTTGGTGGCTTCAAGCAATGCTTTCCAGATTTCAACGGAGCCATCAAATTTTGGGATGGATTGCGTCCGAAAGAAGATCCGTTAATGACACTCACAGTGATGGGATTTCCGCTATACAAGCAGTTTGGGTACATTTACAATC
>Ga0214919_10007462_pt1 | contig 14747 bp, 14 predicted proteins | sample LL1503_MetaG_FD_177994 | JGI IMG/M metagenome (GOLD analysis project Ga0214919, IMG submission 177994) | Freshwater microbial communities from Lake Lanier, Atlanta, Georgia, United States - LL-1503 | ecosystem: Environmental > Aquatic > Freshwater > Lake | place: USA: Georgia | collected... | reverse complement strand
TTCTCGTCGGCTATGGCGTGTTCGACGAATTATTCGCCGGCATGCTACCGTCCGGCATGGTCGACGAAATCCGCCGCCTCGGTCTCTGGCGTAATCTCGAACCTTTCACGCTCGGTCTTTTTGACCTACGTCCCGCCGTCTACTTCGTGACGGTGGCCTTCTCAGGCCTCGGCTTGAGTACCATCATTATTGAACGTCGCTAATCCTTAAAGCTTCCCACCATGTCCCGCTTCCAAGCCATTCTTGCCTTTTTTGCTATCTGCGCCGCGGCCTTTTTCGCGAACTTACTCTTTAGTGTCACCAACATCCGGGCCGACTTCACCCAAGACCACACATTCACCCTCTCGCCCGGCTCGCGCCGCATCATCGCCCGCCTCGATGAGCCGGTGACGCTGGAGTTCTTTGCCAGCCGCTCCGACGTCAAGCTCCGGCCTTACCTGGAAAGTTATTCCCGCCGAATCGAAACGCTCTTAAGAGAATACGTCGCCCATTCCGGCGGAAAGATTAAGTTGGTCATCACTGATCCGCGACCCGACACCAAGGAAGAACAGCGTGCCCAGCGGCAAAGCCTCGGCGCCATGCGCGCCGCCCAAGGTAGCGCCTACCTCGGCCTCACCGCCCAACAGGCCGACACGGTAAAAGCCATTCCGGTCCTTGATCCGAGTCGTGAAAAGTTCCTGGAGTTCGACCTATCCAAGCTCATCGCTTCCGTTGCCCGCCTTGAAAAGCCTAAGCTCGCGATCATCAGCTCGCTGGCGATTACGAATCAGGCGCCCCAAGGTGAACAGCAACAACCCGGCCCCGCTGATTTCCTCATCGCCGAACTCGGGCAGACCTTCGAAGTCATCACGCTGAGCAACCAAGCCACCGAACTGCCGAAGGACACGGCGGTGATCGCGCTGATCCACCCCAACCACCTCGCCGAAAAACTTTCGTATGCGGTCGACCAGTTCCTCCTCAACGGCGGTCCGGTCTTCGCCGCCGTCGACCCGCTCTCGCGCTTCCAAAAATTCCAACAGGGCGGCATGCCCTTCATGATGGCTCCGATGGCGCTTGGCGCCTCGAGCGATCCGCTGCTTCTGCGCGGCTGGGGCATCAACGTCGACATCGACGCCGTTATCGGCGACGCCAGCAACTCGGTCGCGATTCGCGGCTCACGCGGCGAACCTGTCCAATACCAACCTGCCTTCTCCGTTACGGGTGATGCTTTTGCCAAAGACTCGCCGCTCACCAGCGATCTCCACGAGATCGCCTTCATGGAGCCCGGCGATATTTCGCTAATCTCGGGCGCCGAAAAACGCCTGACCTTAGTTCCTCTTATTACACTCAACAGCCCAGGCGCGGGAGTCATCGGCACCGCCGTGGCCAATGCCGGTCCTTTTGAAAAAGTCGCCCTCGGCTTTAAGCCGGACGGCAAGTCACATGTGCTCGTGGCTTCCATCACCGGTACGTTCACCTCGGCCTACCCCAAGGGTGCCCCGGCCGAACCCCCGGCCGCACCTGACGCCCCCAAGCCAGCCACGCCTCCCGTGGCAGCCCCAGCCGCCCCGCACCTGACCGAGTCCAAGAAACCCGGTCGTCTTATGGTCGTCGCCGATTCCGACTTCATGCTCGATCCGTTCACCGTACGCCAACGGCAGGCCTCCGGCCAAGTCGCCATGGAAGCAATCAACGATAATCTGGCCTTCGTCTTGAGCGCGCTCGAAACCTTAGGTGGAAGCGACGAACTCGTCTCGCTCCGCTCCAAGGGCACGTCGATTCGCCCATTCAAGCGCGTGGTCGCCCTCGAACGCGAAGCCCAGGTGCGCTACCAAGCCAAGCTGGATGAAATCGAAAAGCGCCTGGAAGACGCCAACGGCAAGATCGCCGAAATCTCCAAACGCTCGGGCGCCGATAATTCCAAAGGGCTGATCATCACCCCCGAGATGCAACGTGAAATCGAGAAGTTCCAGGCTGAAGCTGAAAAGCTCACCGATGAACGTCGCGTCATTCGCCGCGGCTTGAGCGAAGATGTCAATTCCCTCGGCCGTCGCCTCCAGGTGATCAACCTGCTCGCCGGTCCCGCCATCGCCGCGCTCTTCGGACTGCTCTACGCCCTCGCTCGTCGTCGTAAAATCGCCTAATCGCCATGCGTCATAAAAAACTCCTGCTCACCACTGTCCTGATCGGCTTCATCGCCTTGGCGGCCGTTTACCTTAAGCGCGAGCAGCCTGCGTCCGCCGCCGCTAAGTCGGCTCTAGTCGACCCGGCCATCTTAAACGGGATGCAATCGCTCGTCCTTAAGGCCAACGGAAAGATCACGACGATCGAAAAATCATCCTCCGGCACCTGGGTCGTCAAAGAAAAGTTCGGCCTTAACGTCGACGTCGAAAACCGTCTGAAGCCCCTGCTGCTATCGTTACAGAAGGCTGAAAACTTCGGGTTGCTTACAGTGAACGCCAAACGCATCGAAAAACTTAACCTCGGCGACTCCTCCTTGTCGCTCACGTCGGCGGACGGAAAATCCTTCAGCGCTGATTTCGGTAAAACGACTGACGATGGCCTCGGCCAAGCCGCCCGCCTGCAAGGCGACCCTAAAGCGATCCGCACCAGCTTCAACGAACACTTCGAGTCCGATGCTTTTGCTTGGGTCGACCCCGTGTTGCTCACGACCAAGGCCGATGAAATCAAAACCATCAGCCTGATTTATGCCGACGGAAAAATGAACTTCTCCCGGCCGGCCAAAGGTCAGCCGTTCGGCGGCCCGGCGCTTGAAGACATGACCAGCACACTGGCACTCATCCGCATCAGCGACGCAGTTGCTAAAGGCGATAAAGAGGCAACGGCCGCTTTCGCCAAATCATGGCAGGTAAAACTCGAGCTCTTCGATGGCACTTCCGCGACCGTTACTTTCGCGAAAGTCGCCGGCGCGACTCCGAACGATCAAGGTAAGCTCTACCTGCGCGTGAAGCATTCCGACCCTAAGCATCCGGTTAATCTGACTTCCCAAAAAGCAGAGTTCCTCGCGCCGACCTGGTTGGCCGAACAAATCCCCTCGACGCTCGCCGATCTTAAAAAATCCCTGGCGCCACCCGCGCCCCCCAGCGACGCCCCGCCCGCCAACATCCCAGCCCTGCCACCTGGGCTGATTCCGGCCGCTAAATAAGCATCGTCGAAACAAAAGCCCTTGCCTCCAGAGGTAAGGGCTTTTTCGTGTCTACTTCAGATGGCCATCGCCGAAACCCAATCCCTTCAGACTTACCTGCCCGTCCTCGTGCAGATCATCTTGGGCATTTCCGTCCCGGCGATCATCCTCATCGCCAGCCACGTCTTCGGCCAACGCGCCAAAGGCAATTACATCAAGGACAAGGCCTACGAATGCGGCCTACCGATGGAAGGAAAGCCCCACCCTCGCTTTGCGGTGAAGTTCTACGTGACCGCGATGCTCTTCATCCTCTTCGACATCGAAGTCGTCTTCTTGGTGCCCTGGGCGCTGGTCTACCGGGAATTTCTCGCCGCTGGCATCGCCATCACCGCCGCCACCGCGGTCTTCCTTGGCGTCCTGGTGCTTGGCCTCGTCTACGAGTTCAAGCGCGGCGCGCTGGAGTGGGAGAAGTAAGCTCCTTCCTGCCATTCCCCACGAAAAGGGCGCCCACTCGGGCGCCTTTTTTATTGGGCCCGCTTGCCCTTGAGGTGCTGATCGAAGAAGGCGGTGACCAGCGGACGCAGGTCGCGCTGCTTAGGCTGGAGGTCAAAAGAGTGCGGCGCCTCAGGAATGACTTCGAGCACGCAACGAGCACCCTGCTCCTTGGCGATGCGAATGAACGTTTCACTCTGGCTCAGCGGGACGGTCTCGTCCGCCGTCCCGTGCACCAGGAGCAGGGGTGGATCCTTGGCGTCGAGGTAGGTGATGGGGGAACCCTTCTTATAAAGCTCTGGCGCCTCTTCACGGGTCTTCGCGAACATCTTCATGTCGTGGTAGTTCATGAGATCAACGGCACCATAAAAACCAACCGCACAAGCCACCTTCGCCGAGACGTCCTGATAAGGCTCGCCCTTGATCGCGTCGAAGCCATCCGCCGGACCGGTCGTGGCGAGCATCATGGCGAGGTTACATCCTGCCGAGCAGCCAATGACGCCAATCCGCTCCGGATCGACACCCAGACTCGCAGCCTCCTTACGCAGATAACGCACGGCAGCCTTGGCATCATAGACACTCTGCGGCCAAGTCACCTGACCTGACGTTCGGCGGAGCTTATAATTGATACTCATGCAGACGTAGCCCTTCAGTGCGAGATTCTCACTGACATTCAATTCCCTGCCCCGTGCCTTATCGCCGTCATTAAAACCGCCACCGTGGATCACGATGATGCCCGGAAGCGGCTTGGATTTATCGTGGTCAAGCGGCGAATAGATGTCAGCCTTCTCCTTACGCTTGCCTCCAAGGTAGTCGACGTCCTTGAGCACGGCGACGGTCTTAGGGTAGACAGGAACTTTCTTCATCGCTGCCGGAGTATCTTCGGAGGCGGGCTCGGCAGAAGCCTTGGTCACGGAAGAAGGCGCAGCGGCGCAAAGGAAAGCTGCCAAGACAAGCATGAGGGGCATGCCTTGGAAATAACCACCCCGACGCCTCCGTCAATAAATCAGGGTCCGCAGATTCCGCAACCGCCGGGAAGTTCTTGGAAAAAGTCGTGTCCTTTATCGTCCACCAAGATGAACGCCGGGAAATCCACGACTTCGATCTTCCACACGGCTTCCATCCCGAGCTCCGGGTAGTCGATGACTTCGATTTTACGGATGTTCTCCTGCGCGAGAATCGCCGCGGGGCCGCCGATCGAACCAAGATAAAAACCGCCATGCGCCTTACAGGCATCCGTGACAGTCTGCCCACGATTGCCCTTGGCGATCATGACGAGCGAACCGCCGTTTTTTTGGAAGAGTTCGACATAGCTGTCCATGCGCCCGGCCGTGGTGGGGCCGAACGAGCCCGACGGCATACCCGCAGGGGTCTTTGCCGGTCCAGCGTAATAGACAGGGTGATCCTTGATGTACTGAGGCAAGCCCTCGCCACGCTCCAAGCGCTCCCGAATCTTCGCGTGCGCGATATCCCGCGCGACGACGAGCGTACCGGTGAGCGCCAGGCGTGTGGTGACGGGATGTCTGCCCAGCTCGGCCCGGATTTCCGCCATCGGCCGGTTCAAATTAATCGCCACGACTTTGGTCGCGTCCGCATGCTTGCGGGCCTCGGCCGGAATGAAGCGGCCAGGATTCGCCTCGAGCTGTTCGATCCAGACTCCATCTTTATCGATCTTGGCTTTGGCATTGCGATCCGCCGAACAGGAGACGGCGAGGCCGATCGGACATGAAGCACCATGGCGTGGCAGGCGCACGACCCGCACATCCAACGCGAACCACTTGCCGCCAAACTGCGCGCCGATGCCGAGCTGATGGGCCACCTTGAGGAGCTCAGCCTCGAGAGCGAGGTCACGGAAAGCCCGACCATGCTCATTTCCCGAAGTCGGCAAGGCATCGTAATAATGGGTCGAGGTGAGCTTGACGGCCTTCATGGTCGCCTCGGCCGAAGTACCTCCGATAACGAAGGCGAGGTGATAGGGCGGACAGGCAGCGGTTCCGAGCGACTTCATCTTCTCGGTCAAGAAGGCGACGAGCGATTTTGGATTCAGGACGGCCTTGGTCTCCTGATAGAGGTAACACTTGTTCGCCGAGCCTCCGCCTTTGGCGACAAAAAGAAATTCGAATTTCGCCCCGGCCGTCGCACTGATATCAATTTGGGCCGGTAAGTTCGTACCGGTGTTCTTCTCCGTATACAAGTCGAGCGGCGCGAGCTGCGAGTAACGTAAGTTGTTTTGCGCGTAAGCCTGATAGACGCCCAACGAAAGGGCCTCAGCATCATCACTTCCGGTCCACACCTGCTGACCTTTTTTCGCCGTGATTGCCGCCGTGCCGGTATCTTGACAGAAAGGCAGCACACCTTTGGCGGCGACTTCTGCGTTGCGCAACATCGCCAAGGCGACCGTTCGGTCGTTATCACTGGCTTCTTTATCCGCGAGAATCGCCGCCACTTGCTGCAAGTGCTCCGTGCGAAGGTAGAAGTTGATATCGTGCAGCGCCTGATTGGCCAAAAGCGTCAAGGCCTCCGGCGCGACCTTCAAGATCGGCTTACCCTCGAATTCTCCCACCGAGACATGTTCCTTGGTGAGCAATCGGTACTGCGTGGTGTCAGGTCCCAGCGGAAAAGGATCCTGATAATGGAAAGCGGAGGCCATCGAAGGCCATCATACGAGGGCACGGGCTCCCCGCAAACGGAAACAGGTCAGGGTCGGGCCGACATCAAAGCCGGTACGCCCAATAAAACGGGGCCACGGTCCGTGACCAAGCTCGTACCTTCCGGCAAGTCGACGGAGACCAAGGCCAGGCCGGTATCTCCAGCTGCGGAACGCACGGTGCCGACGACCTTCCCTTCCAGCGACTTGAGCTCCTGCCCGACCGAAACCAGCCCCGAGACCTTGCGCAGGATGCGACGGAGTGACCCCATCGACTGGATGCGCGCCATGACTTCCTGACCGAGATAACATCCTTTGGTATAACTGACCCAAGCATCGAGGCCACACTCCTGCGGAAATTCATGGGCACCACAATCCGCTGGGACCGATGGCACGCCGGCAGAAATCCGCAATGCATCCAATTCAGCGAACACGCCAACTGTCCACGGCAACTTTACCTCAGCGGGCGCCAGCACCTCCCAAGCGGTTACCCCAAAACGTCGGGTAGAAAACAAACGCCCACCGGTAAGCACTTCGACGGAACCCTCACCCCAGACGACAACGCGCTGCCACTGCGCGGACTCCTCCGTCGCGACGACGTCGTCGGCGATCACGTTCGCCGTGACGATGGCGATTAATTCCGCCGCCGAAAGATGCGGACAGAGTAACAGGAAAGACCCATCAGCCTCCTTCGCGATGACCGTATGCGCGAGCACCCTGCCTTTGCGGTTCAACCAAAGCGCATCAACCAGCGGGGCGTTGCGCAGATCCGCCGAACATTGCCCTTGCAGGAATGCGGCCGCATCTTCGCCCGTGACCCGGACCACCGCGGTGTCAGCTGGGGCAGACTTGAGCGCCATCAGAGCAGCTTCCAAAGCAAGGCCAACCCTTGAAGCACGAGGTTCGCGTAGAAGGCCGCCATGACGTCATCGAGCACGATACCGAAGCCGCTGGGTAATTTTTCCAGCGCCTTGATGCCGAATGGCTTCGTAATATCGAACAATCGAAAGAGCAGAAAGCCAAGCAGGACGAAAAGTAGTCCGGTCTTGGTGCCGCCATGCATCGCCGACCCCATAGGGTTAAAAAGAAACACCAAGGGCATCGCCGCAAATTCGTCGAGGATGACTTCTTGCGGATCTTTCTTGCCGATGAAAGCCGCGGCGACACCACATAGGAAAATCGCGGCCAAGACGACCAGCGCGTCGAAAATTACCTCGTGATACCAGCCTTTGTTATAAGCCAAACGCACGACCAGCGCCCACCAAAGCACGCCCGCCGCTGAACCCCACGTGCCCGGTGCCTTTAATTTTCCTAACGGGCCGAGCGTAGCGACTTGAACGATCACGAGGACAGGCCGGGCAGATGCCGGCGATGACGGATAAGATAATTAAGTCCCGAAATCACCGTGAGGGCCACCGACAACCAGAAGAGCGCCATGATGATGACCTCCCAGCGCTGGTGCCAGGCGGCGGATAGTTTCCAGTGCGTCTCATAAGCCCGCAAGCCGATGAGGTGTCCGATCGCGATGATCTGCAAAAAGGTTTTGATTTTCCCGAGACGCTCCGCCTCGAGCACCTGACCGGAGGCCGCCGCCACCAGCCGCAAGCCGGTGATTAGAAATTCGCGCATCAGGATGAGCACGACCCCGAAGGCGGCCCACAGCGAAGCCGACGGCGACAAGGCCTTCAGCGCACCGGCGTCATCCCATTCGCGCACCGGTAAGCAATCCGTCGCCGCCATCGCCACCAGGAGCCCGAGGATGAAAATCTTGTCGACGAGCGCATCCATCAAGCGCCCGAAATCTGAAACCGCCCCCAGCTTGCGCGCGATCCAGCCGTCGAAAATATCCGTCAAGGCCGCGAAGATGAAGAGTGCCAAGGCCGCACTGGCCCAAACCCCCGCCCAATAAGTCCATAAGGCGATAACGAAGACCGCCGGCAGCCGAGCGGCGGTCAAAAGGTTGGGGAGATGCCGGAGGAAGCGCATGCAGGCTTGCCGTGAGGATGTTCCCGCCCGAGAGTGTGTCGCAACAGGAAAAGATGGCCCGCTCAATCCGTATCGCCGTTTACCCCGGCACTTTCGACCCGATCACCCTCGGCCACCTCGACGTGCTCCGACGTTCCTCGCGTATTTTCGATAAGGTGATTGTGGCCATCGCCCCCAGCGATTCCAAGAATCCGTGGTTCTCGCTTGAGGAGCGCCTCGCCATGGCCCGCGAATCCTGTAAAGGTATCCGCAACGTTCAGGTAAAGCCATTGGAAGGCCTGACCGTCGAATTCGCCCGGCTTCATAAAGCCGCCGCGATCATCCGTGGCCTGCGCAAATTCAGCGATTTTGAGTTCGAATTCGACTTGGCCCACGCCAACCGGCTCATGGCTCCCGAAATCGAAACGGTCATTTTAATGCCCAGTCAGGACCAATTCGTGACTTCCTCGAGTTTCGTGAAGGATATCGCCCGGCATAAGCTTTCCCAGGCCGCCGCCTTCGTCCCGCGCTGCGTCTTACCCCATCTGCGCAAAAGGTTAGCCGAAAGGGCCTAAAAGGGCCTGCCTCCGCTGTTGACCGTGGGGGGTAGTTCTATTTGCTCGGCCCTTCCCCCTTGGCGCTCAGCCCCAAGGGAGCCCTCCTCTCTTTTACCATATATGGACATTAAAATCCAAGAAACTAACCCGACCCGCCGCACCGTCACCGTGACGATTCCAGCCGCCGATGTCGCTACCGCCGAAAAGGAAGTCCTCAAGGGCTTCAAGCGCGAAGCCGCCCTCCCTGGCTTCCGCCCCGGCAAGGCTCCCGAAAGCGCCCTTCGCCTGAAGTACGGCAAGGCCATCGCCGACGAGGTCAGCCAGCGTCTCCTTTCCCAAGGCTATGAACGCATCAGTCAGGAAAAGGGCTTCACGGTCTACACCCTCGCCGACGTCCATCGCGACGACACGACCGCCGCTGGTGCCGACGTAGTCATCCGCTACGAGGTCGACGTGGTCCCTGAATTCAAGACTCCCGATTGGAAGTCCGTCCGCATCCCGGAAGAAGCCGTCGTCGTCACCGAAGCCGACATCGAAGAGCATCTGAAAAAGATCCTCGAACAGCGCGCCCGTTATGAAAAGACGGAAGACGCCGCCATCAAGAGCGACTATGTTCGCATCGCTTACACGGGTACGATCGACGGCAAGGCCGTCACCGAAATCGATGCCGAAGCCAAGTCCTACGGTAGCGCCGAATCCACCTGGGAAGAAGCCGGCGCCGAAGGCGAAGCCGTAGCTGTTCCCGCCATCGCCAAAGCCGTGATCGGTCTCAAGGCCGGCGATACCGCTAAGGCTGAATTCACTTTCCCCGCGACCCATGAACGGGAAGCTTTGCGCGGCAAGACCGTGCATTACGCCATCACGGCCAATGAAGTCCGCCGCAAGACCATGCCGGCCCTCGACGAAACGTTCATCAAGAGCGTCGGCGTCAAAGATGAAGCCGAACTGCGCGATCAACTCCGCAAGGGTATCGAAGGCTCCAAGCAACAGGCCGCCGAAACCGCCCGCCGCGAAAAGGCCGTCGATGCCCTCCTCGCCGGCCAGGACTTCCCCCTCCCGGAGTCCGCCATCAACTCCGTCGCCCAAGGTTTGTTCATGGAATACGCCCAATTACGGATGCGTAACGGCGTAAAGCCCGAGCAACTCGAAACCCAACGCGAAGAGATCCTCACCGAATCTCGTAAGGCCGCCGCCATCCGCGTTCGGGCTCAATTCGTGCTCACCCGCATCGCCGAAGAGGCTAAGATTGAGATCAGCCGCGAAGACCTCAGTGCCGCCATCATGCGCGCCGCTTACACCTCCCAAGTCCCCCCTGAAAAGCTCGTCAAGGACCGCCAACGCTTGAACGAAATCCGTCGGGATACGCTCCTGAACAAGGCCCTCGACCTCGTCCTGGCCGGCGGCAGCGAAGGTAAGGTTGAGAAAGCCTAAAGTTCAGGTATAGTTCCTCTTCACCTCTCCCTCCCATTTATGTCCTACATCATTCCCAACGTAGTTGAACGCGATGCCCGGGGGGAACGCGCGTGGGACATCTACAGCCGGCTCCTGAAGGACCGCATCATCTTCCTCGGAGCTCCGATCTACGACGACGTGGCCAACGCCGTGATCGCGCAGCTGCTTTTCTTGCAGATGGAAGATCCTAAGAAAGATATTTCCATCTATATCAATTCGCCGGGTGGCTCGATTACCGCTGGGATGGCAATCTATGATACGATGAATTTCCTGAGCTGCGATATTAACACTTATTGCGTCGGTCTCTCCGCCAGCATGGCAACCGTGCTCCTCGCCGCCGGCACCAAGGGCAAGCGCCATGCTTTGCCGAATTGCCGCGTGATGATCCACCAACCCAGCGGCGGCGCCACGGGTCAGACTTCCGACATCTCCATCGCGGCCAAAGAAATCCTTCGCTGGCGCGACACTTTGAACCACGTGCTGGCCAAGCATAGCGGCAAGACCGCCGAAGAACTGCAGCGCGATTCTGATCGCGACTTCTACATGACCGCCGAACAGGCCAAGGCCTACGGTCTGGTGGATCACGTCGTCATGCCCAAGCCGGGCCGCGCTTAATCAAGATGGCGAGCGATCGGGCCGAGCATTGCTCCTTCTGCGGCAAACCCGCCGCCCAGGCGGGCAAACTCATCGCGGGCCCCGCCGGCGTCGGTATCTGCGATGCCTGCGTGACGACCTGCGGACGTCTGCTTGAACGCGAACGCACCAAAGAAGGCAAACCGTCCGCCACCGCCGAAGGTCCCGCGCTCCAGGAAGCCCCGCAAAAACCCGCACTGGCTCCGGTCAAACTCATCCCTCCTGCGACCCTGCGCCACGAGCTCGACGCTCATGTCATCGGCCAAGACCACGCCAAGAAAGTCCTCTCCGTCGCCGTCTATAATCACTACAAACGGCTGAACGATCGCCTGGTCCACGCGACGCCTTCTCCCGCCGGCGACTTAGCCGAAGTGGAACTTGATAAGAGCAATGTGCTCCTAATTGGCCCCACTGGCACCGGCAAGACGCTCCTCGCCAAATCCCTGGCCCGCATGCTCGACGTGCCTTTCGCCATCGCCGACGCGACGACCTTGACCGAAGCAGGCTATGTCGGCGACGACGTCGAAACCATCGTGCTCCGCCTCCTGCAGTCGGCCAACATGGATATCGAACGCGCGCAACGCGGCATCATCTTCATCGACGAGATCGACAAGATTGGCCGTAAGTCCGACTCGGCTTCCATCACGCGCGACGTCTCGGGCGAAGGCGTCCAACAAGCCCTCCTCAAGCTCCTTGAAGGAACCATCTGCAACGTACCTCCCGCCGGCGGACGCAAACATCCCGAGCAGCAGTGCATCCGCGTCGACACGAGTGATATTCTTTTTATCTGCGGCGGCGCCTTCGCCGGTCTGGATCGCATCATCGCCCGTCGTGCCGGCGCCAAATCTCTCGGTTTCATCGCTCCGCAAAACGATAAGCCTGCGCTCTCGGCCGAAGAAATTATCGCCGGCCTCCAGCCCGAAGATCTTTTCTCTTTCGGCATGATCCCCGAATTCGTCGGCCGCCTTCCGGTGATCTCCGTCCTCGAGCCGCTTGATCGCACCGCTTTGATTCGCATTTTGACCGAGCCACGTAACGCGGCGACCAAGCAGTATCGCAAACTTTTCGCGCTCTCCGGCATGACGCTCGAGTTTTCCAAAGACTCGCTCGAAGCCGCCGCCGACAAGGCCCTCGCGCTGGGCACCGGCGCCCGCGGCCTGCGCTCCGTGCTCGAAGGCGTGCTCCTCGAGGTGATGTACACGCTGCCCGAAGCCGTAGCTGGTTCTAAATTTACGGTGACCGGCGAAGCTATCCGCGGCGAAAAACCCGTAACTGTCACGGCGCCTAAATCCCGCAAGTCAGCCTAATCTTATGTTCGTCTATCCGGCCATCGACATTCGCGGCGGACGCTGCGTCCGACTCAGCCAAGGTCGTGATGACGCCCGGACCAATTACTACGAAGACCCGGTCGAGCCGGCCGTGCAGTTCACGCAAGCCGGCGCGGAGTGGATCCACGTCGTCGATCTCGATGGTGCCTTCGGCGGCGCCCCGCTCAATCTTGCCATTCTCCGTCGCATCGCCGCCCTTGGTCCGAAAATCCAATTCGGCGGCGGGATGCGCGAACGCTCCCTCGCGGAGTCAGCTTTCGAAGCCGGCGCCAGTCGCGTCGTCATCGGCACCCGGGCTGCCACCGATCCGGCTTTCCTCCGCGAGATGGCCAAAGCGCACGGCCCTCGCCTCGCCGTCGGCATCGACGCCAAAGATGGTCTGGTCGCCGTCAAGGGCTGGACGGCCGTGACCGCGCTCAAGGCCGCCGAGTTCGCCCAAGAAGCCGGCAACTTGGGCGTCTCCACCGTGATTTATACCGATATCGCAACCGACGGAATGCTGACCGGACCGAACTGGAAATCCCTCGAAGAAGTTCTCCAAGCCTGCCCTTGTGGCGTCATCGCCTCGGGCGGAGTGGCGGGAGTTGAAGACGTCGTCCGCCTGGCCGCACTTTCAAAGGCTTACCCGAACCTCGTCGGCGCAATCGTCGGGAAAGCCCTCTATGAAGGCCGCTGCGATGTGGCAGGTCTTCTTCAGGCCGCCAAAGTCCGTTAAAATTGGTTAAAAACAGGCGTTAATCCCACCCAAGCCCCTTTCCGAGGCTTGCCAATAAGTGCCCGACTACCACTATTCCCTACTCTTATGGCCCTGACCCGCACCCTTCTTGCACTCCTTGCTATCGGCACCTCACTTGTGGCCGCCGAAGCACCAGGCTCCGAAAGCCTCAAGGCCGAAGACGTCATCGCCAAGGTCCGTGGCGCCATCGCCAAGGAGCCTAAATTCCTCGAGCGTATCAAGGGCCTACACTTCGAAGCCAAATCTGCCGACCAAGACGGCAAACCCAGTGGTTACGTGATCCTCCAGATCGTCCCCCCTTTCAATCGCCGCCAAATCAACTACACGGCCGACTACTCCACCGAGGTCACCAATTGCAGCAATGGCCTGGAAGGCTGGACGACCAAGCGCGAAGTCCGCCAAGGCGGCCGTGCGGAAATGGGCGTCATCGGTTTTGCCGAAGTCGCACGCATGAAGGACATGGCGATCAATGATCTCACGTTCTTCGCCGCCCCCGAAGCCGGCACGGGTACCGTCACTTTCAAAGGCCAGAACGAAATCAACGGCCGTAAGGTCAATAGCCTGCAGTATACCTATAAGACGGGTTACAATCTGATCCGTCACTTCGACGTCCAGACCAACCTGCTCGCCGCCACCGACTACATCGACCCCAAGGGCGAAGCCCTCCGTCAACAAGTCGACGACACGCAATGGATCGAAGGCGTGGCTTTCGCCAAGAAGGAAAGTGTTTTTGTCGCTGGTAAAAAGGTCGCAGAAATCACTTACGATAAAGTCCTGATCAATCCGGAAGTCAGCGACTCGTCGTTTGCCTTCCCTCAGCGCTAAAGCGATGCCGGTCCTTAGGGCCAGCGATAAGGATTTCAAAAGCCGCTTAAAAGCCTTCATCGGCTCAGGCGAGGCCGCTCCCGACATCAAGACGGCGGTTGAACAGATCATCGCCGACGTGAAGGTGCGCGGCGACGTCGCCGTGCTCTACCACACGGCCAAGTTCGATCACGCCAAGCTGACGGTCCGCCAGATTCGCGTCCCGCTCGAACACCTCGAAAAGGCTGTCGCCAACCTCGACCCCGCTAAGCGCAAAGCTTTCGAGGAAGCCACCCGCTGCATCGAAGAATTCCACGAGCGTACGCTGCCTAAAGGCTGGACGGCCAAGAATCCGCACGGTGCGATGGTCGGCGAACGCCACCACCCGATTCGCCGTTGCGGTCTTTATATTCCCGGCGGTCAAGTTCCTCTGGTCTCGACGGTACTCATGACGGCCATCCCCGCCAAGGTCGCTGGCGTGCCCTCGATCTGCGCCTGCACGCCTCCGCAACCGGACGGCAAGATCAACCCGGACATTCTCGCCGCACTTTACCTGAGCGGCGTCAAAGAGGTCTACGCCATGGGCGGAGTCCAAGCCATCGCCTCGATGGCGCTCGGCACCGAAAGCGTGGCTCCCGTCGATAAGGTCTTCGGTCCCGGTAATGCTTATGTGACCGAGGCCAAACGCCAACTTTTCGGCGTCGTCGGCATCGATCTCCTCCCCGGCCCGAGCGAGGTGATGATCATCGCCGACAGTTCGGCCCGCGCCGACTTCGTGGCCGCCGACCTCTGCGCCCAAGCCGAACACGGCAGCGGCAAAGAAAAACTCTACTTGGTCTGCGATGACGAAAATTTCGCCGAACGCTGCCTCTCCGAAGCGCGTACGCAGGCGACGTCGCTGACGCATGGCGACAAAATCCGCAAAGCCCTCGAGCTGATGGTCTGCGTCGTGCTCGTCAATAAAATCGAAGAGGCCGCCGAGGTCGCCAATCTCGTCGCCCCCGAACAC
>Ga0214919_10007460_pt1 | contig 14747 bp, 12 predicted proteins | sample LL1503_MetaG_FD_177994 | JGI IMG/M metagenome (GOLD analysis project Ga0214919, IMG submission 177994) | Freshwater microbial communities from Lake Lanier, Atlanta, Georgia, United States - LL-1503 | ecosystem: Environmental > Aquatic > Freshwater > Lake | place: USA: Georgia | collected... | reverse complement strand
ACACCAATTCCATCAATTACATCTTGAGCACGCTTTTCGATATCTGCTGAGAGATTTTGTGGAATCCAAGAAACAGCTAAGGCCGAGCCAAGAAATAAACCTAATGAGTGAGTATCTGTTCCAAAGTAAATATGGCTAACTTGTTGAGCATTTGATTGATCTAGTTGCAATGAAACAAAAAACAGCGCAGTACCAGAGATAAGTGCGATAATGAGTGCAATTCGAGCGATATTTCTCTTTCCAAAGTATTTTAAGATTGTAAGCAAAATTATTGGCCAGATTAAATAGAACTGTAATTCAACTGCAAGTGACCAGGTGTGCTGAAGCAGTGGAGGACGGCCAATTGTTTCGAAGTAATCTTGATGACGGGCTACTAGAAGCCAGTTAATTGTGCCGGTTAACGCATATGGTAAGTCTGACAAAAATCGCTTAATCGCCTCTGGCGCCCAAACACCAATAAATAAGATGGTGCAAACAACCATAAATAAAAATCCCGGATAAATTCTGCGAAGTCGGGCAGCATAGAAGGCTCTTAAATCAAGTGCACTTGATTGATTTATTGAGTCAAGAATTAATCGAGTGATTACATAGCCAGAGATTACAAAAAATAAATCAACTCCTAAAAATCCGCCAGGAATCCAAGAGATTCCTAAGTGGTAGAGCAAAACTGCTGTAACTGCAATCGCGCGAAGACCATCAATTGATGAAATATGACGGACATTTTTTTGCCCGCTACTATTTTTACCGTTCATTTATTTAAGGTAGCAAAAAAGTTTAAACTCAATAACTGAAGTTAAGTCAGTTACTTCTTATTTTTTTTTGCTGGCCTCTTTTTTGCAGCCGCTTGGTTTTTATTGTTAACAGCGTTCTGCTTACGCGCTGCAGCCTGTGCAGCTTTTTTGCCAGCACCAACTACAAATGTTTTTCCAACCGGCTTGTCTTCACCATCTAGGTTGGCATTGATATCCATTTGAAGTTGAGATAGTCGTTCAAAGGCATGCTTTAGCTTCTGCCTTGATTCATTAATCGCATTCTCAGCAGCATTTAATGATGCGTTTTGAGCACGGTGTAATCGCTCAGCCTCTGAGATTGCTGATGAGAGCCAAGAGCGATAATCAACAATATTTCTTGCGGCTGTTTCAACTAGTTTTTGAGCATCACGCTTGGCTGCTGATGTTAACTGAGAGGCATTTCTTGCTGACTCATTAAGAATTTGATCTGCTTCACCTTCAGCGGTTGAAATAAGATTAGCGGCATCACTTTCTGCAGCTGAAATATATTTGCGACCACGAGACTCAGCTGAACTTAGAATCGCCCTTGCTTTAGCCTCAGCAGAATCTAATTTCTCTTTTGTATTTCTATTTGTTTCAGCAAGTAAGCGCTGTACGGCAGCATTAGCTTTTGCCTCACGTTGCTGAGCAGATTTAATCATGCTCATTGCAGTTTCAGTAGCTAAAATTTCAAACTCTTCGCGGCTTAAGCCGGTAATATCTCTACGAGAGCGAAGATCGTTTAGTTGACTTTCCAATTCACGAATTCGTTCTAATGCATTTTGTGTAGGCGCAGGTTTACTTTCATCCTCACCTTTGAATCCAACCCAACTTAGAAAATTTTTCTCTGCCATAACCTAAGCGTCCCCTACCTTTAAATTAAAAACAACTGGTGCGGGAGGTGGGACTTGAACCCACACGCCGAAGCACAGGTTCCTAAGACCTGCGTGTCTGCCATTTCACCACTCCCGCATTATTTACTTGAGCAGGGGGCAAAGATTACGGTGTATCGGCGGCTTCACCAAAACCAGCGACCTTTAGCAAGGCCTAACGGGTAACCTTGCTCAAATGAGTGCAGATTCAGTGCAAAGTAAGGTTGCTACGGCAATTCTTAAGGCGCTGGAGTTAGCCAATAACGATGGCTCACTGCCAATTGACGTGCCATCACAGTTAATTTTGGAGCGTCCAAAAAACCGTGACCATGGAGATTATGCAACATCAATTGCACTTACTTTAGCTAAATCCGCAAGTATGCAACCCGGGGTGATTGCAAAGGTAATTGTTGAAAAATTAAGCGCTAACAACTTATTAGTTCCAGCCGGCATCAGTAAAGTTGAAATTGCCGGTCCAGGCTTTATAAATATCATATTGGAAAGCGCCAGCCAGGCAGTTGTGGTGGGTGAAATTTTAAGTGCTGGAAATAAATTTGGCAGATCAAATTTACTAGCGGGGAAAAAAGTTAATCTTGAATTTGTTAGCGCAAATCCAACCGGGCCACTTCATTTAGGACACACCAGATGGGCAGCGGTCGGGGATTCACTTGGTAGAGTTTTATCCGCAGCTGGCGCTGAAGTTAGCCGTGAGTTTTATATAAATGATCGCGGAAACCAGATGGAGTTGTTTGGTGCATCCCTTCGATCTGCTGCATTAAATCAGCCACGTCCGGAAGCTGGCTATCACGGTGAGTATATTGAAGAGTTAGCTAATGAGATTGTAAAGAATAATCCAAAGATTACCCAGTTGCCTGAGAGCGAATCAATCTCAGCATTTACTGAGGCAGGTTATAAGTTACAAATTCAAGATCAAAAAGGTGTACTAGATAAATTTGGTACACACTTTGATACCTGGTTTTCTGAGCGCACACTTTATGATAATAATTTTTTTAATCATTCACTTGAAAAGTTAAAAGCTAAAGGCCATGTATTTCAGAGTGAGGGTGCTACTTGGCTTAGAACCACAGATTTTGGAGACGATAAAGATCGAGTAATGATTAAATCTGATGGATCATTTGCTTACTTTGCATCTGACACCGCTTACTACGTTAGCAAACGTGAGCGTGGTTTTAATTTATGCATATATATGTTAGGCGCAGATCATCATGGTTATGTCGGTCGAATCAAAGCAATAGCTGCATGTGCAGGTGATGATCCAGAAAAAGATGTTGAAATCTTAATTGGACAGATGGTAAAAATAATGGAGGGTGGGTCAGAGTTAAAACTCTCAAAGCGTGCAGGCACAATTATAACCTTGGCAGAGCTGGTAGAGAAGGTTGGAACTGACGCAGCTCGCTACACATTGATTAGGTACCCCACTGATACTCCAATGATTATGGATGTGGATTTACTTAAGAAAAATACAAATGAGAATCCGGTTTATTACGTTCAATATGCACATGCAAGAATTTGTGCAGTCCTAAGAAATGCCAAAGAAATCGGAATAAAGTATGGTGCTGATGTCTACTTACCTGAGTTACTAAATCATGAACGCGAGCGAGAGTTAATTGGACTACTTGCACAATATCCAAAGGTGGTAGCAACCGCAGCAGAGCTACGTCAGCCTCATCGAATAGCTAGATACATTGAAGAGTTGGCTGGTCAGTACCACCGTTTTTATAATGATTGCAGAGTTTTGCCGCTTGGTGAGGAAAAAATTACAGATTTAAACTCTGCGAGAGCAACTCTCTCGCAGGCAACTGCACAGGTAATCAGTAATGGTTTAGATTTGCTTGGTGTTAATGCCCCGGAGAAGATGTAATGAGTAATCCAAGCAATTATCCAACCTCATTATTTTCAAGCAATTTAACCTTTAAAAGTGAAAATAAAAGTGGTGGTGTCTTATCTATTGCAGGTTGTTCTGCTGAAAAATTGGTAAAGGAGTTTGGTTCACCGTTATTTGTACTCGATCAAGAGGATTTCTACCTGCGCGCGAAAGCTTGGCGCGCTGCTTTAGATAACTCATTTGGAAGCGGTCAGCTTTATTACGCAGCTAAATCATTTATATGTGTTGAGGTTGCTAAGTGGTTAAAGGACTTAAAACTGGGTTTAGATGTTTGTAGTGGCGGCGAGTTAGCGGTTGCTCTGGCTGCAGATTTTCCAGCGCAAGATATTGAGTTTCATGGGAATAACAAATCAGAGGTTGAAATAAGGAGCGCAGTAAAGGCTGGTGTTGGAACAATTGTTATTGATTCATTTGACGAGCTAAATCGAGTTGCAACAATTGCAAAAGAGTTAGGTAAGGTTCAAAAAGTTTATTTACGCCTAACACCTGGGGTTGATGCGCATACGCATGAGTTTATTTCTACAGCTCATGAGGATGTTAAGTTTGGCTTCTCAATTGCTTCAGGTGCTGCAGATGAGGCGATTGAAAAATGTATGTCACAAATTTCATTAAAACTTTCAGGCATTCATTGCCATATTGGTTCTCAGATTTTTGAAGTTGCTGGTTTTAAAGCAGCAGCAGAACGCTTAGTTACCGTGCTTGCTTCCTTTAGAGATAAATACTCGATGGAGCTACCAGAGTTAAATATTGGCGGCGGATATGGAATTGCTTATACAAAAGATGAAAGTGCCATCTCGCCAGATCTAGTAATTCCAGCAATTGCTGCGGTTATCAAAGATGAGTGCGCAAAAGCTAAGTTAGCGCTACCAAGAATCTCAATTGAACCCGGTAGGGCAATTGTTGGACCGACAACAACAACTATTTATGTAGTTGGTACAACTAAATCTGTAAAGCTAGAAAACGGTGCTGAACGTAAGTATGTTTCAGTAGATGGCGGAATGAGTGAAAATATTCGTCCAGCTTTATATGGCGCGGTCTACTCAGCATTTTTAGCTAATCGCAGCTCAAATGCAAAATTAATCTCAAGTCGAGTAGTTGGAAAGCATTGCGAGAGTGGCGACATATTAATTTCTGAGATTGATTTACCTGCAGATATTGCTGCTGGGGATCTACTTGCAATTCCGGCAACTGGTGCGTATGGAAGAAGCATGGCTAGCAATTACAACCATATTGCACGCCCATCTGTTGTAGCGGTCATAAATGGCACCGCTCGTGAGATTTTGCGCAGGGAAAATGAGCAGGATTTGCTTAATTTGGATGTAAATCAACCGCCACGGCAGCTGTCATAAGTTTGAGATACTTCTCTGATGAAGACTCTTAAAGTTGGCATGCTTGGCGCTGGGGTAGTTGGTTCCCAGGTGGCCAAACTTTTAGTTGCTAATAAATCAGATTTAGCAGCTAGGGCGGGTGCCAATTTAGAGTTGGTTTCAGTTGCGGTGAAAGATATCAAAGCCAAGCGTGATGGCATCGCTAATCAGCTGTTAACAGCAGATGCACTTTCAATCGTAAATGATCCACAAATAGATTTAGTAATTGAAGTTATTGGCGGTATTGATCCAGCCAAAGATTTAATTTTAAAAGCACTTAACAATGGAAAATCGGTTGTAACTGCAAATAAGGCACTGCTTGCCAAGCATGGTTCTGAGCTATATGCCGCAGCGGACAAAGCAAATGTTGATTTATATTACGAAGCAGCAGTTGCTGGAGCAATTCCAATTCTTAGGCCACTACGTGAGTCATTAGTAGGTGATCATGTAATTAGAATTATGGGAATTGTTAATGGTACAACTAATTACATTTTGACAAAGATGGATGAGAATGGCGCAGCATTTTCAGATGCGTTAAAGGAAGCACAATCACTTGGATTTGCTGAATCTGATCCAACTGCAGATATTGAAGGCTTTGATGCAGCAGCAAAAGCTGCAATCTTGGCAGGACTTGCATTTCACTCTCGAGTAAGTGATTCAGATGTTTATCGAGAAGGAATTAGTAAAATTACTGCGTCAGATGTAAAGGTAGCTAAAGCAATTGAGATGGTCATCAAATTACTTGCAATCGCTGAGTTAACTCCAGAGGGTGCAATCTCGGTGCGAGTTCATCCAGCATTAATCCCTCGCACTCATCCACTCGCATCAGTACGTGAATCATTTAATGCAGTTTTTGTGGAGGCACAATCTGCTGGACAAATGATGTTTTATGGCAAGGGTGCAGGTGGCGAGCCAACTGCAAGTGCAATCCTTGGAGATTTAGTTGCAGTAGCCAGACATAAAGTAAGTGGTGGAATTGGACCAAAAGAGAGTGATTATGCCGACTTAAAGATTGCTCAAGTTGGTCAAACAAAAACTCGTTATTTAATTAGATTAAATGTGGCTGATAAGCCTGGTGTTTTAGAATCAGTAGCCCATGTATTTGCATCTCATCAAGTATCAATACAAACAGTTAGACAAACCGGTGCTGGCGATAAGGCTGAGTTAATTGTTATGACACACATTTCAAGTGAAGCAGCATTATCGGCAACTGTTAAAGATCTTAAAAATCTACCTGCCGTTACTGATGTAGCGAGTGTGCTTCGAGTTGAAGGTGTTAACTAATGGGCTTATTTAGCAAAAAAGGTAAGCATCAATGGCGAGGAGTAATAGAAGAGTATCGAAGCTGGCTGCCGGTAAGTGATCAAACTCCAGTCATATCATTATGCGAAGGTGGAACACCACTCGTGCATGCAGGTTATTTATCAAAGTTATTAGGAAATGATGTTTGGTTAAAGGTAGAAGGTGCTAATCCAACTGGATCTTTTAAAGATCGCGGCATGACAATGGCTATTTCTAAAGCAGCCGAGGAGGGTGCTAAGGCGGTTATCTGTGCATCAACAGGCAACACCAGTGCATCTGCAGCTGCTTATGCAAGTAAAGCTGGAATGCGACCTGTTGTATTAGTTCCACAAGGAAAGATTGCAATGGGAAAGTTAGCTCAGGCTATCTCTCATGGCGCAACACTTTTGCAAGTTAAAGGAAACTTTGATGATTGCTTAACACTTGCTAGGAAGTTATCTGAAAATTATCCAGTTGCATTAGTTAACTCCGTTAACCCGTATCGAATTGAGGGTCAAAAGACCGCTGCCTTTGAGGTAATTGATATGTTGGGAACAGCACCAGATATACACGCACTTCCAGTTGGTAATGCTGGAAATATCACCGCGTATTGGAAGGGTTATCAGGAGTATAAAAAAGGAAATATGGCACGTTCGTTGCCAATGATGTGGGGCTTTCAAGCTGCAGGAGCGGCACCAATTGTTAATAATAAAATTGTTAAGAACCCAGAGACAATTGCAACTGCAATTCGAATTGGAAATCCAGCATCTTGGGATCAAGCAGTTGCTGCTCAAGTTGGCTCAAAAGGTTTAATTGATTCAGTCACTGATAAAGAGATATTAAGCGCTTATCACCTAGTTGCTGCAAAAGAAGGTGTATTTGTTGAGCCATCGAGTGCGGCGGGAATTGCTGGTTTAATAAAGAAAAAAGCACAGCGGAAACTACCTAAAGGTAAAACAATTGTTGTGACAGTAACAGGCAACGGCCTAAAGGATGTCCAATGGGTATTAAATAAGGCTCCTAAACCTATTGTTATTCCAGTTGATGTTAAACGAGCTGCAAAGGTAATTGGTCTTAAATAATGGCAACTAAACGTGGTTCAAGTGGTTTAACTTTCAAGGCAACCATGGCGCAAATTAGCGTTCCAGCAAGCAGTGCCAACATCGGCCCTGGCTTTGATTGCTTTGGAATTGCGTTAGAGCTTCGTGATCGCTACGCCGCTCAAGTTTTAGATGAACCAATATTTGATGTTGATGTAAGTGGTGAGAGTGCTAATGAGGTTAAGAAGGATGCGAAAAACTTAGTAATTAAAGCGATGATGCATGGTTTTGAACATATGGGTAGCAAGCCAAGAGGCATTGCACTTCGTGCACTTAATGCCATTCCGCATGGTAGAGGGCTTGGTTCTTCAGCTAGCGCAATTGTTGGTGGTTTAGCTTTGGCTCGCTCCCTAGTTTTAACTGGTGAGCAATATATGAGTGATGATGAACTGATCACTTTAGCAACTGAGTTGGAAGGTCATCCTGATAATGTTGCATCAGCATTTTATGGTGGTGCCACTATCGCTTGGATTGAAAATTCAATTGACCAATATGGCAATACTAAGAGTGTTGGCCGAGCTGTTAGTTTGAAAGTTGATGATCGAATTAAAGCGTTGTTACTTGTTCCAGATAATCAACTTTCAACAGCAAAGGCAAGAAAGCTTCTACCCGAAACTATTTCTCACCAAGATGCAGTTCTAAACTCGTCTCGTACGGCTTTACTAGTTCATGCTCTAGCTGAGCGGCCAGATCTTCTATTTACCGCAACGCAAGATTTACTTCATCAAAGTTATCGAGCAAGTGCAATGCCTAAAACTATTTCTCTAGTTGAAAAATTAAGGGGAGCCGGACTTGCTGCGGTTGTCTCCGGTGCCGGCCCATCAGTGATGGTTTTGTATTCAAATAGCGAAGATGAGATTGATCAGGTGGCATCCCTGGCCCCAGGCTTTACCGCGATGAAGTTAGCCGTAGCTAAAACTGGTGTCCAATAGGGGTTTTCCCTAGATTCCTAGGTGTGGTAGATTTATCCCTGTCGGAAAGTGCGACAGATAAATAAGACAAAATCCCAAAAATTAAAACAACTTTTTTTCGGGGTAACCCGCATACGGGTAAAAAAATAAAAGAAAGAATGGCAATATATAAATGGCAGACAAGAAAACCACCAATCGCGCAGACGCGGTTGAGTTAGTGGATATGGCATTAGCTGACCTTAAAAAAGTTGCTGGTCAACTAGGAATTGAAAACGCATCCACCCTTAAAAAAGCAGAGTTAGTCCAATCTATTGGCGACCTGCAGGCCGCGAATCGCGAAGCCGCTAAAAATGAACGAGAGGCTCGTCGTATGGAACGACAGAACAATCGAAATAGTAAAAATAATAATTCAGAGGCCGACGATAGTAATTCTGGCCCAGATAACTCTTCTAATAATTCCGGTAATAGTTATAACGATTCTGAGCGCAGCGATAATATTCGCCGCTTTGGTAACCGAGATAACAATCGAAGAGATCGCGGACGAGATCGCGGACGAGATAGAAACCGTGACCGTGGCCACCGCGAAGAGCGTGAAATTGTTATTGGCCCAGATGATGTATTACTACCAGTAGGTGGCTTACTTGATATTTTAGATAGCTTTGCATTTATTAGAACTGGTGGCTACTTACCATCACCAAATGATGTTTATGTTTCACTGCAGCAGGTTAGAAAATATAGCTTGCGTAAAGGTGATGTAATTACTGGTTCTGTCCGTGAACCTAAAGAGGGTGAGCGCCGTGAGAAATTCAGTGCACTAGTAAAAGTTGAAACTATAAATGGAGTAGAGCCAGATAGTTCAAAAGAGCGAGTTGAATTCTCAAAGCTTGTGCCACTTTATCCGCAAGAGAGATTACGACTTGAAACAGAGCCAAATGTTTTAACTACTCGAATCATCGATTTAATTTCACCAATTGGTAAGGGACAACGTGGTTTAATTGTTTCACCACCAAAAGCTGGTAAGACGATGGTTTTACAATCAATTGCAAACGCAATAACTACTAATAATCCTGAGTGTCACCTAATGGTTGTCTTAGTTGATGAGCGACCTGAGGAAGTTACAGATATGCAAAGATCTGTTAAAGGTGAGGTAATTGCGTCAACATTTGATCGTCCAGCCGATGATCACACCACAGTTGCTGAACTTGCTATTGAACGCGCAAAGAGATTAGTAGAGCTAGGCCATGATGTAGTTGTACTACTTGACTCAATTACTCGCCTAGGACGTGCGTATAACATTGCCGCTCCGGCATCAGGTCGAATTCTTTCCGGTGGTGTTGATTCAGCAGCGCTATATCCACCAAAGAAGTTTTTTGGTGCTGCTCGAAATATTGAAAATGGTGGATCACTTACTATTTTGGCAACTGCATTAGTTGATACTGGTTCAAAGATGGATGAAGTTATCTTTGAAGAGTTTAAAGGGACTGGAAATATGGAGCTTATTCTCAATCGTAAGTTTGCTGATAAGCGTATTTTCCCAGCTGTTGATGTTGTTGCATCTGGAACTCGTAAGGAAGAGATTCTGATGGGAACTGAGGAGCTAAGTATTGTTTGGCGACTTCGCCGAGTTCTACATGCACTTGAGCCGCAACAAGCACTTGAGTTATTACTTGAAAAAATGAAGGGCACGAAGTCCAACGTTGAGTTCTTATTACAGATTCAAAAGACTACAACTGGCGGAGATAGCCCAACAGCTTCTGCTAATAAAGACAGTGCTGAGGCTTAAATAGGCGTAAATTTTGCTCGCTTGTATTTAAGAGTTATTCTTACACCCCTCTAGTACTTCACTAGTCCTACTGGTTCACAGGTTTTCTAAAAAAAACTTGATCCAGTAATAATCAAGGAGAAATATGAAGAACGAGATTCATCCACAGTATGTCGAGACCAAAGTAACTTGTGGTTGCGGTGAGGTTTTCACAACCCGCAGCACAAAAGAAAACGGTTCAATTTATGTTGAAGTTTGTTCAGTTTGTCACCCGTTTTATACCGGTAAGCAGAGAATTCTCGACACAGGTGGCCGTGTAGCTAAATTCCAAGAGCGATTTGGAAAGGCTGACAAGAGCGGCACTAAGTAGTTTTCTTAAAGAGAGCGCACTGAAACATCGAAAGATGTGGTGCGCTCTCTTTTTTAATTTCTAATAAATTATTTCTAGTGAAAGGAGGAACAGATGGAACGGTTTGCAAAGGTAAATGAGTTGTTGAAAGAGTATGAATCACTTGAAGCCCAGATGGCTGATCCATCGATTCACGCCGATCAAAACAAAGCTAGAGCATTAGGTAAAAGGTATGCCGCGCTTGGGCCAGTAATTGCTGGGTACCGAGCATATAAATCTGCTGAAGATGATTTTAATGCTGGCAAAGAGCTAGCTGAAGCTGATCCTACATTTGCATCTGAATTAGCAGCACTTGAGGTGACTAAAAATTCTGCTGCAGAAAGACTTGAAGAGTTATTGCTACCTCGAGATCCAAATGATGATCGAGATGTAATTATGGAGATTAAAGCTGGTGCAGGAGGGGATGAGTCAGCAATCTTTGCTGGAGATTTATTCCGGATGTACTCACGTTTTGCTGAAAAGCAAGGTTGGAAGGTTGAGGTAATCGATACCACGCCAAGTGATATGGGTGGCTACAAAGATATGTCTATCGGTATTAAATCCAAGGGAACTCCACAGCCTGGTCAAACACCGTATGCAAAATTAAAGTTTGAAGGTGGAGTTCATCGAGTTCAGCGAGTTCCAGAGACTGAGTCACAAGGAAGAATTCATACTTCAGCTGCAGGTGTACTGATTTTGCCGGAAGCGGAAGAGATTGATGTTGAAATTAATATGAATGATTTACGTATTGATGTTTATCGATCCTCTGGCCCTGGCGGACAGAGCGTTAACACCACAGATTCTGCGGTGCGAATTACCCACGTTCCAACTGGAATTGTGGTCTCTTGCCAGAACGAAAAGAGCCAGCTACAAAACAAAGAGTCTGCCCTTCGTATTTTACGAGCCCGTATGTTAGCTGCTGCTCAAGAAGAGGCTGAACGTATTGCCTCAGCTGAGCGAAAGAGCCAGGTTAGAACTGTTGATCGTAGTGAACGAATTAGAACCTATAACTTCCCAGAAAACCGTTTAAGTGATCATCGAGTTAATTACAAAGCAAATAATTTAGATGCAGTTATGAATGGTGATTTAGATGCAGTTATTCAATCTTTAATCGATGCAGATCGCACATCAAAACTTGCAGCAGGTAACTCTTGAAAGAGCTGCTAAGAGCAGCATTTTCGCAATTTGAAAAGAATCAAATTGCATTAGTCGATGCTGAGCTTCTGCTTGCACATCTACTTGGAATCTCTCGAAAGCAAATTCATGCCCAAGGCTTTGAGTTACCAGATAGCGAGAGAGAGAAGATTGCTGCTGAATACAATGATTTAATTAATCAAAGATTACTTGGTAGACCAGTTCAATACATTACTGGCAGCGCAGCTTTTAGATACTTAGATCTAACTGTTGGCGAGGGAGTATTGATACCTAGGCCAGAGAGTGAGTTAATTGTTGACCGAGTAGTTGGTTATTTGAATTCGTTAACTGATAAAGAGTTAGCCAGTAGCGTGATAGATCTAGGCGCAGGAAGTGGGGCACTAAGTATTGCAATCGCATCCGAGACAGCCTTAAAGGGACTAAAGGTAAGTGTAGTTGCAGTAGAAAAATCACCAGAGGCTGCAGTTTGGCTAAATAAAAACATTAGCAAGTATGACCTACCAATTAGAGTTGTAGTAGAAGATGTTAAAACCGCTCTTCCTGAGGTTAAAGCAGATGTGGTGGTAGCAAATCCACCCTATATACCTAATCACGAAAAACTTCCTATTGAGGTAGAAAACTTTGAGCCAGAGATAGCGCTGCGTGGTGGTGCAGTTGATGGCATGGAAATTCCAAAATTGTTTATTGATGCTGCAGCTAGATTATTAAAATCTGGTGGATTTTTTATTACAGAGCACCACCAGATGCAATCTAAGCTTATAGCTAAAGCGATGATTGAAAACTTTACCTCAATTCAAACTCACTCAGACTTAGCAGGCAGAGATCGATTCACAACTGGCAGGCGCAAGTAATCATGGCCGAACGTATTAGCCTTACTAATATTAATGATGAAAAATTTAATGAGGCTGTTAAAACTGCAGTTAGGTATCTAGAAGCAGGTGAGGTAATAGTTGTTGCCGCCGAGCACGGCTATGTTTATTTAGCAGATGCCTTTGATAAGGATGCAGTCAAAGCAATTCATATACTTCGCGGAAATCAAAATGGAACTTTGACCCAAGTATTCATTGGAGATAAAAGGGTATTAGGCGGTATCACAACAGTATTAACAAGTGAACAAAATAATCTACTTGATAATTTCTGGCCTGGTTTGTTATCAGTAACTATGAAATCGCAACCAACCTTAAGTTGGGATTTAGGCGATGGGCGAAGATTAGGAAAGGTCAATGTTCGAATACCAAGCCGAAAGTTTTTAACAGCTGTGCTATCTAAATCTGGCCCGCTTGCCGTTTCATCTGTTGCAATAGCTGGCAAATCTGCTGTCTTAGATTTAGCGATGATGCCAATTTATGAAAGTGATGTGGGCGCAATATTTGATGAAGGTGTATTGAATGCCGGTCCTTCCTCAACCTGGATTGATATCTCTGAGAATGTGATCACAGTTGTGCGAGAAGGCTCGATCTCGCTTGAGCAACTACGAGCGAAGGCTCCTTCAATTTCCACCGTTAACCTTTAGGCTTAGCGCTATGTCCCAATTTGAAAAATACTATGGCCCAGATTTCAACGCGCTTGAGAGGCAAGATCCAGAAATTGCATCAGTTTTAATCTCTGAATTAGATCGCCAACGACAAGATTTGCAGTTAATTGCTAGTGAAAATTTTACATCCGCTGCAGTTTTAGCAACTATGGGATCAACACTTTCAAATAAATACGCCGAGGGATATCCAGGTAAGCGGTATTACGGTGGCTGCGAAGAGGTCGATAAGGTTGAAGTAATTGGAAATGCGCGTGCAAAACAATTATTTGGTGCCGAGCATGCAAATTTGCAACCACACTCTGGCGCAAGTGCAAATGTTGCCGTCTATCAAGCATTTACTAAACCAGGTGACACAGTTCTAGCCATGTCATTGCCACATGGAGGCCACTTAACACATGGCTCCAAGGTTAATTTTTCTGGCAAATGGTTTAACGTAGTTTCATATGGAGTTAGAGAAGATAATGAGTTAATTGATTATGACCAACTGCGAGATCTTGCAATTGAACATAAACCAAAGATGATTTGCTCAGGAGCGACCGCATATCCAAGCTTGATTGATTTTGAAAAGGTGCGCCAGATTTGTGATGAGGTTGGCGCAATTATGTGGGTTGATGCTGCCCACTTTATTGGGTTAGTTGCCGGCAAGGCAATTCCATCACCAGTTCCATATGCAGATGTTGTTTCATTCACTACACATAAAGTATTGCGTGGACCTAGAGGCGGAATGATTTTATCTAAGGAAAAGCATGCGGCAGCTATTGATAAAGCTGTCTTCCCAGGCATGCAAGGTGGACCGATTATGAGTGCAGTGGCAGGTAAAGCGGTGGCGCTTAAAGAGTGCGCAACTGTTGAATACCAAAATTATGCAAAAAAAGTTATTGAAAATTGCCAAGCATTAGCTAAAGATCTTGAGACAGAAGGAATGCGGGCTGTATCTGGTGGCACACAAACCCACTTAGCTTTAATCGATATCAGATCAACTGGAGTAAATGGCAAAGTTGCCGATGAAAGATGTGGTGCTTCTGGCCTATCCCTTAATAAGAATTCAATTCCATACGATCCAGAGTCTCCTTCGGTGACAAGTGGAATTAGAGTTGGAACAGCAGCGACAACTACTCAAGGAATGGGTAAAAGTGAGATGAAACTGATTGCTAAATTTATTGCTCGGGCAATTAAAGATGGCGCAGATGAAGGTAAGGCAAAGGCAATTAAAGCTGAGGTTCATCAACTGACTAAGAATTTTCCTGTTTATCCTGAGCCTAAAAACTAACTAGCAATGCGTGAGTATCTAGTAACAGTTTTGCTCGCAGCAATTATTACCTACCTGATTACTCCACTGGTTAGAGATTTAGCAATTAAATCTGGCGCAGTAACAGCAATACGTTCACGCGATGTCCATATCGAACCTACGCCACGATGGGGCGGACTTGCGATGTGGCTTGCTATGGCACTTACATTAGTAATTGCTAACTATCTACCCTTAGTGCATAAATCATTTGGTCAAGATGCCACCGGAATCTTCTTAAGTGGCAGCTTTATTTTATTTTTAGGAATGCTTGATGATCGATTTGATTTAGACCCAGTTACAAAGTTTGCTGGCCAAGCACTTGCCGCTGGTATTTTGCTAATCTATGGAGTTCAAATACTTTGGTTACCGATTAATGGAATTACCACACTGCCAACCAATATCGGGCAGCTATT
>Ga0214919_10007459_pt1 | contig 14749 bp, 9 predicted proteins | sample LL1503_MetaG_FD_177994 | JGI IMG/M metagenome (GOLD analysis project Ga0214919, IMG submission 177994) | Freshwater microbial communities from Lake Lanier, Atlanta, Georgia, United States - LL-1503 | ecosystem: Environmental > Aquatic > Freshwater > Lake | place: USA: Georgia | collected 2015-03-15 | reverse complement strand
ATTCTGAAATGATATATGCTTATATTAAAAAACTATTTCATTTAACAACATCTTGTTTTGGTAATTTAATAAATTATCATACAAATAATATTACAGCGTATTCTTATGATTCTTTACCTAAAGTAGAATTTTTAATAAAATATTTAAATGAAAATAATGATATTGAAAAAATGAAGAAAGAAATAATAGAAGAAAATTTAAATGAGATAGATTATTTTAATTCTATAAATCATCATATTTTTATTACAGCGTACTTATCAATAAATGATATTAAAGATTCAAATATTAAACAAACTGCTCAACTTTTAAATGTTGATAATTTATGGATTGGTAATAAAGATGTTAATAATTTTTATCATAATAAAGTACAAGCTTTAGATTTTTTAAATAGTTGGGATACTGCAACGAAAGATTCTGAAATACCAAATATTTTACAAGCTTCACATACGTCAATTACATCTGAGTATGTTATATAAAATTAAAAATTTATTTTATAAATTATAATCTAAATAAAAGTAATGATTTTACCTAAAAATGAAAATAGAATATTTGAAAAATTAATTTTAGATAATGGAATTAAAACTGTATTTGTAGAAGATAAATTATTAGAGAGAACCATAATTAGTGTTGCTGTAAATGTGGGTTCATTAGCTAATCCAAAAGAATATCAAGGTTTAGCACATTTTTTAGAACACATGTTATTTCTTGGTTCAAAAAAATATCCCGATGAAACACATTTTGAAAATGCAATTAAAAAATATGGTGGTTCAACTAATGCATTTACAGACCATTTTGAAACAGTTTATTATTTTTCAGCATTTAATAACGGAATAGAAGATTTAATGGATATATTTTCGCGTTTTTTTATTGACCCTCTTTTCAAAGAAGATTCTGTTAAAAGAGAAATTAAAGCAATCAACTCCGAACATCAAAAAAATATCAATAGCGACCATTGGAGAGAATATCAATTATCTAAAAATTTTGCCAAAAAAGATTCGCCATATAATACATTTCCAACAGGTAATATAGATTCATTAAACAAAAAAGATATTAGAAAAAAAATGATTGAATTTTGGGAAAAATATTATACAGCCTCAAATATAGGTATATGTATAATTTCAAATATGAAAATAAATAAACAAAAAACCTTAATTAAAAAAACATTTGGTAATATTGAAAAGAAAATTGGGTCTATATTTGTTTTACCAAAACCATTGTATGATATTAAAGACAAATCTTATCAAATGATTCCTTTAGCTAATATTCAACAAATAAATTATTATTGGGAAATACCAAATGATAAGAAATTTAGAAAAAATAAATTATTTCATATTTTAGGGGATATACTTGTTAAAAATGAAAAAAATAGTTTTTTGAATTATCTAAAAGTAAATGGTTTAGTAGAACATATGTTTGTCAATATTCATGAATCAGATGGAATTTTTGAAATAAATTTTAATTTAACTAAAGCTGGTTTAGAAAACTTAGAATTGATTGATGGTTTATTTAAATATGAATTAGATAGAATATTTAAATATGATTGGAATAAAATAATAGACTATTATAAAAAATTATATAAAATTAATTTTGATAATTCTTCAAAAATTGAATCTTTGCATTTAGCCAATAAATTATGTATAAATATTCATAGATATGGTTTAAATGAAGTATATGTAGGGGAATCATTAATTATGGAGGAAGAACAAAATCCATTAGAATTAATTAAATCATATTTTTTAGGAGAATCAAATAATTTTAAAATATTATTATTAAATACACCACTTAAAAATACATTAATTGATAAGTATTATGGTACAAAATATAGTTTAATTGAAAATATAAATTCCAAAATGATACCATTTTCAACTAAATTAAATTTAGATAATTCATTTTTTGATATGAAACCAGATTTAATTAATAATATTGACAGTGATAAACCAATTTTGATAAGAGAAAAAACTTGGTATGGAGGTTCAAGTAAATTTAATGAAGCTATTATAGAAGGTAGTTTAATTTTAGGAAACCAAAAGTTTTTTAGTAATGAAAGAAATTATTTATTAACAATATTGATGGATAAATGTTTATCATTTTATTTAACACAAGAATTGTATAATATATTAACTCTCAATTTTCATTTTGAAATAGTTCCTAAATCATTATATAATTGTGTAATTATTACTTATAAATGCCCAAATGACCCAATTAAATTTAATCAATTTATAAATAAAACTATTTATCTAATGAAACACTCAATAATTCCTAAAAAGGTAATAGAATCAAAAATAGAAGATTTAAAAGAATATTTAATGAATATATCAAAATTAAATCCTTGGGAATATTCAAGTTATTATTATCGTGTATTATACCAATCTACTGAATATTCACAAGATAAATTATTAGATGAATTAAAAAATATTAATGAAGATGATGTAATTAATTATATAAATACTTTATTTGATAATAGTAGTTTAACAATGTTCTTTTTTGGTAATTTAAGTCCGGATCAAATACCTCAAAATGATTTATTTAATAAATTAATATTTAATTTAAATCCTAATGTTGCAAAAATAACATTTACTAAAAGTTTAAGTATAACTCACCCAAATAAAAGTGAAAAAAATAATTGTGTAAATTATCATTATTATGTTGGTCCTTTTGCACCTATTAAATGGCTTTATATGTTTATGACATATTTAATATTAGAACATAAATTTTATGATGAATTAAGAACAAAAAAACAATTAGGTTATTTAGTAAATTTAGGAACAACTAATTTAGGAGATAATTACTTTTTAACTCAAAAAATTCAATCAAATAAAACTTGTAAAGAAATATGTGTTGAAATTGAAAAATTTAATAATACTATATTAAATATAATTGATGCTTGTAATTTAGAAGAATGGAAACAATCTGCATCTAATCATTTAAAAGAAAAAGAAAATAGTATAAATGATTGTTATACAAATTTCTTTAGTGAAATTATTTCAAGAAAGTATTTATTTCACAGAAAAAAGATAATTAGTGTTCAATTAAAAAATATAACGAAAGATTCGCTCAAAAGTTTTAGTAAAGAATATATTCTTGAAAATAAATATAAATCTATATTAAGTATAAATGGCACAAGATAAGCTAACGCTTATTTCGCCTAATGCTCTACTTCGTCTATGATAACTTTGTTATTTCACTCCGCTCAGCTTCGCATTAATAATAAACTGTTTTTACATCACCAATCATTCCATAAGGTAAATCTAACATACGATAATGTACATGTTTTGGAATTTCTCTTCCGGATGGTATAATATAAGATGTACTAGGAGCTATAGATAATATTGCTATACCATCTTTATCAGACATAACTACACCAGAATTTGAAAAATCACCATATGCATCGTCAACATAAGGAACTTCATCGGTTTGTCTATCCACACTAGCCCAATATGCAACACGAGTATTTGGTTTTACTTTAATTTGAATTTTTATTGTAGCATTTTTATTTTCTTTTAATGGAATAAAAGCTTTGGAAGGTAATGCACTATATCCTAAGAATGGTAACCAAGTTTTCTTTTGTAAAGCTAATCTAATTGCAGCTAAAGCAATTATTATATAAATTATTCTGTTAAAATGTGTTTCTCTTTTGAAAAATAAATTAATTTGATAATTTAATATTTCTACTAAATTATAACCAAATGCAGATGTACCCCAATTGATAGCACCAATAATAACAAGTGCCATTAAAACCATGTGTAATTTTACTCTAAAATAAATTAAATCTAAATTAGTCATTATATAATTTTAGAATATTTTTTTCAAAAAAAATTAAATAATTAAATACAATTTGTTAAACCTATTACTGAACCACCTTTAGTGTTTTCAAACTAGTTAACCCTTTTAATGAATCACCAAATGGTTGATTAAATTCTTGTCCAAAACGTAAGAATTCTAAACTAGTTAAACCATTTAATGAATTACCTAATGGTTGATTAAATGCTCTTCCAAATTTCAATAATTGTAAATTAGTTAAACCTTTTAATGAATCACCTAATGGTTGATTAAATCTAAAACTATCATAAAAATTTAAGGATTTCAAACTAGTTAACTCTTTTAATGAATCGCCTAATGGTTGATTAAAATAATATCCAAAAGTTAAGGATTGTAAACTAGTTAAACCTTTTAATAAATCACCTAATGGTTCATCAAAATTATCTCCAAAAGTTAAGGATTCTAAATTTGGTGTTTTACTTAAAAGATTTTTTAGTTTATTATAATCAATATTAAATAATTTACTATCAAAAATAATAATTTTTTTTGTTTTTATAGATTTATTAATCATTGTTTTTACCCATATTTCATCAAACCACTTATTTAAATTGTCATCCTTAAATACCTCTTTTACTTTATCTATTGAAACTGGATCATCTTTAGAATCCATTAAATCATCCTTTTCTACGTGTATTTGAAATTTTACTTTTGGATCAGATTTTGATTGTATTATATATAAAGCACCTAATCCATTATAATAATCAAATTGACAATGGTCGCTAGATGTTGTACACCATTTAGTATTTCTTCCATAATATTTAGAACCAGCTTCTGTTGTTGGTTTATATATTATAACTTTATCTGTTTCCAACATTATTTCTTTATCATCAATACCTACTTGAGCTTCTCTTAATGATTGTTCTTTTTTATTTCTAATAGCTGACTTCTCTTGTTTAGTTTTCTTTTCTTCTATTTTAATAAAATGCTCTACATTTTCAGAAGAATCAATAAAAGCTTCAAGTTCTGAAAGTCCATTAATATTAGCAATTGATTTAATTTTCTTAATATTAGCATTTAATATATTATATTTAAAAATTGCTTCTTTAAACCGTCCTAAATTTTCTAATGAACTTGGTCGTCCAAAAGTACCACCAACGTAACTTTTTATAATCCAGTCAATATTTTTAGTAAGTTCTAATTTTTCTACTATAGTATAAATATTTTCAAATATGCTTTTTAAAAGTTCTTTATTATCTTTTGAAGGGTCGCCTTCAAAATTAATCAACCTACGGTCATTTATTAAAAATTTTTTAACATCATCATTAAATCTAGCCAAAAACATATCCATAGCAGTTTGTTTATTACCTCCAATTAATTTAGTTAAATTTAAATATTTTAATTTATATTTTAAATATTTTTCATAATAGTTAGAAATTGACATTATATAAATATATATATATATTAATTCTTACATTTTAATTTGTCTTCATCAGTGGGATACACATTTCTATGATAAAATAATTGACAATCTACAGCACTTTCTTTTAATGCTTTTTCAAATTCACTAATTATTTCATTCTTCTTTTTTGCTAAAGACCATATATATTGGTCAATTGTTTTATCACCAGTTTGAGTAGCTAAATATAAATATACTTCTACATTTCTTTCTGGTTTAGGTAAATCATTATGTGAACAAAAACGAATTGCTCTACCAATAATTTGTAACACTCTAGACATATTCCAATAAGGTTCCATTATATGAACTTGTCTAACTCTTTTAAATGATACACCTTCTTTAACCGACGGTGAACCTAACATTATACTTATTTTAGAGCCATCTTCATTAGTTTTTTTATTAAAAATACTTTTAATTTCTTCTTTCATGTGATGAGGTTCATCGCCAGTCCATACAGCGTAACGTAATGGTCCTTCTCCATAAACTTTATAATTTTTATAACCATGAGATTCAATAAATTTAATAAATGAACGAATTCCGCCTAAATCTTTAAAATTAGAATACACAAAAGCTGGTCCTTCTGATTTTTTTATTTTTTGAAATATTTTTTGAAATTTAATAGAATAGGTGCCAATATTTTGTAACTGTAATGTTTCTTTTACTAAACTAGAATAACCCATTTCACCAATACTTTTATTAGGGAAAGATATATTTGAAATCATTCTAGGACCTAGGAAGAAATTAGGCGGAAGATTTAAAATATCTACATTTTTAAAAGCACCTTTAATATAATCTCCTTCTATAGATAATGCTGTTAAATAAGATTTATATTGAAATGAAGACATTTGACACTTTACAACTTTAAATATTTCTTCAGGATATGTATAAGGTGGAGCACCACGATAATAAGAAACCATCCCTTTACTTAATTCATTAAATTTATTTAAATGAATAGGTTTATAATTTAATCCACTACCAGACAAAAACTTTTGATTAAATTCTGCACCAATAGGAAATTCAACTTTTGGTTTTAATAAATTTAATGTTAAACCAATTTCACTAGGTCTATCAAACATAGGTGTCGCAGATAAAATTAATATTCTTAACGTATTATCTGATTTATCAATTAAATTTTTTAATACTCTATAAAATGTACCAGTTAAAGAAACCATATTTTGAACTTCATCAATAATTAATAATGTATTTTTTAATTTTATTTTATTATTTTGGGCCAATTCTACAAATTTATGATATGAATAAATTGTATAATATTTTTTAATTCTTTCTTCTGTTTTTTTAATAATTTGGTGATATTCTTTATCTCCAATGTTTAATTTAGATAACTGTTCTTTTTCAGTTTTAGTAATATAATCAACATTAGGACAAGGTGATCTTAACTCATCCATAAAATTACCAGCTAATGCAGCAGGTAAAACAACCATAATATTTAATTTTTTTTTCATTTCTTCAGCAACTGCAATAGCAGCACAAGTTTTACCAGCACCAATTTGATGGAAAATTAACATACCTGGTGGAGCATCTTTAGAAGAGAAAAAATCAGCTAAAAATGCTTGTTGTGGTTGTAATTTAAATTTTTGTGGTTGACAATAACTTTCCATTGTTTCCTTGGTTGGTTTTATTTCATATTTTTTATATTTTTTTGTTATCATATTAATTATATATACAAATTAATTAAATTATTTATGATAAATAGTTTTTAATTTTTATTAATATAGATATTAATAGTGTTTCATTTTTCTTCACTTTATTAAAAAATTCTAAAATAGATTCATTATTTATATAAATCCAAATACAATATATAATAAAAAGATATACATTACTAATTTCATTTTTTGATAAGGTTAAATATGGTATTATTTTTATAATTACATTTATTATAATAAATAAAATTATTGTTTCTGTAGTAGAACCAAAATTAAACATTGCTAATAACATAAATAAATTTTCAATTATACCTAATAAAATACAAATTTTGGACTATATTCTACAATATGACATATATATAATAAATACCATATAAATATCCAATAAGAAAATACTAAATCAAATCTTAAATTCATATTATATTATTTTATAAAAAAATTGACTATTTTTTATTATAAATTAAATTATTACTAATATGTCAAAAGATATTAATAAAATGAATTTAGATGTACAAAAAGAGTTAATTAATATAAAGAATCATTTTGAAACTAAGAAACTAGAAGAATATAATCTTGAAAATATTTATAATTCTATAGAAGACATTAAAATTAATAAGCTACTAAATGGAATTATATTATTTATATCTGATGGACCAATTGGTAATAATAAGAATTACAGATTGGAATACTATGAATCTTATATTAAATTTATTATAAAAATATTAATTACACATCCACGAAAATATACCATTTGTAAGCTTTATATTAAAATAAAATTTCTAGAAATAATTACTAAATTAGTTAAAAGTCATCAATATTTAAAAATGATTGAGATTTTCTTAATTGATAATAAGGAAAGTTATAATGCTAAATCAATGTTAACTTTTACAGCTTCTAAAGGAAATTTACTTTCATTTCTTTTTTGGAATAAATTTTTTAAATTAGATTTATTGGATGACGAAAATATCTGTATTTTTGAAGGTTCTATTAAAAATTCAGACGATAGAATATTCAAATGGTACATTAATTATATGAAAGAAAGCAAAACAAATTCATATTTTCAAAAAAAAACTGTTATAGTAAATTTATTAAATACTATATTATCATCATTAATTCCAGATAAATTTAAATTAAAAAGAATTAAAATACTATCTCAAAATTGTAATTTAATTCCATATTTTAATGATATGATTGAATCAAAAAATAGTATATCAGTATTATATCAATTAATGAAATATTATTATAAAATACCAATGGAAACTATACAATTAAAAAATATTTCAAATCATTTTATGAAAGATAATAATATTGAAGATAAAATAAAAATGAAAGAAATTTTTGATCTATTAAAAACAAATAAAGAAAAGACAATATTAAATATTGTTAATATTTTAACAAAAAATTGTTCTTTCATTAATGTTGAAGACTTAAAATTAGATTATAATTCTATAAGTGAAAACGCTGGAATTATTTTTGACTATTTTAATTCTAACTTATTAAATACTGAAATTGTTATTGGTATTGGTATTGGTATTAATATGCTTGAAAAAAAATCATGTGATTGTGGTAAAAAATGTTTCATAAATTTAATTAAAATATTTGAAAAGACAAATTTATTTCATAATTTAACACATCATAACTTTTTTTCACAAATGCTACAAATAATTGCTCCTACAGCACAATTATTTACAAAATTTTATTCACCAATTATAAAAATTAACAAATATTCTTATGATTCATCCTCATCTATACTCAAAAATTCTCTTGCAATTAATAAAATTTTAAGTTTTTTAAGAGTATGTGCAAAAAAGAAATCAAAGACTAAAATTATTAATTTCAAAAGCAAATATCTTCCTTTAATGGAAGAATTATTAAATTTTAAACCAAAAAATTTACCAGTATTAAAAAATGGGTCAAAAAATTGGCAATATCAAAAACAAAAATTTACTAATATACCGCCTAGACATTTACTTCCTTATGAAATTACTATATATAATAACTTTTTATTAAGAGAAAAAGCAGATGGTACCTTACTAAATAATTTACCACTAAATGTTTTTCCTAAAACAGAAGAAATATTTATTAGACAAGTTAAAGCAGAATATATTGAAGATTTAGAATTATATTTAGTCTTTGATATAGATTTACCAAATACAAATATTTTAAATAGATATGAATTTTTGAGAAGTATTCATCCTTATACAAATAATACATCAATTAAAAGAATATATACAAATAATGATTTAATTAATGAAATAAAAGAAGAGAGAATATTATTTAAAAAATTCCTTGAAGAATCTAAAACAGAAAAGATTAGATGGTATCCTAAAGCATCGTATTTAGTCGAAGATGCATCTAATGATTTTAAAGAAGAATTAATTTTAGATATAATAGATGATGATAAGTCGGAATTAACTAAATATATTAATCAAGAAGGTTCATATACTTGCGATGGTATAATTATTTCTCCTTTGTTAGGCACTTGTATGCGAGATATTAAAATCAAACCAAAATCATTAATGACAATAGACTTATTATACGATGGGACTAGTTGGATAGATAAGGATAAAAATAAAACAAATATAAAAATATTATTAAATAATATGAAACCAAAAACAAATAAGATTTATAGATGTTATCCAATTGATAAATCTGGAGATACATTTGAACCAAGAGAGATTAGATTTGATAAAAAATATCCGAATTCATTTGATATTATAAATCAAATTTTAACAATTTATAAATTTGATTGGACTAAAAAATTATTAATAAATAGCCCGTATTATCAATTAAATTCAACAAAGCCAAATTTAAATCAAGCTTATTTGAAGGAACTAACTTTACAATCAGATATATTGGAAAAACAAATAACAAAAATGAATCCAGATAATGGTAAATCATGGTTAGATTTAGGATGTGGTAAAGGAAAATTAATAAATTATATAAGAAAATATAATCCAAAAAAATATGTAGGATTAGATATTGATACAAACATATTATTAAATAATATTTATAAGATGGATGATTTTGATTGGATTAAATTTACTCCATGTAACTTGAGAGAAGATTGGGTTAATGAATGGTATTCTATTCAAAATATGAAATTTGATTATATTGTAATGAATTTTAGTATAATGCATTTATTTGATTCAGAAAAATTTTGGACACAATTAAAATCAGTATGTAAACCAACAACTAAGATAATGTTTAATGTTGTTTCAAATAATTTAATAGATAAACCTTATAAATTAGTAGATGCTTATATGAAATATGAAAATGAAAAGGTTATTTATTGTTTTCCTTGGTCTCAATTACAAGAGATTTCAGAAAATTTTATTACTAAAGATAAAATAGAAGAAAAAGTTAGAAACTATAATTTTCTAATAGATCAAATATTTACTTCGCAAGTTGATTCATTAATATCAAAATATGATTGGTATCATTTGTGTATGAATTAACAAATTTTTTTATACCATTTTCATTTATAAATAAAAATTGTTAATTATATATTTAAAGTAAAAGTCTAATGTATGTAGATGGCATCCAAAAAAAAGAATATACAACATGGATTAAATAATGCATACGTTACAACCCTCCAATCATATATGAAAAACTATAATCCTCAAGAAATTGACTATTTGGATATACAAACCAATTCAGAATATAGTCTTGAGGAGCAAGAAATATTTTATGCTACAAATCGTGATTCAATCGAAATAACTATGCGAATGTTAATTATTAATTATTTTTTAACTTATGTATTAAGTAACAATTCTAAAAAATATAATGTATTAGCTTATTGTTCTGATATTGCTAATCTAATATTTGAGCGATCCTATAAAAAAAATAGAGCAAACAAAGATTTTTTAAAGTTTTTAATTATACAATTTTTAATTTTACCTATATTTCTAAAATTTGATCAATTGTGTGATGAGGAACAAAATGAAGTTATCCAATATATAAATAAACAACCAACTATACTAACATATGGATCTATTATGTTTTATGATCATTATATGTATTATTATTTTCCCGATGCTACTATTATGTTTTTGGAAGTATTATATCTTCTCAAAAAAGGTATACCAGAAAAAAATTTACAACCCTTATTTCTACCCGAAACTTCTTCAAATTTAAAAGAATATTTAACTCCATTTATTAACCCTGATGCAATTGTAAGAATTCTAAATATTTATGAGGATAATCGTATACTTGTTATGGATACTGTAAAAATTTCATTAAAGATACGAAATTATATGATTTTATATAAATCTCTATTTGGTGAATTAGAGTATGAACCAACTGATGATGAAACTCCCTATAAAATGAAAACGGTAGGAAAAAGTAAAGTAAAATGTATAATGGAAACAATGTCTTCTGCTCGATTTCAGGTTACAGCATCCATTATACATCAATCAGAAATAGCATTAAAAGAATTTATGGCAATAAACAAACTAGTATCAAAGGAAAAAAAATGTAAAAAAAATGTAAAACCAGATGATAAACAAATAAAACCAGATGATAAACAAATAAAACCAGATGATAAACAAATAAAACCAGATGATAAACAAATAAAGCCAGATGATAAACAAATAAAGCCAGATGAAAAAGAAGAAGAAAAATTTACCATACATAAACCATTACTAATTTCAATTCCACCACCTAAACAGATGTGGAATTGTATAATTCCCGTTAATTTTACATATAATGAAAAAACAAGTTTAGTCTATACACAAGCTATTCGTTTTTGTATAGAAACAGATACAATTTGTCAAGTCATCCCACATCCTAAAAATTTACCAATTGCAATTCCACCATGTATAACTGGAGAATTGTCTTTACCTACAAAAAAGAATGTATATGGTATAGCTCTTATCATAGCACTTAATGATTTTTTATATTGTGACGATGCAAGAGAAATGATTTCAAAATTGATTCCTGAAAATACACGAATATTAAGCAAACAAGAAATGCAAACAAATGTATTTCGATTTATAGGTATTGGTAGTACCTTTGTAAATCTTATTGCTAGATTGTATTCATCTAATGAGCAAGTAAACAGTAACGATACAGACTGTGTTGTATTATTAAATCCTGATTTTGATGAAGAAACATATAATAAAATATATAATGGCATTATTAGCATAATTACAAGCATATTGTGTCCAATAAATGATTTACAATCTGATACAGTTGATATTCGTACATTAAAAACAAAACTATTTTATATGACATCTCCTGTAAATGTATCGTTTTTTGAGAATTACGGATATTTTCCTAGAAATATGCATACATTAGAAAACAAACGAATACATCTAAATATTTCATTATTTAAAGTTCATGAATATATGATTTCAAATACAATCATTGACGTAGTTGTGTATTTACGAAATAATAGTCGCTTGCGTGAATTATGGGACCTGTTTGCATTAGACCCTTCAGAATTTCATGGTGTACCATTTCCTAATCCAATTGTAGTATTAATAGAAATGTATAATGCCTCAAAATTAGATAATCGTAATGAAATAGACGGGGGAAAGGGATTATCTAGAATAGCAAAGGTTAATTTTTTGAAACGTATCATACCACAAAAAAATGTAGATTTGTTTGTAGCAAATACAAAAAATGTTAATATACTTTCTATAATAAAAGAATTGTATCAGTAGAATAATTTAGAACTAAATGGTGTATGTAGTACTAGATAATACTTTTCTAATCTATAAATATGCAAGATTATCTAATTCATATGCAATAGGTTCATTTGGATTTACAAATGATTCTTTTGGTTCAGAATTTATAACTTCATTATTTGAATTAGAAGTCTTAGTTTTAGCTAAATCTTCTTCAAAATCATTAGATTTAGTTTTAGTTTTAGTTTGTCTATTTAATTTATTTGTTTCTCCATGTAATGCTTCAATTATTTGTTCTCTTAATTTATTTTTAACAACTTCATATTGTTGAGCTTTAATAACAGATATTTGAATTAAATTTTTTTGTAAAATATTCTCAATAGTTAATTGTCCTTGAAAATTAGAAACAATTAAATTAGCAATAGCTAAAGCACTCTCTTCATTTTTAGAAGGAATTATTAATTCACCAGTTTTAGAATCAAAATCTAAATTTGATATAATTTGTTTCCAAGATTGATAATCATTTAATGATGGTATATGTATTTTCATGAAAAATCTGAAAGGAAATTCTTGATCATATACATAAATAATTTGACTCCATGGTACTGGTTGTGTAAAATTCCAAATAATAAATTTATTTGGTACTACTTCTTGAGGTTTTCCAAATAAGTCAAGTGGTACTATATTATTAATTGTACTAGCAACAGGTACATTATTTATATTTTTTTCTATATTTTTTTTCTTCTCTTCAATTATTTCAGGTGTATTTATAGGCATATCGAATTTATTTTCCTTAGTATTAAAAAATAAAATTAATTGATTTATCATTAAATATAAAATTAGTGCAACAAGAAGTTGACGCAACATATTGAATTATCCTAGAAAATATTTAAACTTTAATATTTTTTATCTAACCTAGTTTATTACTGAAAATGGAAAATTTTTTTAGAATTGAGAATATATATACATATGACTTTATACTTAATTTGCAAAAAATTCCCCAACCTATGGGAACATTTATGAATTTAACTTCACTTCCATTTCATTTTAATTTTTATACAATTATTTTAATGGTTTTATATTTAAAAAAAATAATTAGTCCATATGAAGTAGCATTTATATTATCAAGTCAATTAGTTGTTGGCGGAATTAAACATTTAATAAAAAGAAAAAGACCTTGTAATACAAAAATAGATAATAAAGCTCAAATTAAATGTAAAGAAAAAATGACTTTAGATAATTATTCTTTTCCATCTGGTCATACTTTTAATGCTTTCTTATTATTTTATATATTAAGAGAAAATGGTATAATTAATAATAATTATAAAATTTTAGCTTATATAGTTGGTTTAAGTAGAATTTTCTTAGGTGTTCATTATCCATCAGATGTTATAACTGGTGCTCTTTTAGCTAAAGGATTTTTTACTTTATTTAAATATTTTAAATAGCTATTCTATCAAATGCTTCTCGATATAATCTATCAGATTTATCTAATTTTAATGGTAGTTCTTTTGAACAAAACATATTAAATACTCCATAGTTAAATTCATTTAATTTAATATAATTACTAATATTTAAATAATGAATAAAATTTTTTTCTATAGTAAATAATAATAGTTCTTTCAAAGATTTTCCTTCAAAATTTATATGAAATTCATCTTTCATTTCTTTTGAAATAGATTTATTAATCAATGAATCTATTTTCTTAAAATTATTTTTATAATTTTTTTCAGATTTAAATGGTTTTTTATTATATTTTAAATAATTATATAATGTTCTATTAAAATGATGCATATACAAGAAAATCTCATTATTTTCTGAATAATTTGATTTAAAACAAGAAAAATTTTCATAACTATTAAATATCAATGCTGATTTATAATGAAATATTTCACCTATTTTTAAAATTATTTTAATAATTTCATCTTCTTTTAATTCATTCTTTGAGGTATAATAATAATATTGATTCATATAATTGATTGCTAATTCTTGTCCCATTTCAATGACTAATAAAGGATAACCATTATTATCAAAATGTATTAATACTAACCCTTTTTCTATTTTATTATAATAAAATTTACTATAAGCACCAGTTGAATCAAATAAATAGCAATTAAATATTATATCATTTATTTTTATTTGGTTATATTTATTAGCCATTGAATTTACATGATTAAATAAATCCATTTTATTTTTAAATTCTAAATCTTCATATTCTAAGTGGAAACAAGTGACTTCTT
>Ga0214919_10007458_pt1 | contig 14749 bp, 1 predicted proteins | sample LL1503_MetaG_FD_177994 | JGI IMG/M metagenome (GOLD analysis project Ga0214919, IMG submission 177994) | Freshwater microbial communities from Lake Lanier, Atlanta, Georgia, United States - LL-1503 | ecosystem: Environmental > Aquatic > Freshwater > Lake | place: USA: Georgia | collected 2015-03-15 | reverse complement strand
CACAGGTTTTACAGGAAATACAGGAAATACTGGTCCTACAGGAAATACAGGAAATACAGGAAACACAGGTCCAACAGGAAACACAGGAACAACAGGACCAACAGGAAATACAGGAAACACAGGAAACACAGGTCCAACAGGAAACACAGGACCAATTGGAACAGGCCCAACAGGTGCAACAGGAAACACAGGAAATACAGGAAATACAGGAAATACAGGACCAACAGGAAACACAGGTGCAACAGGAAACACAGGAAACACAGGAAATACAGGTCCAACAGGAAACACAGGTTCAACAGGTTCAACAGGTCCAACAGGAAACACAGGAAACACAGGTCCAACAGGAAACACAGGTCCAACAGGAAACACAGGAAACACAGGTCCAACAGGAAACACAGGAAACACAGGAAACACAGGTCCAACAGGAAACACAGGTCCAACAGGAAATACAGGAAATACTGGTGAAACAGGAAACACAGGTCCAACAGGAAATACAGGTCCAACAGGAAATACAGGAAATACTGGTGAAACAGGAAATACAGGACCAATCGGAACAGGCCCAACAGGTTCAACAGGACAAACAGGAAACACAGGAAACACAGGTTCAACAGGACAAACAGGAAACACAGGAAATACAGGTCCAACAGGAAACACCGGAAATACTGGTCCAACAGGAAACACAGGTCCAACAGGAAACACAGGTCCAACAGGAAACACAGGAAACACAGGAAATACAGGAAACACAGGTCCAACAGGAAATACTGGTCCAACAGGAAACACAGGAAATACAGGAAACACAGGTCCAACCGGACCAACAGGAAATACTGGTCCAACAGGAAACACAGGAAATACAGGAAACACAGGTCCAACCGGACCAACAGGAAATACTGGTGCAACAGGTGTTACAGGAAATACAGGAAATACTGGTCCAACAGGAAATACAGGAAACACAGGACCAACAGGAAATACAGGACCAACAGGAAATACAGGACCAACAGGAAACACAGGACCAACAGGAAACACAGGACCAACAGGAAACACAGGAAATACAGGAAACACAGGACCAACAGGAAACACAGGTTCAACAGGAAACACAGGTTCAACAGGAAATACTGGTCCAACAGGAAATACTGGTCCAACAGGAAATACTGGTCCAACAGGAAACACAGGAAATACAGGAAACACAGGAAATACAGGAAACACAGGAAATACTGGTCCAACAGGAAATACTGGTGAAACAGGAAACACAGGAAATACTGGTCCAACAGGAAATACTGGTCCAACAGGTATTCCTGGATCAGCAACTAACACTGGTGCTACAGGGGACACAGGACCTACAGGGAATACAGGTCCTACAGGAAATACAGGTCCTACAGGAAATACAGGTCCAATAGGAAATACAGGACCTACAGGAAATACAGGTGCAACAGGAAATACAGGTGCAACAGGAAATACAGGTTCAACAGGAAATACAGGACCTACAGGAAATACAGGTCCAACAGGAAATACAGGACCTACAGGAAATACAGGACCTACAGGAAATACAGGACCTACAGGTATTCCCGGATCAGCAACTAATACTGGTTCTACAGGAAATACAGGAAATACTGGTTCTACAGGAAATACTGGTCCTACAGGAAATACTGGTCCTACAGGAAATACTGGTCCTACAGGCTATACAGGTTATACAGGTCCAATAGGCGATACTGGATATACAGGTTATACCGGATATATTGGACCTACTGGTCCTATTGGTTACACTGGTGTAACTGGAAGTCAGGGACCTATTTTTATGGGGAATGTTTCTATTTTAAGTCCATCAGAAAAAATTACTTTTGATAGTGATGCATTTTCATTAATACAAATTGTTAATGGTAATAATGATGCTACAGTTAATGCGAGACTTTTTGTAAATGGAGATACTTCAATGAATGGAAATATTTATGTTAGTAATATTTGTAAAATATCACGTATTAGCGAAGCTATAAATACAGCGGTATATTCTTCAACTGTGTTATTAGACTATAATTTAGGTGGAATTTTTTATATGTCTAATCCAACATCTTCTTTTACGTGTAATTTTATTAATGTTCCTTTAGATTATAATCGGACTTTTGTTTTAACTTTAATAATAAATACAAATAATTCTTCATTATATAGATATTATTGCACTTCTTGTCAAATTAATAGTATAACAACTAATTTATTATTTAGTGGCGGTTCATCTTCTATATCTGTAACATCAGCTTCTGTTATTACACAAACATTTGTGTTTATTAATGTTGCTTTATCTACACCATTATTTATAATATCAAGTATTACATCTAATCAATAATGTAAAAAAGTTATATATTTATTATTTTTTCATAATTGTATAATATATAATGTCAAATTGGTTAGATTATTCTAGTAATTCTAATTTATTTAAACAAATTTATGTAAAAGGATTTGTTGATATTAGTGGTGGTGATTTTATAAATAGAAATGGAAATTTAATAATAGGTAATGATGTATCTTTTAATAATAGATTATTTGTTAGTGGTGATGTTTCTTTAAATGGTAATTTGTTTTCTTATGGAAAAACAATATTAAATAATGATGTTTCTATGAATAATCGTTTATTTTTGAATAATAATTCATTATATGTAAATGGAATACCATTCTTAGGAGGAACTAGTTATTTTACAGGAGATGTATCTATGAATAGTCGTTTATATGTTACAAATGATATATCTTTTGGAGGTAATCTTTATTTAGGAAACAGTAGTTTATATGTAGAAAAAGATGTTAGTTTTAAATCAAGATTATACGTTTCAAATAATGTTTTTTTGAATAATAATTTATATGTCACCGGTAATATTTTTGTAAATGGAGTTCCAATTAGTCAAATTGTAAGTAGCGGAACTGGAACATCAAGTTATACTGGTACGTCAAATAATTCAGGATTACCTGGTGATGCAGGTCCTACAGGAGATACAGGTGCGACAGGAGATACAGGTGCGAAAGGAAATACAGGTCCTAGAGGAGATACAGGAGATACAGGTCCTAGAGGAAATATTGGTCCTACAGGGTTTCAAGGTTTAATTGGAAAAACTGGTGCTACAGGTCCTATAGGAGATACAGGTCCTATAGGAGATACTGGTCCAATGGGTATTCCTGGTACATCTGCAAATACGGGTGCTAAGGGAGATACAGGTCCTATTGGTTATACTGGTCCAATGGGTCTTCCTGGATTAGCATCAAATACAGGATCTACAGGATATACAGGACCTACTGGTTATACTGGACCAATTGGACTTCCTGGATTAGCATCAAATACAGGTGCTACAGGACCTACAGGATATACAGGACCTACAGGTGATACTGGACCTATGGGGGATACAGGTGCTATAGGATATACAGGACCTACAGGTGATACTGGATATACAGGTCCTATTGGTCTTCCGGGATTAGCATCAAATACAGGATCTACAGGAGATACAGGACCTACTGGTTATACTGGACCAATTGGACTTCCTGGATTAGCATCAAATACAGGATCTACAGGATCTACTGGATGTACTGGGTATACTGGACCTATAGGTGATACTGGACCTATAGGTGATACTGGACCTATAGGTGATACTGGACCTATTGGAAGTACAGGATATACAGGACCTACTGGAAGTATAGGTTCTATAGGATATACGGGACCTACTGGAAGTATAGGATCTACAGGATCTACAGGATCTACAGGTCCTATTGGTATTCCTGGATCAGCAAGTAATACAGGATCTACAGGATCTACAGGAAATACAGGATCTACAGGAAATACAGGATCTACAGGATCTACAGGATCTACAGGAAATACAGGATCTACAGGATCTACAGGAAATACAGGATCTACAGGATCTACAGGAAATACAGGATCTACAGGATCTACAGGTTCTACAGGATATACAGGATATACAGGATATACAGGATATACAGGATATACAGGAGAAATGGGCTCTACAGGAAATACAGGATCTACAGGAGATACAGGAAATACAGGATCTACAGGAGATACAGGAAATACAGGATCTACAGGAAATACTGGTTTTACAGGACCAACCGGAACACCTGGATCAGCCAGTAATACCGGTGCAACAGGAGATACTGGACCAACTGGATATACTGGACCAACTGGAACACCTGGATCAGCAACAAATACAGGTGCTACTGGAGATACAGGGCCAACAGGAAATACAGGACCAACTGGAATTCCTGGATCAGCAACAAATACAGGTGCTACAGGAAATACAGGACCAACTGGATACATAGGACCAACTGGATACATAGGACCAACTGGATACATAGGACCAACTGGATACATAGGAAATACAGGAAATACAGGATCGAAAGGTGATATTGGATATACTGGATATACTGGAGAAATAGGTAATACTGGACCTATCGGTAATACTGGACCTATAGGTTATACTGGACCTATAGGTAATACTGGACCTATTGGAAGAACAGGATATACAGGACCTACTGGAAGTATAGGTTCTACAGGATATACGGGACATACTGGAAGTATGGGTTCTACAGGATATACAGGTCCTATTGGTATTCCTGGATTAGCAAGTAATACAGGATCTACAGGATCTACAGGAGCTACAGGTTCTAAAGGATTTACAGGATCTATAGGATCTACAGGATCTACAGGAAATACGGGAAATACAGGATCCACAGGAGCTATAGGAGCAATGGGCTCTACAGGAAATACTGGTTCTACAGGAGATACAGGAAATACTGGTTCTACAGGAGATACAGGAAATACTGGTTTTACAGGACCAACCGGAACACCTGGATCAGCCAGTAATACAGGTGCAACAGGAGATACTGGACCAACTGGATATACTGGACCAACTGGACTTGATGGATCAGCAACAAATACAGGTGCTACTGGAGATACAGGTCCAACAGGAAATACAGGACCAACTGGAATTCCTGGATCAGCATCAAATACAGGTGCTACAGGAAATACAGGACCAACTGGAGATACTGGACCAACTGGAGATACTGGACCAACCGGAGACATAGGACCAACTGGATACATAGGAAATACAGGATCGAAAGGTGATACTGGATATACTGGATATACTGGAGAAATAGGACCAACTGGAGAAATAGGACAAATTGGATACACAGGACCTATTGGTGACATAGGATCTACAGGACCAACTGGAAATACAGGATCAACTGGAGAAATAGGACCAATTGGATACACAGGATTAAAAGGTGATATTGGTTATACTGGAGACACTGGAAACATAGGACCAACTGGATATACTGGAGATATAGGACCAATTGGAGATACAGGACCAACTGGAAATACTGGTCCAATGGGAAAAATGGGTTTAATAGGAAAAATAGGTTTAACTGGAAAAATAGGACCAACTGGAAATAAAGGACCAACTGGTGATACAGGATCGACTGGTGATACAGGATCGACTGGTGATACAGGATCGACTGGTGATACAGGACCGACTGGTGATACAGGATCGACTGGTGATACAGGACCTACCGGTGATACAGGACCAACTGGTGATACAGGGCATATTGGTGCTACTGGTGCTACTGGTACTATTGGTAATACAGGATATACTGGTCCAACAGGTAATATAGGTTTAATTGGTTATACAGGGCCAACTGGTCTTCAAGGATCAGCAACAAATACTGGTGCAACTGGTGATACAGGACCTACTGGCAATACAGGACCTACTGGTGTTCCAGGATCAGCAACAAATACTGGTTCAACTGGTGATACAGGGTCTACTGGTTATACAGGACCTACTGGTGTTCCAGGATCAGCAACAAATACTGGTGCAACTGGTGATACAGGATTTACAGGATCTACAGGATTTACAGGATCTACAGGATTTACAGGATCTACAGGATCTACAGGATCTACAGGACATACAGGAGATATAGGAGATATAGGTCCTACAGGATATACGGGATATACGGGATTTACAGGTCCAACAGGTAGAACAGGATATACAGGATATACAGGATATACAGGTCCAACAGGAAGAACTGGATATACAGGATATACAGGATATACAGGGCCTACTGGTATTATAGGATATACAGGTCCTACAGGTCTTCCTGGTTCGGCTTCAAATACTGGTGCTACTGGTGATACTGGATCAACTGGATATACAGGTCCAACAGGTCTTCCTGGTTCGGCTTCAAATACTGGTGCTACTGGTGATACTGGACCAACTGGATATACAGGACCTACAGGTCTTCCAGGCTCAGCATCAAATACAGGCGCAACTGGTGATACAGGTTCAACAGGTTCAACAGGTTCAACAGGTTCAACAGGTCCAACAGGTCCAACAGGTTCAACAGGTCCAACAGGTTCAACAGGTCCAACAGGTCCAACAGGTTCAACAGGTTCAACAGGTCCAACAGGTCCAACAGGTCGAACAGGAAATACTGGTCCAACAGGTCGAACAGGAAATACTGGTCCAACAGGTCGAACAGGAAATACTGGATCTACTGGTGATACTGGATCTACTGGTGATACTGGATCTACTGGTGATACTGGATCTACTGGTGATACTGGATCTACTGGTGATACTGGATCTACAGGAGAAACGGGACCTACAGGTTTTACGGGTACTATAGGTAGAACTGGATATACAGGTCCTACAGGTCTTATAGGAAATACTGGACCGACTGGTATTCCTGGTTCAGCTTCAAATACAGGTGCTACAGGAGATACTGGACCTACAGGAAATACTGGACCGACTGGTATTCCTGGTTCAGCTTCAAATACAGGTGCTACAGGAGATACTGGACCTACAGGAAATACTGGACCTACTGGTATTCCTGGTTCAGCTTCAAATACAGGTGCGACAGGAGATACTGGACCTATAGGTAAAACTGGTTATACAGGTATTAGAGGACATACAGGACCTAAAGGAGATACTGGATATACTGGAGATACCGGATATAGTGGATCTACAGGATATACTGGATCTACAGGAGATACTGGACCTACTGGAAATATTGGATATACAGGACCTACTGGTTTACCAGGAATTGCTACTAACACAGGTGCAACAGGTGATACTGGTTATACTGGTCCAACAGGATATACAGGGCCTATTGGTTTACCAGGAACAGCTAATAATACAGGATCAACAGGAAATACTGGACCGACAGGACCTATTGGTTTACCAGGAATAGCTAATAATACTGGAGCAACTGGTAATACAGGTCCAAGAGGATATAATGGTAATATAGGATTTACCGGTCCAATAGGACCTATTGGATATACTGGAGCAACTGGATTTATTGGTAAAACGGGTCCTATTGGATATACAGGACCTACTGGTAATATTGGTTATACAGGTCCTACTGGTTTACCGGGAATTGCTACTAATACAGGTGCAACAGGTGATACCGGTGATACTGGTCCAACAGGATATACAGGACCTATTGGATTACCAGGAACAGCTGATAACACTGGAGCAACAGGAAATACTGGACCTACTGGATATACAGGACCTATTGGATTACCAGGAACAGCTGATAATACTGGAGCAACAGGTAATACCGGTGATACTGGTTATACAGGACCTACAGGACATTTTGGATATACAGGATTTACTGGTTATACAGGAAAAACAGGTCCAACCGGATCTTTAGGACCTATAGGTTATACGGGATATACAGGATCTACTGGTTATATTGGAAAAACAGGTCCAACTGGTCCTATTGGTCCAATGGGTGATATTGGTCCAATAGGTGATACTGGTCCAATAGGTGATACTGGTCCAATAGGTGATACTGGTCCAATAGGTGATACTGGTCCAATCGGTCGTACAGGACCAACTGGTCGTATTGGATTAACAGGGCCTACAGGAATAGCTGGAAGTTCTACAAACACAGGATCAACAGGACCTACGGGACCTATTGGACTTACGGGACCTATTGGACCTACAGGAAAACTTGATTCTTCTAATGATTTTACTTTGAATAAAAGGCTTTTTATATTAGGAGATGTTTCATTAAACAGTAATTTGTCTATTGGAGGTGATGTTTCTATGAATTCTAGATTATTTTTGAATTCTAATTCTATTTATGTAAATGGTTCTCTATTTACAGGAGGAAGTAGTAATTTTGTAAGCGATGTTTCTATAAATAGTCGTCTAACCGTAAATGAAGATGTTTTATTAAAAAATCGTCTTTTTGTTGGTGGGGATGTTTCTATTTTTGGAAGATTATTAGTAAAACAATATACTACTAATAATATTATCAATACAACTACAACAAATTATTCGTCAATTATTTCAGAAGATTTATTATTAAATAATCGTCTTCTAGTTAATGGTGACGTTTCTTTAAATAATCGTTTATATGTTAATAATTCAATTAATATTGGTATATTAGGAGGAAAAAATCAATTGGATGTAAGCGGAACAACCAATTTACGTGGTATTTTAAATCCTGTAACATTAATTGATAATTCAATATTACTTACAAATACACCAACATTAGATTATGCTAATAATTTTGGAAATACATGGATTCAAACATCAGTTGCTAATGATAATTGGTTGAATATTTCTATGTCAGCAATAGGTCAATATCAAACAGCTATATCTAATATTGGAAGTCTTTATACATCAAATAATTATGGAATTACATGGATAAAAAATACATCAATTCCAACAAATGATAGTTGGAATTCAGTATCTATTTCTGCAAATGGAATGTATCAATCTGCTGTATGTGCTAATAATGGAATATATACTTCAATTAATTATGGAATTACATGGAGTAAACCAACAACTCCTTTAAATCCTACAACTTATAATTGGAATTCAATATCAATATCTGCAACAGGACAATATCAAACAGCTTGTTATGGAGGTACTACTGGAAAAATATATGTATCATCAGATTACGGAGTAACATGGAATTTACCGTCATTAGCAACATCTGGAAATTGGAATGTTTTAATAGTGTCTACAACAGGGCAATATCAAGCAGCAGCAATTAATACTGGTAAAATATACATATCAAATGATTACGGAGAAACGTGGAATATACAATTTTCACTACCTATAAAATATTGGAAATCATTAGCAATATCATCAAACGGGCAATATATTACAGGTGCTATAAATAGTGGAGGTATTTGGGGTTCGAACAATTTTGGTAAAACTTGGGCGCAACAAACATCCGCTCCTTTAACTAATTGGAATTCAATAACAATGTCAGCTAACGGGCAATATTTGTTAGCTGGTTATAATGGTGGAATATATTCTTCAGTAAATTATGGAGTTAATTGGATACAATTATCAACTATTTCTGTAAATTGGAATGATATAACAATGTCTTCAAACGGACAATATATATCAGCTGTTATAAATGGAGGAGGAATATATATTTCAACAACACCTTATATTAATTTATCTACAAATAATACATTATCTGTAGGTGGAGATTCAAATTTGAATAGTCGTCTTTTTGTTGATAATAATTCATATTTTAACGGAAATTTATCCGTGCAAAATGATGTTATGTTAAATAATAATTTGTTTGTTGGAGGAGATGTTTCTATGAATTCTAGGTTGTTTGTTGGAGGAGATGTTTCTATGAATTCCAGATTGTTTTTAAAATCAAATTCTATTTATGTTAATAATGTTTTATTTACTGGAGGAAGTAGTAATTTTACAACTGATGTTTCAATGAATTCTCGTTTAATTGTTAATGGAGATGTTTCTATGAATAATCGTTTATTTGTTGGAGGAGATGTTTCTATGAATTCCAGATTGTTTTTAAAATCAAATTCTATTTATGTTAATAATGTTTTGTTTACTGGAGGAAGTAGTAATTTTACAACTGATGTTTCAATGAATTCTCGTTTAATTGTTAATGGAGATGTTTCTATGAATTCTAGATTGTTTGTTGGAGGAGATGTCTCTATGAATTCTAGATTGTTTTTAAATTCAAATTCTATTTATGTTAATAATGTTTTATTTACTGGAGGAAGTAGTAATTTTACAACTGATGTTTCAATGAATTCTCGTTTAATTGTTAATGGAGATGTTTCTATAAATAGTTGTTTATTTATTGGAGGAGATGTTTCTATGAATAGTCGTTTATTTGTTGGAGGAGATGTTTCTATGAATGGTAATGTTGTAATAAACAAAGATATATTAATATTAGGAAGATTATCCGTTCAACAATATAGTAATCAAAATATAATAAATACAACTACTACAAATTATAATTTTATTATTTCAGAAGATGTTTCAATAAATGGAAATTTATATGTATCAAAAAAAACTATACATGAAAATGATGTTTCAATAAATACTAGATTATCTGTTGGTGGAGATGTTTCATTCAATTCAAGATTGTTTTTAAATTCAAATTCTATTTATGTAAATGGTTCATTATTTACTGGAGGTAGTAATAATTTTACAACTGATGTTTCAATGAATGCTCGTTTAATTGTTAATGGAGATGTTTCTTTTAATAGTCGTTTATTTGTTGGTGGAGATACATCAATTACCTCAAGATTATTTTTAAATTCTAACTCTCTTTATGTAAATGGTTCTATTTTTACCATTAGTACTGCAGGTAGTACTTTTTCTGATATATATGTAAATAATCGTGCTTTTATAGGAACAGATGTATCTATAATTGGTAATCTTTACGTACAAAAATTAGCAATACATCAAAGTGATGTTTCTATGAATAAACGTCTTTTTGTTAGTGGTGATGTTTCTATGAACTCTAGATTATTTTTGAATTCTAATTCTCTTTTTGTAAATGGTTCATTATTTACTGGAGGTAGTAATGTTTTTACAACTGATGTTTCTATGACTAAACGTTTATTTCTTGCAGGTGATCTTTCTATGAATGGAAATATAACAAGTAACATAGTTACTTGCAATCAATTAATTATTAATACTGGATCAACAACTACATCTGGGTTTATATTTTCTGATTTGATTACAGCATCAGCAGGATTATTATCATTATCTGATGTTTCTTTCAGTAGTCGATTAACAGTATTGAATGATGTTTCTTTTAATAATCGTCTTTTTGTTGGTGGTGATGTATCATTGAATGGAAATGTTTATGTATTAAAAAATACTATTTTTCAAGGAGATGTATCTATAAATAATCGTTTGTTTGTAGGCGGTGATGTATCTTTGAATCGAAGATTGTTTTTGAATTCCAATTCTATTTATGTCAACAATATTTTGTTTACTGGAGGAAGCAGTAATTTTACAAATGATGCTTCTATAAATGGTCGATTAACAGTATTGAATGATGTTTCTTTTAATAACCGTATTTTTATTGGTGGTGATGTATCATTGAACCAAAGACTATTCGTTAGTGGAGATGTATCATTGAATGGTAATGTTGTTGTTAGTAAAGATATTTTAATATTAGGAAGATTATCCGTTCAACAATATAGTAATCAAAATATAATAAATACAACTACTACCAATTATTCATTAATTATAAGTGAAGATATTTCATTAAACAATCGGTTATATATTGGTGGAGATGCTTCTATAAATCAACGATTGTTTGTTTCTGGTGATGTTTCAATGAATGGAAATCTTTATGTAGTAAAAAATACAGTAATTCAAGGCGATGTTTCTATGAATAACCGTCTTTTTGTTCGTGGTGATGTTTCTTTTAATAGTCGTTTGTTTGTTTCTGGAGACATATCATTGAATGGAAATGTTTATATAGTAAAAAATACAGTAATTCAAGGCGATGTTTCTTCTAATAACCGTCTTTTTGTTGGTGGTGATGTTTCTTTTAATAGTCGTTTAACAGTATTATCTGATGTTTCTTTTAATAGTCGTCTTTTTGTTGGTGGTGATGTTTCTATGAACTCGAGATTATTTTTAAATTCAAATTCTATTTATGTAAATGGTTCATTATTTACTGGAGGTAGTAATGTTTTTACAGCTGATGTTTCTATGAATAAACGTCTATTTATTGGTAGTGATCTTTCTATGGGTGGAAATATAACAGGTAACATAATTACTTGTAATCAATTAATTATTAATACTGGATCAACAACTACATCTGGATTTATATTTTCTGATTTGATTACAGCATCAGCAGGATTATTATCATTATCTGATGTTTCTTTCAGTAGTCGATTAACTGTAATAAGTGACGTTTCTATAAATAACCGTCTTTTTGTTGGTCGTGATGTATCATTAAATGGAAATTTACATGTTTCAAATTATTCAAAAGTAAATCATATAACGGGATATATAAATACAATTACTTATGCAGCAGTAATAACAGTTCCTTATGCAAAAGATTTTTATTATATTTCATTACCTACTGCAAATTTTGTAATAAATTTTACTTCATTCCCTACAGATTTGAATCAATCATTTTTTTGTACTTTGTTTATTAATACTTCTACTACTAATAGATTTTATTGTAATGGAGTTCAATTTAATGGTAGTGCAACTAAAACTTTTTTATATTATAATAATGTTACTACACTTGGAAGTACTTGCACTTATGCTATGCAAACATTAAATTTTATATATACTGGAGCTACTCCACCTACAATTATTTGTAATCTTTATCCGTATCAGTAAATATTTTTGTAAATTAAACCATTGAAGAATTCTGAATATTTGTTTTTTTAACGGTCATATTTTAGTAATGATTCAAAATAAAACACAAAGCGTACCATTTCAAATTTTTCAAATTATTACTAAGATAATTTTTAATTTTATTTGTATATTTTAAATACGAATAAAATATATAATGAGTCAAATAATTATTAACAATACAACTGGTTATTCTCAATGGTTTGATTTGTCATTTAGTTCAAATAAACTACGTAAAAGTTATGTAAACGGTTTTTTCGATATTAGCGGTGGACCATTATTATTAAGAAGTAATAATTATTTAAAATTTTTTAAAGATAGTGATGTTATTCCAAAACTTAATATTAATTCAACGAATTTTATTGTTTGGTTTCCTTCTACATCAACAACACCTAACTTAGTAAGTAATTCAGCTATCTTAGATCCAAATACTACTATTTTTGGTAGTTCTAATATTTATTATGATATTAGTAATACAAAATTAGTTTTTATTAAAGATTTATCAGAAAACGTTCAAGTGCGTTTGAATGATTTAAGAATAAAAACTCAATTTCAACAAATTGATGTTAATTCTTTATCTACATATTTTGTTACGGATGTTTCATTTAATACCAGGTTATTTGTAGGAGGAGATGTTTCATTGAATTCGCGTTTAACAGTTTATTCGGATGTTTCATTCAATACCAGATTGTTTGTTGGTGGGGATGTTTCATTGAATTCGCGTTTGACGGTTTATTCGGATGTTTCATTCAATACCAGATTGTTTGTTGGTGGGGATGTTTCTTTGAATAGTCGTTTGACAGTTTACGATGATGTTTCTTTAAATACCAGACTGTTTGTTGGTGGAGATGTTTCATTAAATAGTCGTTTGACTGTATATGATGATGTATCTTTAAATACTCGATTGTTTGTTGGTGGGGATGTTTCTTTAAATTCGCGTTTGACGGTTTATGATGATGTATCTTTAAATACTCGATTGTTTGTAGGAGGAGATGTTTCATTAAATAGTCGTTTAACGGTTTATAATGATGTTTCTTTGAATACTCGATTATTTGTTGGTGGAGATGTTTCTTTGAATAGTCGTTTAACGGTTTATAATGATGTTTCTCTGAATACTCGATTGTTTGTTGGTGGAGATGTTTCTTTGAATAGTCGTTTAACGGTTTATAATGATGTTTCTTTAAATTCTCGATTGTTTGTTGGTGGAGATGTTTCTTTGAATAGTCGTTTAACGGTTTATAATGATGTTTCTTTGAATACTCGATTGTTTGTTGGTGGAGATGTTTCTTTGAATAGTCGTTTAACGGTTTATAATGATGTTTCTTTAAATACTCGATTGTTTGTTGGTGGAGATGTATTTTTTGATGGTAACCTTGCAGTTTCAAATGTAATTACATGTAATGCATTAATTATTAATAGTGATACAACGGATTCACCAGGTTTCGTATTTTTTGATTCAATTAGTGCTAATGGTATTATATCAAATACAGATGTATCTTTTAACGATCGTTTGTATGTAGGTGGTGATGTTTCTTTAAATAGTCGATTAACAGTATACAATGATGTTTCATTAAATACTCGATTATTTGTAGGCGGGGATGTTTCTTTGAATAGTCGATTAACAGTATACAATGATGTTTCATTAAATACTCGATTGTTTGTTGGTGGAGATGTTTCTTTAAATAGTCGTTTGACAGTTTATAACGATGTTTCATTAAATACTCGATTGTTTGTTGGTGGAGATGTTTCTTTAAATAGTCGTTTAACGGTTTACAATGATGTTTCTTTGAATAAACGTCTCTTTGTTGGTGGAGATGTTTCTTTGAATAGTCGATTAACAGTATACAATGATGTTTCTTTGAATACCAGATTGTTTGTTGGTGGGGATGTTTCTTTGAATAGTCGTTTGACAGTTTATAACGATGTTTCATTCAATACTCGATTGTTTGTTGGTGGAGATGTTTCTTTGAATAGTCGTTTAACGGTTTACAATGATGTTTCTTTGAATAAACGTCTCTTTGTTGGTGGAGATGTTTCTTTGAATAGTCGATTAACAGTATACAATGATGTTTCTTTGAATACCAGATTGTTTGTTG
>Ga0214919_10007457_pt1 | contig 14750 bp, 10 predicted proteins | sample LL1503_MetaG_FD_177994 | JGI IMG/M metagenome (GOLD analysis project Ga0214919, IMG submission 177994) | Freshwater microbial communities from Lake Lanier, Atlanta, Georgia, United States - LL-1503 | ecosystem: Environmental > Aquatic > Freshwater > Lake | place: USA: Georgia | collected... | reverse complement strand
CCATGAGTATCCATAGTACCTCCAAATTGTTTAGCCCAAATAAAATTGCCATTTGGATCTAATTTTGTAATGTAGATATCAGATGATGAACCAAAGGGTGTTAATATAAAAGTGGATATACTCGGATCAAAATCTATAGGAGAATTAGTAAACACTCCTTCAATGTATAAATTACCCAATTGGTCAGGAATGATTGAGTAAGCTACGCTATGACTGTTGTTCATAATTCCAACAAATTGTTTAGCAAAAATAAAACCACCATTTGCACTCAATTTTGTTATAAAAGCATTCGCTATTCCTAATGCCGACAAAGTGAATTGAGAAGGGCCTGGATCAAAATCGACTATAGAAATAAAAGAACCGACGCTTAAAACATTATCCTGCACATCAAATTTTGATCCATGATTAATATCATTGCCAACACCACCCATTTGTGCAGCCCAGATATAATTACCTGAATTGCTTAATCGGCAAACGAAGCCATCTTGCAATCCGTTGGATGTAAAACTGCTAATAGCAGGACCTGGATCAAAATCAACAATTGCATTAAATCCCCCAGAAACCAAAATATCTCCAGAAATACCCGAAGATATAATGTGTGTAGATTCATCTTCATCTGTGCCACCAATTTGTTTGGCCCAAATTAGGTTGCCTGAATTTGTAAAGGCACCTACAAACACATCAGTAAATCCCAATGAAGAAAAAGTATATGTGCCTGGTCCGGGATCAAAATCACGAAGACCATCAAAATTAGCGGCAGTGTATATCATACCACTAGCATCAATATCCAAAAACAAAATGGGTTCACTTTGTAATCCTCCTCCCAATGTTTTTTCCCACATAAAACTACCGTTACTATTTAATTTACACAAAAAAGACTGCCTTAAGCCTGCCTGTGAAGAAACAGTGTAAGAGCCTGGGCCTGGATCAAAATCGACTGTTCCAGAAAAACTTCCTCCCACATAAACATTACCGATAACATCTGTTCGTATGCATGACCCTGAAATAACATTATTGCTTAAAGAAAAAAAAACGGCAGCCCAAACAAAATTACCTTGGGCATTTAATTTTAATACATATGTATTTGCAAAACTACCACCGGCACTTATATTATAAACATTAGGTCCGGGATCAAAATCTACTGTTCCATAAAAAACGCCGGTAGTATAAACATTGCCATGAAGGTCGGTGCAAATATCCAAGCCGGCATCAGCTCCGGTGGAACCTATTTTTTTTGCCCAATTAAATGTCTGAGTTTGTGCAGATAAAAAACTATATCCAAAAAAAATAAAAAAAAATAGTATTTTTTTCATGGCATTATTTTGATATGAAAAATATAAATTATTATTAATTGGCTTGTAATTTTTAATTTAAAATTATTAGTGTTATGATACTTAAGTTCTGCTCGAAATAAAAATTCTATCTTAATACTTTAATTAACGACTTGAAGTTTTCAAAATTTCAAAATGGTTTAATAAAAACTATAATATTATTTAATTTGGTTTATCAAAAATCACTATTGTATTGTGGCGCCAGTTGGACTTGAAGCAAATGTATAGGATACACTGCAAGTTGGACTTGAACTATAACTGCCTGAGTCACTTGTAGGGATGATCCCCGAACAACCGCCATAAACAGAAATTAATGGTGTTGAAACGGTGGATGAACCAACTTTGATAATATTCATTGTGATTTCATCGGCAAAAGTACAAGAGCAGGTACCCGTTGGTGTTAAAAATGTAGTTGTATTTGCAGGGCAAATTAAAGACTGTGGGCTTATACATTGCGCTTGGCAAGTTGATAAATCAATATACTCAAAAGCAACAACATTGCAATTAGAAATATTTGTTATTAGATATGGGCATGGAATACCTTGAGCAAAAATTATTTGCGAAAAATTAATCATTAACATAATAACAAAAAATATTTTAATCTTTTGTTTTCGTGTTTTCATGATTTTTTTATTTTAATATGTTTGTTTATCAAAAATAATCTAAAAATTTCTATTTACAAAATTTTCTAAATAAAAAAACTAATTAATTTAATCAAAAGAATTCCTTTTAGTTCTCCTTCATTTAGGTATCATAATAATACCTATTGAGTATTAATTAAAAAATGTAACAAGTGATATGAAATTTATAAATCACTAATTATATCTAAAAATAAAATTCTTCGTTTTTATTTGATTAAAAAGATTCTATTCTACTTTAATAATTTTGAGTATTTTAAAATTATAACTATCAGTTATTTCCATAAAACAAACACCTGAACTATAATTTATTAAATCTATTTTTTTTCTCTCCTATCCAAACTTTTTCTCCGGCAAACTCAATTTTATGATCGGTTTTTTTGCTCTACATGTTTGCTAGTAGACCAATTTTTTGTGGATTGTTTTACCTATTTTACATTGGGTACGAAGTAATACAATGCATTACATTTTTAATTTAAGGGGTCATATTTTTAATATGACCCTTTATATTTTTTATTTTATTTAAGTCATCCAAAAAGTTCGATAAATCCAACCCATAGGGTACAAAGCCGAATTTTTTATAGAAATCTGTAAAAGTTCGGCTTTTTTTATTCTCCAAATCAGCTGATAATTGAGCTATGTGGCCGATTACTGAATTTACTTGTGGAGTTCGATAATGTTCATTTTTAACAATTATTCGATAATTTGCTTTTATAGAGTATATTTACATTAAACATAAATAAATGTCAACAAGTAGCGATAATGCAAACAGATTGATTGATTTGTTTTCAAAAATTAAACCATTTGAAGAAATCCTGGATAAAATAACGCTTAGGGATAAAGAAACAGAAAATTCTCAACAAAGTATTCCAGGTCCTTTTTCATGGAGTAGTGAAGCTCATCAGAAAAGGTTAGCCTTTATTAAAGAAAAAACAGGTGTTGATTTAAAATACCTTGTAGGATCGCAAATACCATTAAATCCAGAAGATTACAAAGGAAATATTGAAAATTATATTGGAAACATTATGGTTCCTACTGGAGTTATCGGACCATTACTCATAAATGGAACTGCTGCATCTGGTGATTTTTTTGTCCCATTAGCTACAACAGAAGGCGCATTAGTTGCATCATATAATCGTGGTGCAAAAGCTACAAGACTTAGTGGTGGAATTACTTCTGTTTGCCTCACTGAAGGCGTTCAGCGTGCTCCAGTTTTTAAGTTTAATATGTTAAGTGAAATTGGGGCCTTTATATTTTGGATTCTAGAAAATTTATCTTTATTTAAACAAATCGTCGGTAAGCATAGTAATTACTGCATATTACAGGATTTAAGAATTAATATGGAAGGCAATCATGTAATTATAATTTTTGAATATACGACTGGTGATGCAGCAGGACAAAACATGGTCACTATATGTACAGAAGAAATTTGTAAATATATTATTGAAAACACACCCATTAAACCAAATAAATGGTATTTAGAAAGTAATTATTCTGGCGATAAAAAAGCTACTGCAGTTTCGTTTTCTAGTGTTAGAGGAAAAAAAGTTACTACTGAGGCAAAGTTACATCGTAAAATAGTAAAGGAAGTTCTTGGTTCAACTCCTGAAGATATTGCCATGTATTGGCAAACTTCTGCGGTATGCGCAGTTCAAAGTGGGTCTCTTGGTATTCAAGGGCATTTTGCAAATGGATTAACTGCTTTATTTATGGCTTGTGGGCAAGATGTGGCCTGCGTAGCTGAAGCTTATGTTGGAATTACACGAATGGAAGTATGTAAAGATGGAGATTTATATATTTCCGTTACACTTCCAAGTTTATTAGTTGGCACAGTTGGGGGAGGCACGCATTTACCTACCCAACAAGAATGTTTAAAAATGATTGGCTGCATTGGTGAAGGATCGGCAAGAAAGTTCGCTGAAATTTGCGGAGCAACCGTTCTTGCTGGTGAACTATCTATAGCAGCAGCGCTTGCCTCAGGAAGTTTTTCTAAAGCCCATAAAATATTTGGACGTAGCAAATGAATATAGAAAATAATAACAAATCTTTTTTCTTTCGTTTTTTGATTTATCAAAATGAAAGGTTTCCGTTTTTAGCTCACGGCGTTTTAATTTCAGCTTTTAGTTTTTCCGCCATTGCTTATTCTCGCTTATGTAGAAATGCTGATGGGTTTGTTGATATGAAAGAATTCTTTATTTGTATTTTTAATACTATTACTCTATTTTTCTTAGTGCGTATTTTTGATGAGTTTAAGGATAAAGAAGACGATGCTCTTTACAGAAAATATTTGCCAGTCCCTCGCGGATTGATTTCTCTTAAAGAGTTAAAAACAGTCGGCATCATTACATTTTTATTACAATTGATAGTCAATATAATTTTTGCTCCAAAAATGCTCATTCTATTTTTTATTATCATTGGATATTTATTGTTAATGAGTAAAGAATTTTTTGCAACTGAATGGCTTAAAAAACATCAGTTTTGGTACGTTGTTTCTCATATGTTTATTATTCCACTTGTAGACATTTTTGCAAGTGGTTTCGATTGGCTATTAGAAGGAGCTAAAGCACCAAATGGATTAATTTTATTTTTTGCAGTATCCTATATGAATGGAATTGTTTTAGAAATTGGGAGAAAAATAAAGACTCCTGAAATGGAGGAATTAGGTGTGTTAAGTTATACTCATCAACTTGGAAGTAAGAGAGCTCCGCTAGTTTGGTTATTGGTATTATTGTCTACGTTGCTGCTTGCTTTTTCAGCATCTAAATTCGCTCATCATTCTTCTATTGCTTATTTGATTTTGTTTGGATTATTTATTATTTGTTCAATTCCTGCAATACTATTTGTTATAAAGTATTCTAAGAAGAGCGCTAAATTTATTGAATATTCTTCGGCATTATGGACTTTTGGAATGTATTTAACGTTAGGAGGAATTCCTATGCTCTTAAAATTGTTATTTGATTAATAAAAATTTGAATATAATTACAGGAAAAATAGGAGAACAATTGAATTCGAAAAATGTTGGGGGCAAGGCTTCTCAACTTTTTTTGCTAAAACAATACGGATTCAATATTCCACAGTTTGTGGTTATCCTACCGCATGAATTTTCTTATATAGACAACAAAGAATCATTACAAGCTATTGATGACTACGTATTTCCTAAAAATGCAATTGATGATATTTTAAAGTATTTTGATAATGATACTTATTATTTTGCTGTTCGTTCATCTGCATCAGTCGAGGATGGTATTATAAATTCTTTTGCCGGACAATTTGAAACTAAATTATTTGTAAAAAAGGATGATTTACTTTTAGCAATTAAGCAGGTTTGGAAGTCTGCATTTTCAACAAGAATACAAACGTATCTAAGCTCTGCTGGTATAAAGTTAAATGGACTTATCCCAGTCATTATTCAAGAAATGATTGATAGTGATAGCTCAGGCGTTGCATTTGGAATGAATCCCCTTACCGGCAATCGTTCTGAAAAAGTGATCAACGCAGTTTATGGAGTTGGCGAAGGTATAGTGTCCGGAGAATTAACGGCTGATGAGTATATTATAAATAATACACTGATTAAAAATAAAACGGTAGAAAAGAAATATAAATTTAAACTTGATACAGAAAAAGGATTTGGAATTGTAAAAGCTGAAAACGAAAATTCATTTCAATTAAAAAGTGTTTTAAGTGATGAACAGATTCTTTTTATTGATGATTTTTTGAACCAACTGTATAAAATTTTCAATCAATATCAAGATATAGAATTTGCATTTAAAAATGAAAAGTTTTATCTATTGCAAAGTCGTCCAATCACAACAGTTTCAAATTTGCCCGACGTTTCTGGTAAACAGATAATTTGGGATAATAGTAATATTATAGAATCATACCCTGGTCTTACTTTACCGCTTACATTTTCTTTTATAATAAAAATGTATGAATCTGTTTATATTGAATTTTCCTCAATAATGGGAATCAGTAAAAGCAAAGTTGAAGCAAATGCTGATGTTTTCGAAAATATGCTTGGTTTGTTAAATGGTAGGGTGTATTATAATTTAAATAGTTGGTTCAAAGCACTTTCATTATTACCTGGTTATTCATTAAATGCAACCTTTATGGAGAAAATGATGGGCGTAAAAGAAAAGTTTGAAATTGATTTATCGGAAAATAAAAAAAGTGGATTCAAAGATTATTTCAATATTGTTATTGCGCTTTATCGCATTTTAAAAAATCATAACACGGTTAAAAAACAACGAGATAAGTTTATATCATATTTCAATGTTATCATGTTGCAATACAATCAATATGATTTTAGCAAAAGGAGTACTGAACTTTTAATGAAAGATTATCAAATTTTTGAGCAAACATTGGTAAAAAAATGGAAAGCACCTCTTGTAAATGATTTCTTTGCCATGATATATTTTGGTGTATTGCAAAAGCTAGTTATTGCATTTAAATTAGATACACATGGAGCATTACATAATGAACTTTTAAGTGGTGCAAATGATATCATTTCAACTGAACCTATGAAATTAGGATTAAAAATATCTGAAATGGTCTTAAACAATGAAAAGGCTAAACAATTATTTACTGAAAAAGATGAAGCATTTATTTGGCAAAAGATTCATGATCCTGAATACCAAGAAATATTAGAAGCTATAAATAGTTATTTGAATAAATGGGGAGAAAGAATTGTTGGAGAGCTTAAGCTAGAATCGATTACCTATTCGCAAAATCCAGAAAGTTATATTCGTGTTATTAAATCTTACGTTTTAAAAGGTTTATCCACACGCAATTTTGCATTCTCTAATCAAGAAAATTTGAGAGTTCATGCTGAAGAGAAAGTGAATTTGATCTTAAAGAGAAAACCAATCAAAAAATTTCTATTTCATTACGTTTTATCAAAGGCACGTTATTTAGTTAGTAATCGAGAAAACATACGTTTCGAAAGAACCAGAGCTTTTGGTATGGTGAGAAAAATATTTATTGAGATTGGAAATAAATTTTATGCAAATAATGTTATAAATCATTCCAACGATATATTTTACCTTACTAAAGAAGAAATTTTTGACTTCATAAAAGGTAGTAGTGTAAATAGTTCATTGAAAAAAATCGTAGAAATTCGTAAACTGGAATATGAAAACTATCAACATATAAAAATGGATGAGCGATTTTCAACTTTTGGAATAGTAAATGTTGGAAATGATTTTAAAGGAAAAAATAAAAAATCAATAATAAATGGCGATTTAAAAGGAATTGGATGCTGTGCTGGCGTAGTTAAAGGTCGTGTAAAGGTTATTCATCATCCCGATGAAATTAGTTCATTAAATGGTGATATTCTTGTTACGTCAAGTACAGATCCAGGTTGGGTTACTTTGTTTCCAACAGCATCAGCAATTCTCGTTGAACGTGGGAGTTTATTAAGTCATTCAGCAATTGTTTCTCGTGAAATGGGAATTCCATGTATTGTAGGTATTAGTAATTTATTGCAAATTTTAAAATCAGGAGATTTAGTAGAAATGGATGGAAGTAGTGGATTCGTAAAAATTATTACAGATTAAAATGGGTAAAGAAAATCTTGAATTAAAAGCAAAGTTTGATTTTATTCGCTACGCAAACTGTTGGGAAGATGCGGATATATTATTAGCAGGCTTAAAAATGAATGCTGGAGGAAAAGTTCTATCTATTGCATCTGCAGGTGATAACAGCTTATCATTACTTACACAAGATCCTGAAATAGTAGTAGCAGTTGACATAAATCAAGTGCAACTTTTTTTAACAGAATTTAAAATGATTTGTTTCCAAGAGCTAAACCACCATGAAGTATTGGAAGTGCTTGGTGTGCGTGTAAGCCTTCAAAGATTAAGTATTTATAAGCAAATAAAAGGATTTCTATCTAAGGAAGCTTTAGTATATTGGGATCAAAATACAGACATTATTGAAAATGGGATTGTCTTTAATGGTAAGTTTGAAAAGTACTTTGGTTTTTTTCGGAGGATAATTCTACCATTTATACATTCTTCAAAAACAAATTATCAATTATTTGATTTGAAATCATTGAGTGAACAAGAAAAATTTTACAATGAAAAATGGAATAACAAATCCTGGCGGTTATTCTTCAATGTTTTTTTTAGTGAATTCGTAATGGGTCGATTTGGAAGAGATCCGGCTTTTTTAAAGCAAGTAGAAATTCCCGTATCTAAATTTATTTTTAACAAGGCAGAAAAGCATTTAAAATCAATAGAATCACAACAGAATTATTTTTTAAAGTTTATTCTTCATGGAGTATTTGCCGAAGAAAATCTCCCACATTATTTAAGATTTGAAAACTTCCAAACTATAAAAAAAAATATTTCAAAAATTAAACTAGTTAAAGGTTATGCGCAAGATGCTTTTAGTAATTATCCGCAATTTGATTATTTTAATCTTTCTAATATATTTGAATACATGCCTATTCATGAGTTTAAACTGATATCTAATGAACTTTCATTACATTCCTCAAAAGGAGCAAAATTTGCCTATTGGAATCTTATGGTACAAAGAAATTTAGCTATTGAAGATAAACAAAAATATAAGTATCTTGAATCAAATTCAAATAAACTTACTTTAGTTGATAAAGGATTTTTTTATCAGAATTTTATTATAAATGAAAGATTGTGAAAATAGAATTTGATCAAATAGCGCTTCTAACAGTATTATTTTTGGCTTTGTTTGGCTCAGCGGAAATCTTACATCATTTTTTTAAAGTTCAAGCTGAATATACTCGTAAATATGTTCATTTTTTTACAGGTTTACTTACTCTTTTTTTTCCAGTAATGTTTTCAAGTCATTGGTCAGTAATGATTATTTGTACAGCATTTCTTCTGCTTTTAATAATTTGCTTAAAATATAAATTTTTGAAATCAATTAATGCAGTTAATCGATTTACTTTAGGGAGTGTTATGTATCCAATTATTATATATATAATTTTTTTAGTTCATTCAACGCATCAAACTGCATTATTTGATAAGTCATATATTTGGTTTTATCTTCCAGTAATGATAATGGCTACAGCCGATCCTTTAGCGGCAATTGCAGGACAAAAATGGTCTGTAAAAAAATATAATATTGGTAATGAAACAAAATCATTTTTAGGAAGCTTTGTATTTTTTATAACTGCTCTTTTAGTATCACTTATTTTATTTTATTTATTGTATCCTCAAAAAAATATTGGCTTAACTGTTATTGCTTCCTTCTTTTTAATTTCATTAGTTTCTACTATTACGGAAGCTTTTAGCAAAAATGGGCTAGATAATTTTACAATTCCATTATCAGCATTAATTGCTATGGAGTTAATGAATTACAAATTTTATATTTTCAACTAAAGCATGCAAGTCTTATCATTTGCTTCTCATAACGACTCATTATTTGAAAAGTTTGTTTCTTTTCGAGAACAAATATATGAGGAAAAAAGTCCACGTTTTTTAACAAAAGATTCTTGCATTCACATTTTTATTCACGCTTATTTTTTGGTTAAAGATGGTGACAAAATAACTGCTCGTGCCGCTTTATATAATAATCCAGATCTTAAATATAATAATTGTAACACGATGTGCTTTGGATTGTATGAATGTGTAAATGATTATGAAACTTCCAGTTTATTATTAACCAAATTAAAAGCGGAAGCAAAAGCATGCGGCGCTGAATATTTAATAGGCCCTATGAATGGTTCCACTTGGGATTCCTATCGTTTTAGCATTGATAACAGCAATCCCCAATTTTTCATTGAACCTTTTTATCACTTGTATTATAACGAACAATTGTCTACAAATGGGTTTTATGAAATTGCAAATTATGTTTCGCAACTAGACACAGAATTAAATTTTGACAATCCAAATTTGTTACGATGGGAAAAAATAATAGCAGAGAATAATGTTACTATTCGAAATATAAATATAGAAGAATATGAAAAAGAATTAGATGCTTTATTTCCATTTATTTGCAACACTTTTAAAAATAACTTTTTATATACTGAAATATCAAAACAAGCTTTTCTGGAAAAATATTTACCTTTAAAACAAATATTAGATAAGAATTTTGTTTGGATTGCTGAAGATAAGGATAAAAAAATGGTAGCAGTGTTTTTTGCTATTCCTGATTTTAATAGTTCGCAAAAAGGTGCAATCATTAAAACTTTGGCCCGTCTTCCTGAAAGAAAATATGCTGGAGTTTTGCATGTTATAGCAAATCACTTTATTAAGCATTTATCGTTAAATGGATATACTTATATTATTCACGCATTTATGCACGTTAATAATACATCTAAAAACTTGTCCAGTCATTTTTCTGGAGTAAATTACAAAAACTACAATTTATACGGCATATCATTATGAGCAATAATATTTCAAGTCTTTTTTTTATAGCTGCCGATAAATTTCCAGAACGCATTGCCATCATTGAAAATAATAGAAGTATTGCCTATAAAAGTCTGCAACAAAAAGTAAATCAAACTTCCACTTATTTTATAAAAAAAGGGATAGTAAAAGGAGACCGAGTTTTGGTGTTTGTTCCAATGGGAATTGATTTGTACAGAATAGTACTTGCGCTATTTAATATAGGTGCAACAGCAGTTTTTTTAGATGAATGGGTAAATAAGGGACGCTTGGAAATTTGTTGTAAAATTGCATCATGCAAAGGTTTTATAGCACCTTTAAAAATCAGATTTCTAAGTTTGTTTTTAGCCGAAACGAGGAAAATTTCTATAAGACTCTCATCAACCAAGATTATTGATAATAACATTTTTAATTGTGTAGATGTTGATGAAAATGATGTTGCCTTAATTACGTTTACCACAGGAAGTACTGGAATTCCAAAGGCAACAAAACGTACTCATCAGTTTTTAAAATATCAGTTTGCGGCTCTTGAACCAATTATGAATAAAGTTGATAGTGAAGTTTCCATGACGATGTTACCTATAGTATTATTTATGAATTTAGGATTAGGGAAAACATCAGTAATTGCTGATTTTAAAACTACAAAACCACATGAATTTAATGCATCAACTATATTTAATCAGCTTAACCATTTTCAAATTCAAGAACTCATTGCATCGCCTTTTTATATATTAGAATTGGCAAAATACATGCAAACTAAAAATTTGAAATTAAATACTATGAAACAAGTTATTACTGGTGGCGCTCCAGTATTTCCTTTAGATGCAATAACAATCTCAAATTCTTTTCACGAAACAAACTTTACAATTATATATGGTTCTACTGAGGCAGAGCCAATAAGTAAGTGTAATGGTCACCAACTTTTTCAAGAATTTAATAATTTATCCCATGGATTATTTGTTGGGGAAGTTGACGCAAATTGTGATTTAGCTATTTTGCCAATACATGAAGAAGAAATTAGTGCATTAAATGAAAGTGATTTTGAGAAAATTAAGCTTCCAGAAAATGAAGTTGGTGAAATTTGTGTAACAGGAAATCACGTATTAATTGACTACTTTAATAATCATGAAGCAATTAAAAAAAACAAAATAAATGTAAATGGTAAAACTTGGCATCGTACTGGTGATGCTGGTTGTGTGCAAAATAATAAATTATATTTATATGGCAGGTGCAAGCAAATTATAAGTTGGCAGGGAAAAATATTTTATCCGTTTTTATTTGAATCCGATTTAAGAAACACATACAATATATTTGGAACTATAATTTACAATACAAACAATCCTGTTGTTGTTATTGAATCAAAAAATGAAGTAATTTTAAAAAAAATAAATCTGGATTTTATTAATCATGATATCATATTTAAAAATATAGAATTTGTTATGTTCTCAAAAATTCCAAGAGACAAAAGACATCATTCAAAAATAGATTACGATGAACTTTTATTGATTTATCAATCTAAATATAAAGACAGTTAATATTATTGCCTATGCAAGCTGAAGTGGCATCAAGGAGAAATCATTAGTTCTCTAATTGATTGAAAATCATCAATTAAGTTCGATAAATCCAACCCATAGGGTACATGTAAAATCAAGCCTTTCAGAGACGAAAGGCTTTTTTTGTTGCTTTTGTTTTTTGCATCCATTAAACATTGCTAAAAATTATACGATTGTGGTATACTCAAAATTGAAAAAGAGACTTATTATAAAATTAGAAATTTGTATTTTAAAAATTGATTGAAAATACAAGATCTTATCTTTTTTTAGCCACTTTAAATCCTAATTTATAAGAGACGTAAATTTGAAATTGTTTTATGTTATTTAGCTTTTCAGATTCTAAATAAATATGAATTTTATCAGTCATTTTTTTTTAAAATATATAATATCAAAAGAAAATCTTATTTCAAAGTTATAAATATTGAAATCCGTTATTATGTGCAATGATTAACATTGGCTTAATTGTTTCTTCGTACTTTAATTTATCAATTTTGAAGTCAGGGAAAATTGGAAGATATTCCTGCAAAAATTTGTTTTTAGGAGCAATCGCTTTAATCACTTTTAAGCCTTCATTCTGAACCTCAAAAAACGAATCAAAGTAATGATCAAAGTCCGGTAGTTTATCTCCCTTCTTTGAATTAAATGATGAGTCTGCAGGAATTAAATTCCTCATTAAATCATGGGCCACAAATTGAAAGGGAACAAAATGCTCTACAGCGTATTCATCTATTCCCAATTTTTTACCAGTATAAATGCATGGTATTGGTCCTATTTCTTTTATGATTAAATCCCAAAAGTTACGCTTATGGTTAAGTAAACTACTCCGGGCAATGGGTCTTTGCAATTTAGAAGGTATATTTGGAACATTCGGGTTTCTGGCCTGCAGGTATAAAGCTAAATGCCAATAGCAAAATGACTTTAAAACTCCCATATTACTCTTAAAGTATTCTAACCAATCCCCTTGAACAATGATGTGATCTTTGTAAAGAGAATAGGGAGCAGAACTCGTTTTTTCTTGAGATTTCTCGTAAATATTAGAAGAAGTACCCTTTCCTAACCAAGGGCTTAAGAATTTGTGTGGAAAGTTTAAATCAAAATGCTTGAGCGCTGAAATTGTTCGTCTATCGCTAGTATTTAATAATTTCTCAAGAATAATCTTTTGTGAAAAATCAATTTCAATTGATTCCCAAGTTTTAATGTCTTCAATTGTATAAATTTGAATTACAAAAAACTATACATGCTCGCAAAACGTTAGGGGAAAGCAAATAAACGCCACTTAATTTTTAAATCAAGTGGTCAATTTGAATCGGTCTGGGGTGGTCAACTTCATCGGCTTTTGCAGCATACAAAAGAAAAACCCCTAAAATTACTTTAGGGGTTTTCGCTTTAAATTATAAAATAAAAAGATTAATTTTTTATCTTCCGAATTAAATTATTTTCTTAAGAACTAAAATTAAATCAGCCACTTTTTCAACTTGAGATTCTGTCCAAAACTCAATAAATGTTTCTCCTTTTTCTCTTCCAGTTACACCATAATTTCTAGCATACATTGTTATTCTTTCTGATTTTCCTTCACTTGCATAAGTAAAAATCATTTCTTTAAATTTAATTGTGGTTTCATACTTTTTTGGATCTTTTTTATCTGCTTTTCCAACTTTTGGACCAACATGTTTCTCAAGAAAAGAAATAAATAATTTAACCTCAGAATCATCAAGCATAATTGATCTAAATAAGGCTGTATTTGTACTTTTTCCGTCTAAACCAATAGATGGAACCAATACTTTCATAAGAATTTTAAGTCCCTTTGTTACAGAATTTGTGTTTAAATTTTTAAACTCTGAAGGATAAAAATCTACGTATTCACCAATACCTGATTTAAATTCGGCAACTGAAGAGTAGTCAACTGATAAAAAATAAGCATCAGAGGTATTTATTAGACCTCTTAATTCTGAAGCCCCATCAGTTTCAGATTGAAATTTGTTTTGAGCATTTATCTCTACAGATAAAAGTAAAATAGATAAAATTAGTTTTTTCATAAATTGTTTTTATGTTTGCCGTGAAAATTCACATCCTTAACATTCACAAAGTTAGATATAATTTTAAAAATATAATATTAAATAATTCAAAAAATCATCTTAATAAATTGGTTTTTGTTTAAAATCAAATGACAAAATTTTAAAAACTAATTATTTACTATTATACTTTAAATCAATATTTAATGTAAAATTTGTATGATGAAATAGTCAAACATATTCTATATGAATTACATAGCTTCTAAGCCAAAAACATCGAAAATAGTTTTTTACAAATTTTTAATCAAACAAATTAACTGAGTGTTCCCCATTTATTAGATACTCCTTATGGCTTTAGAAAGATGCGCCGATACTCACAAAAATAGTTCTGCCGTTTCCAGGCATAATACCTGGTCCAGGGTAACCGCCTGCTCTGCGAGTTGCATATTTTTCATCTGTAATATTGTTTACACCAGCTTTTAGGTTATAGCGTTCCATAAATCTATAGGAAAGCGACGCGTCCATTATCTCATAGCCAGATAGTTTTCCAATAGTTCCTGAGGCATTTGGTATTTCTGTATTTGCCGCATCAGTAAATACGTCTCCAATACTGTTAAGTTGAAATGTTGCAGAAAATCCTTTCAAATAGTAAGTTGCTCCAAAGCGATTGATATATTGTGGAGCATTTTCCAATCGCTTATCTTCAATAGATTTAGTTGGGTCGAGGTTAAGGGAAGGGTTATTCCACTTTACATAATTAGCATCAATAAAAGAATTGGAAGCAAAAATGCTGATACTACCAATTTTTGATTTCTCTGTTAAAATTTTTACAACATCTATTTCAACATATGAT
>Ga0214919_10007456_pt1 | contig 14750 bp, 14 predicted proteins | sample LL1503_MetaG_FD_177994 | JGI IMG/M metagenome (GOLD analysis project Ga0214919, IMG submission 177994) | Freshwater microbial communities from Lake Lanier, Atlanta, Georgia, United States - LL-1503 | ecosystem: Environmental > Aquatic > Freshwater > Lake | place: USA: Georgia | collected... | reverse complement strand
GTGAGGTTGTGAGTAAAGGGCGTGAGGTTTTGAGTAAAGGGCGTGAGGTTTTGAGTAAAGGGCGTGAGGTTTTGAGTAAAGGGCGTGAGGTTTTAGTAGTGCGTATGGAATCGGATTAAAACCGCAGCCCTGACGACCGCAGAGGAACGCAACAATCGGATTTAAACCGCAGCCCTGACGACCGAAGCCCGAAGGGCGTAGGGAGTAAAGGGCGTGAGGTTTAAGCGTGCCGTAGGTGCGAAGCACCTCGGAGGGAGTAAAGGGCGTGAGGTTTTGAGTAAATAACATAATAATTTGTTTTTTGATTTAGTTATTATCCGAGGTTTAACCCATATTTCCTGTAATCCGGATAAATTACAAAAACATATTTTAGGTTTATACAGATGTAGAGATCTAATCGAATTACTAAATATAAACATTTCTAAAAGTATATAATAAGATATAAGTCTTATATGTATATGTTTATATTTATATGTTTATATGTATATGTTTATATATAAGTCTTATATTCATTTTTTAACAATTTAAGTTAAAAAATGAAATCGCGCATCAACCCTCATGGTCAAGCAGCTCAACATGTTTATAAGTTTTTAATAAAGCTTAACACAGTGGATTTATTGTTACATATTTGTGTTGGAGTCGTTGATAAGACTCTCGTTGTTGACAATTCAAAATTAGTATTATAATGTTGGATATGTTCGCACACCGATGTAGTGTATCCTGTTTGAAGTGTCCATCTGAAATTTGCAGTTTCGATAAGAACATCTACGATATTCGAATAATCCAATTCATAACCACATGAAGTCTGTTTATTAATACTAATACACATTTCATTAGTAAAATCATATACAAGTTTTATCCAATCTCGAATACTCATACATTGAAATTGTCCAATTTTATGATATTGATCAATTATTTTTTTCACGTGTGTATATGATTCAGACCAAATATTTTTTGTTTTTTCAATAATCATATATAAAATATCATGTATAATATCAATATTACTTCGTCGAATACAACTATCAGATAATACATTACTAATAAATGATCTATATGTATTAATAAATACCCAATAATCTGGATAGTATTGAATACCGCGTCGTAATCGTATTTTTTGTAATAATTTGCATTTTTGTTCATATATTTTTCTAATTTTTTCTGAGTATATAATTGGATCAATTGATTGCCAATTAGATGACATTTTAGCTGATATTTTAGATGATATTTTAGCTTTTCAAGGCTATATAGTCATATATACGATGTTTATAAATAGATATTGTAAATATTCAAATTTATCATTGAAAAGCTAAAATATCAAGTTATATATATATTGTAATATTTATTGATATTTTATTTTATGTGATTTTATATTATGATTTTTTATAATCAGCTTTACTTAACAAATTTAGTTTAATAAAATGGGATTAGTGTGGAATATTATCGGATTTATAATTCTTATTATAATCGTAGCACTTGTTATATTTATACTCTATGAATATTTTATTAATAAAGGTGCAAATATATGTGGTATGAGTAGTGTACGTAATTCACCTATATTCAGTTCACTTTGTAAATGTCCAGGTGCAGATGGTAAAGATTTAAATGGTGACTGTTATACATGCCCAACTGAAAATGGTGTTAAAACTGGTAGAACTCCTGCAGCTGTTACCGAAGCAAATGCATGCTCATATTCTAGATTATATACAGCAAATGGAGACTTAAACTGTTCTGGTTTATATGGAACCGGCTCATATGAAGCTGTAGCAAGTGGTAAGTGTTATAGTTGCCCGCCTAACACATGTAAATCTACGATAGATGATATTGAAGGACCACAAGCATGTGGTCCATGTGGTGGTATTGCTAATCAAGCAGCAAATTATGATGGTCTATCTGTATTTCCAGCAAATATAACAACTTCTGTATTATTTTAATAATAAAGTTTTATTTAGTTGATTTTTATATTATAATTTTTTATAATCAACTTTACTTATCAAATTTAATAAAATGGGATTAGTTTGGAATATTATTGGATTTATAATTCTTATTATAATCGTAGCACTTGTTATATTTATACTCTATGAATATTTTATTAATAAAGGTGCAAATATATGTGGTATGAGTAGTGTACGTAATTCACTTATATTCAGTTCACTATGTAAATGTACTGGTACAGATGGGAAAGATCCAAATGGTGAATGTTATACATGCCCAACTAAAAATGGTAAAAAAACTACTAGAACTCTAGCCGCGGTTACCGCATCAAATGCATGTGCATCTTCATCAATACCAATTGGTAATAGTAATTGTACTGACTTATATGGTGCTGGAACAGACTTCAATGGACAATGTTACACGTGTTCAGATGGTTATAGCCCAGTTATAGGTGATCCAAGTAAATGTGGGCCATCGGGGTCTTTGTTAACTACTGACAAAGTGAATGCAACTTCACTCGGTCAATCTGTATTTTCAGCGAATTTGACAACTGCCTTATTATTTTAATTTATCTGAATGACAAAACTCTTTCTTTTGGGAATTTAATATCCGGATGTGTATTTTCAAGTGTCCATCGACAATTTACAGTATTGATAAGAACATCTACAATACGCGAATAATCCAATTCATATCCACATGTAGTCTGTTTGTCAATACTAATGTATATTTCGTCAATAAATTCATATACGAGACGTAACCATTCACAAATACTCATATATTGATATTGATGAATTATTTTTTGTATGTTTTCATTCGATTCTGGCCAAACTTTGCTTGTTTTTTTAATAATTACATTTAAAATATAATGTATAATATCGATATCCTGTTGGATGGACTCAATATGTTCGCGCGCATCTTTAATACTTATATAATTAACAAATTCTCTAAGTGTTGCAATATCTACCCAATATTCTGGATAGTATAAACACCCACGATTTACTAGTATTTTTTGATATAATTTTTTAAAGTGGTTATATAATAAAGTGTAGTCGTCCATTTTCAGTATAGTTGTTTTAAGTCTAAAACAAGATTAAATAATATTTAGATATAAAAAAATCAAATTTCAACTATATTATAAAATTAATCATCATCATTATCATATAATAAATCGTGAATACTATATTTACTAATATCCATATTCGCTTCACATACCTTATTAATATATTTATTTGTTTCTTCAGTTATGTCTAATTTTACACTATTTGACACACTAGGACGCACTTTTGCAAAGTTATCATCACTAAACTCAGACAGGAATGTATCATCATCTTTTTTGTAATCCGAAACACCAGTATTGTGTGTTGCAAGATACCAGTCATCATCATCATCGATTTTAATATGTTTAGTATCAAGTTTAGTTAAACCAATATATTTTTCTGATTCATTTAATACCTCGGCTGAATGCGATAGAATACGAATACCTTTAACAATTGATGGTAGATTTTCACGACGAACAATATATTTTTGGAGTGCAGAGTTATGTACTTCCTCACTTAATTCTATACGATTCATATTTGTATTTCTCGTTCTTGCTTGTAACCAGCTATAATATCGGTTTCCAACTTCATCAATAGAATAAAACTCTTCGTATTCAGGTGATTCAACTACCAATTCAGTAATAAATAAGTTCATAGTATCTTGATGATTACGGAAAATTTCTGTTTCCCGTTCAAGTGTTTCGCATTTAACATTTTTAAGTTGTCCACCATATTCGTTTTGTAATCGTTCATAGAAATATACCAATATACTTAACATAGCTGTAAGACAGTTTGGATCTTTTACATACTCATTCAAATAACGAGGATCTTCTTTCCGATCAAATGGATTATCTGGGTTAGGATTACTACGGAATTGTACTTTTGATGTATAATGTTTAATACGACGCCATGTACCGTGATCCCGGGTCTTGATTATGAAATCATAATTTTGACCAAGCATTATATTTGCGGTAACTTCGAAACAGTCTTGTTTTGTATTCAAGTCTCGAGCCGAAATATCACCGGCATTTACAATTTCTTTAAGACGTTGATCGTTTAATACTTCGTCTTTTTTAGTTTCCTCGACATATCCGAATCTCCGACCTTTAAGTTGCATAACTGCACTATTGGGTCGATCTGCTGATTCGCGTTCTGATGTAAACAAAGAAATATTTAGTTTTGTCCCATATACTCCAAATACTTTTGCAATTAGACGCATAATAAATGTTTTCGCATTTGCACCACTTCCATTCCAAAGTAATACAATACCCTCCTTAACACGTCCAGATAAACATTGTGCTGCATCAAATAGAATCCAAATACGCATATCTAGCTCCGGAATAATATCTTTGAATGCATTTAATATAAGTTTTACATATGGATCATTCGGATCAAATGGTTTATAACTATATGGCGTAAACTTCGAAATCGGAATCTCGTGATAATAATCGAGTAATTTACATTTATTTCCAAGTTCTAATACACCATTACCAACACCAATATAATCTGGTTGCATGTCCAATGATTTAGCAAATCCACGCCGTCTAAATAATGGTGCAGCTTGACGAATAACTCCGCTTTTGAATGTGTCATTAAATATCTTACGTCTGGATATCGCAAATTTCTTCCCAATTCCAATATAATACTTCTTTTTAATCTCAGTATCGCTTTCCCGAGACCATTTATCAATACTCTCTGATACTTGTTGAAATACTTTATCCAAATTATATGATATATATTTTTGAAGTTCATCCGGATTACTTTCTTTACGCCATTTCCATACTTCTCCAGCACATGATGTTTGTCCAGGAACAACGAATTCGTACCAATATGATCGTTCTTTCTCATCCAATGGATCAATATCAACAACGAATTTACTCCGTAGCATAGCACATAATACATCTGAAATCATAGCATGTTCTAAAATACCACCATAGTTAAATACATATTTTGATAGAATAATAAAGTAATTTTGATCATTGATCTGTTTATATCGTTCAGGATTACATTGTTGAGCCCAAAGTGAAATTGATCGTTCAGTAATCATGTGTTGATTAGTCGTATTTTTATGCATAATTGCATCATTCCATATTTGTTCTAAGTTTGTTGATCCGCCATCGACCCATTTAAGCGGACATTTCTGACTAAACCACTCCGCAAGAGGACGGTATTGTTCAGACGTATTAGCTAATGCAAATATAACATTACGCCATTTATTACGATCAGTATAATATGATTCATCTAATAAATCTAATAATTGATGAAAATACCGGGCTTTTGGATCATGTAATGCTAATGTTGATAACTCATGTTCTGTAAGCATAATTTCAGATTCACTAATAACATTATTGGTTGTTCTAGCAGCTACATCAATAACAGATGTTTTAATACTATCTTTATATTCATATGATCTTTTTTCGACATATGGCTTCTTATCCGGATATTTTGCTTCATAACAAAGACTAAGTTCTGCAACCATATTATATTTGGATTCTATATCTGTTATATTAATTCCTTTTACCATCGGAGAATAATCATAATCATTTGGATCAAATGTAATTTCGAATGAATGAGATAATATATATGCTTGACTACCACGTTTACATGAACCTAGAAATAACACAGGAACTGATGCCGAATTCATATCAAGTAATTCTTTTGGATCATTAATAGTACCTAGACTTTTAAATACATTACATATAGTCTGATCATCTCGTACTTTTCTAAGTAAATATTTCTTATATTCCCGTGATACTTGAATTGCTGGAATTAATACATGAATACCGTATTTATACTTATTCTTCTCAATAAATAATGGTTTTGATTTGACTATATTAAATACTTTAATCGTTGTATCGCCACGATTTGAGGTTATATTACCACGGTGCGTGGACCCATTTGACCCATCCGGTAGGATAGTATTAAAATCTAAATCAGTATATAAATATCGAACAATTTGAGATGATATTCTATGTAATTGACGTTCATCTATTTGTGCGGTTGCACTTGTAACATACATATCATAATCTAACATTATACCTGTATTCGGTTGTGTAAATGTACCTTGTCGTTCGGAAAAATGGCTATTTACCTTATCTTTTCGAATACAATTTAAATGTTTAAAAAGTTTCTGAATTGTTAGATCATCGAAATTATATGTAATTTTATTATATTGATCGATTAGATTTGTATTTGCATCTCCTTTTTTTGTAATCTGATATAATTGTTCTGCTGATGTAATAAATTCTTTAAATTCTTGAATAGAAATACAATCTCGGCTATTTGTTTCATTATTTAATGTCTGGATTGTATATTCTAATGTCTCAGCTGGTGATGGGAACATATACCCAACACACTATGTGAATACAGTTTTAATTATTATCTTGCAGGATTAATTCACTATATAAATACAATTTTATATATTATTGAGGGTGTTGTGTTAAGTTTATTTATAATATTTATGATATTTTAAAATAATAATCGACTTAAATATAACAATTATCTTATTTTTAACTGCTTATTGTGTTATATAATATATAGTTATAAAAATATTTAATATAAATATTTTTGATTTTTATACGTATTGATAATATAGGTAAAAAATTGAATTTTATATACTTTTAACTATATTATAACCATCACAATCAAACAGCTCAACCTGTTTATATAAATGGATGTAATAAACACAATGGAAATAATAGCAAAAATATATGAGAAATATAATGCATTTGATAAGTTGTTTGATTTTCCAATATCGGGTAATTATACAAATGAACAATTTCCAAATGGTGTTGCAGAAATACTACGTATATGTAAAAAAGATATTTTGTCAATGTATGCGCGCTGCTTTACTATATATCCAATTATTATGGCTATAGGATCTGGTAATATAAATGATAAAACTGGATGTGAATTATATACTATTTTATATGTCCCATTTATTGAAGTTCCGGATGTATTAATACTATTATATGATGAAGATGGAGTGCAAAATATATATTCTAAATTAATCCAGATGTATAACAAATATGGACATAATAAATTACCATTTGTGATTGCAATATCTGTACAACATGATTATAATTGTATATTCCAAATATCAAATTAATGGACATTTAGAACGACCAATTGCAAAATCTAATATATCAAGTAAATCAAATCCATAAGAATCATCAATAGTATGTTTGCATATTAGTAATTTGTCTGATATATGTACAACATTAACTGTGTGGTTTAATAAATCAATATTAAGTTGCATATCATGTCGATGGTGTTCTATATTTAAAAATACCGTAAATGATAACTCAGATAATCCAAATATATATCGGTTTAATAGACAAATAAACGTATCAAAATCTTTATCGATATATTTTGACGACCAATAATAGATCAATAATTTCATAAATTGAATATTTTTATGTTTTAAATTTAAATCTTGATGTATATTGACTTTTTTAAATACAATAGTTTTTCCACGTAAATTCATTTTTAGATGTACATTCATACAAGGACATAGATTTAAATAAATTCCACAGTAAACAATTAGATATTTAATCAAATTCCAGATATATGCAATAATATCAACAATACATTCAATACTAAAATATGTAGCCATTTTTAAAAATTGAATCTTTATATTTAGTTGTATTTATATTTAGTTGTATTTATATTTAGTTGTATATATATTTAGTTGTATATATATAGACTTACTTATCTATATATATTATAGAATGTACAATGCGAAATGTACAGAATGTACTGATACGTCACTATGTCCGAAATGTCTACAAATAACCGATGGGTTGAAAATAGGTAATAAAGAATCTTCAGATTCTTCTGAAGATGAATCATCTTCAGAAGAATCTGAAGATGAATCGGAAGATGAGATGGATGATGAGCTGGAGGATGAGTCAAAAAATAAAGAACCCGATGAATTAGACATCGAAATAGATGATAGTACATCAATATTATATAATCAATCAACTGATATACCTTCTTCTGATATTAAATATAGTTCTATAAATCGACGTATAATTGTAGATCCAGATAAACGAATCACATCTAATGTTATAACACAATTAGAAATTGCTAGAGCAATATCAATTCGAGCTGCAAATATAGATGCTAAAGGACATGATAATTCATTTATTGATACAAAAGGATATGATAGTGCATGTGAAATTGCAAAAAAAGAATTTTATAGCCGTAGATCACCACTTAAATTGTTACGATATGTTGGTAATAATGAATGGGAAGAATTCTTAGTACGTGAAATGACATTTAAATAAATCAGAGCACGTGCAGCCGTACAGGGTTTAGTTTAATCGATTTCTAAGACTGTTTTAAGTCCATATTTTTTATATATATCAGTAAATCTATCATGTTTGATTTTTAACTCTTTTATGAAATTGTTAACAGTATTAAGTTGTATTTTACATTTAGTCAAAACTGTTGATAAGTCAATATTAAAATCAGCACGACGTAATACAATGTACACAGTTGTTATGACTTTACTACGTAGAACAGATTTATATCCAATATGCTCTTTCAGTGCTTTATTAATAATATCTATTACAGCATTTTGATAACATTCAATATGTATAGTATTCTCGATATTTAATTCTTTTGATACTTCTAGTTGATTAAATATTGTTATAACATATGGTACTATTTTAATCTCATCTATATTTATATCAACTAATCCCTCGTCATTGATTTTTTTAATATATATATCACCTTCTGATATACCTTTTGTATTAAGATGCATAAATGTTAATATTTCTTGATCTGTCCGAATAGAATTATTTAGAATACATTCATTTTTAATAAGCGCCGCTAGGATTTTACGTTTTGAAATACGGCGTTGTGTCATAACTTGTTGAATTTCGACATATATAGTAGCAGTTGTATATAATATATTCTGTTCGATTGGTTTATATCCACGATGTTTGTGTTTTTCATTTAATTTACATAGTAATTTATTATAAATCATATAAACAAATTGATTTGGTGTTTTACTAGATATGGATTTGTCCATGTTTGATTGATATTTTGATGCATTATAACCAACTATACGCATTCTACCAGAATAAACATCTTTCGAATTTTCATCTTTTATTATTTTTTGTATAGGAATTATTTTATGACATTCTGGACATTCTAGTTGTGTCTCACTATTTATATAATCTATATTACATTCCAAACATTTAGATGTATTAATTATCTTTTCACACGCATATATATCAGTATGGAAATTATCAACATCTACATCTGCTAACATATTCATCAACTGATCTATATCATCCATTGTATAAACAAAACCTCACGCCCTTTACTCAAAACCTCACGCCCTTTACTCCCTCCGAGGTGCTTCGCACCTACGGAACGCTACGCGTTCCTCTGCGGTCGTCAGGGCTGCGGTTTTAATCCGATTCCCTACGCCCTTCTAAACCTCACGCCCTGACGACTGAAGCCTGACGACCGAAGCCTGAAGGGCGTAAGGAGTAAAGTACTGCGGCTTAAATCCGATTAATGCGTGCCTCTGCGGTCGTCAGGGCTTCAGTTTAAATCAGATCCGTATAAACGGGTTGAACCACAGGGCGGCTTTTCGGATTGAACTGCAGGGCGGCGCGAAACGCCAAGCCCGTGAAGTTCAAGCGTTTGTAACCGTGATGGTCAAGGGTGTCAGTCCTCAATTCATGTAAGTGGTTTCAATTCAACTATATAGTAAATTTTATGTATATATTATTCAATTTACGCAACCTTACACTTTGTGTGGGAGAATCAGTTTATTTTAAATTAAATATTTCATTCCTTTAATATATAACTTATTATTTTGTTTAATTAAACTATTTATAATATGGATCTAAAATCATGGATTGCAGATAACAGTGATCAAATTGAAACTATATCAGACATACGAAATATTGATATTCATATGATAAATAGAGCTTTAGAGATTGTCAAAGAATTTATAATCAGTAGAAAACTTATTTTATATGGTGGACAGGCTATAGATTATGCATTACGATTGAAAGGATCTAGTATATATCCTGATACAGAAATACCTGACTTTGATTTCTTATCTACACGTAATGTAGATGACGCATATGATTTAGTAGATATATTAATTAAAAAAGGGTTTAAAAATGTACAATCAATGCACGGAATACATATTCAAACTCAGAAAGTACGTATAGATTTTATATGGGTAGCAGATATATCATATGTACCTGATAAAGTTTTTAAACAATTACCAACAATCAAATATAATGGTATGGATATATTACATCCAGATTATCAACGAAGTGATATGCATTTATCATTATGTTTCCCATATGCAAATGCACCAAGAGAAGATATTTATAATAGGATGAGAAAGGATATAAAACGATTTAATATGTTCCAAAAATATTATCCAATCGAAGTACGTGATTCAAAAATAATAGAATGTACAGAATCAAAAAAATTTAAAATTGATAGCGAACTTATGAAAAATAATAATGCACTACATGGATTCGCGGCATACAATATTTTTATATCTGAATATAACAAAATAATGAATATTCCTTCAGATGATGCACCTATTATTGATGATATATCTATTACTGTTAAATTTCCTAAATTAGTTGAACAAAAACTACAGATTGCATCTTCAAATGTTAAAAAAATTATAAATACACTTCATATTAGTAATTCAGAATCATTAAAATCATATTTATCATATATGGAATTCCGACCTATATTACATGAATTTGGTGATTATTTAATATATTCAGTAGAAAATCAATTATTATCAGTAACCATATTTCCAAATAAATATAAAGTTGTTAATATCCAATATTTATTGATGGACTTTTTATATCGTTATTTTACATCCGAAGATGGGTTAAAAGAACTTTATTATAATTTATATGCCAATACATTAAAAATGATAATAGATTTAACCAATAAATTAGGTGATAAATTATCAGAATATAGTAGTCTTACAGATAGTAGTCTTACAGCAAACGAAAACACAACACTCGTGGACCCTATCCAACCATATAGTAGTGGTAGTGTATTTAAATTATTAAATACTACAATGGGATGTAAAAATTATAATCAAACGTACTATATATTTATAAATAAATTAATCAAATATACTAAAGATATATGTCCAAAGCCATCAGATGACATTTTAGATATATTAGAAAATCATAATATTAATATTGCAACATTTCCGAAAGGTTATTATCCTCCATCATTTGCAAATCATAAGATTAAACACCCAAATTTTGATTATTATGCAAATGAAGAATTCCAAAGAGATGGACATCAAATTGAAAAAAATGAAAATATAATTATAGAAAAAAATATACAAACAACTGGGGCAGACGAATCAATTATGGATTATGAAGGAATGATCAAAAAAACATATTGTATTGAATTTAAGCAATTAAATCGAATTTATTTAGATAAGATTCTTATAGCTGCAGGATGGGAGTCAGTTACATTAGAAGATATCTTAGAAAGTGATAAAAAACAAGTTGGTATAATTGCAACTGAAAATAAGGCAAGTTGGGATAAAAGGCTGTACGATATTCGTAGTAATATTAAAAGCAGATTAGACGCATCTAATATCACACAAAAAGTAGAATTACATAAATCACTTATGAAAGCCAATGTTGATTTTATACCAAAAACATATTTATATACCAAAAATACAAAAGATACAAAAAATACAAAAGATACAAAAGATACAAAAGATACAAAAGATACAAAAGATACAATTTATGTAACTGATCTATCAACTAATACGAAAATAAAATTTAACTGTACTACTACAAAAAAATTTATTTGGCGTCCTGAAGGTGGATTTGGTGGTCGTGGTATTGCTGTATTTAATAATATAGATGAATTACATAAGATTATTAAATTACATACTAAGTTATTTCCAAACGAAAGTGCGTTAATTTCTGAATATATTCAAGATACAATGCTTATTACGTTACCATCTTTAAAAAAAACAGATACATTACATTCAGGTCCATCCGATAAAATACCATCTGATAATATAGATGAACTAAATTACAAATTTCATATTCGAATGTATTTAATAATCGCGATTGTTCCAGATGCACCGGGATTAAAGGCTGGTAGACGTACTGCATTATGTAAATATGGTGAGATTGCAAATGCAGATAAACCATTTAACTTAAAAACTAATGATCTGAAAGTTCATAATACACATATTCGATCAACTACAGGTGTTCGATTTCCAGATAATTATCCAGGTGGTATAGAAAAAGGTATAGAAATACTTAATAAATCGGCTAAGATATTAGAAGCTGTTTCTAAATTATTAATGCCAACTGTTAAATCATTTGAAGAATCGAATGGTGGATATGAAATATTAGGTGTTGATATGATGGTGAAAAAACTATCTAATGGAATTGAACAACCAATGCTTATTGAAATAAATACAAAGACCGGATATGGACTATTAAAGGGCGATACTCAGGAACGAAAAGATTGGTTATCAAAATTCATATTAGGTGGTGTTGCTGAAGTACTTCTTGATAATGTAAAATTTAAAGATAGTAATATAATCAATCTTTATGAACTTTGATATTCTTTATATATTTTTTTATCAATATATATATTGATATATATATATATCAATATATATTTGAATTCTATATATATATCAATATATATTTGAATTCTATTAAAATGTCTAATAATGAAGCTAATGCATTTACAGAAACTGATCCAGCTCCGCTGTATCCAGTTAAAAACATAAAACCAGATTCATTCTTTGATATTCCAGAACCCAAAACTAATACAACTACGATAATTATAGTAGCATTTGTGTTAATAATATTAACGATTATATTTATGGGTTATATTGTTAAACAAACTAATTATTCGCAAATGTATACAAATCTAGTTATTATAGTAAGTGCTATTATTGCAGTTACGACTGTTCTATTAGTATATCCGAAACATGTGAACAAATTATAATATTTATGCAAGTATACTTTTTATATACTTTTTAATATACTTTTAAATATACTTTTTAATATAAAAAATATATTATCTGAAATAGAATGCACACAACAACAGATTCGAATAAACTATATAAAAAAGAACGAATTGAAAAAGAGAATTATTGAATATAAAAACATAATTGAAAATGATATTTATAATATATATGAAATATTATTTAACAATATATTAACTGAAATTTCTAATTATTTTTCAATAGAAACATATAATATCTTAATCGATAGTTTAGATAAAAAAAATAATACATTGATAATAAAATTAACTAATATAGATACACGATTACATAAATTATCAGATAAATTTAATAAGTTGTTTAATCGAATGATTAATATCTTACAACAAATTAATATATCACAAGTTCATATATGGAATTTAGTAGTTAATGAATTTAATAATACTTTATCAACTAATACTTGAACTCATTGTATTATTACCACATGTACATATATATACAATTGTTTTTGATTCTCCGATATAAATCTGAGTCATAAAATCTAACCCACATTTAGTACAATCTTTTTTAACTTTTTTATTAACTGGGTCAAATGCCGCAGTTTTAATTAAATTACTATATGATGTACTATCATCTCCGGATTTTAATATTGCACCAGCAATATATGCATCATGTGGATTTCCATCTATAATTATACCACATACACAAATAAATTGTATTGTGCTACTTTTTATATCACGACGCATAACACGTTCACATTGTGGGCAAAATTTCATTTTTAATAATAACAAATAATACTAATAATACTAATAAAATAACAATTCATTTTTTATATAATAATTTGAAAATTTATATACTCTATATATATTTCATTATTAACACTAACACCAATAATGAAACATACTCATGTACAAAAAAAAACTCGTGATAAATATACAATATTAACAAATCCTGATAAATATAAAATATCGGATGAACATAAATATAATCTACATAAAATATGGATAGATAATCAAGTTATTGAAGTAGCTGGTAGATTAACTACTAAACCATATATTGATGTTATTGGTTATAAAACAGGTATGCCATATTCTAAAATTCGATATGATTTACCTGGTATACCATTCCATACACATCCGAAAATTAGTGAACCAATTTCATTTTCTGAGACATTAACACCGCCATCAGCCGAAGATTATATTAATATAATAAAAGATAAACGAACAGAATATATACTAACAGAACATGGTATTTGGATGATACAACCTATCCGAATAAATACATTTATTACAGAATGTGCGTTATCATACTATGTGTTGATACTTAATATGCAACTAGCAACTGGTGGGTCAAATAATTCAACACATCGTGATGATAATATATTCTCAAGTTTAGTAAAATCAAAACAAAATATTAATTCTTATGCTAAAACATATTCAAAATTAATATCTGATCCAAATGGACGATTATTAAATATTTCTAATAAAAAAATATTAAAAATTTTCACAAATCAAGTTATTGAAATGATATCACAATTATATTCAACTGCACCTTCATCAGATATTGAAAAAAGTATATTAATTGGTATGTCTCAATTTATCGGAGATCCACCAGTAAAAGTAACATGGCATCCATATTAAAACCTCACGCCCTTTAATCCATCTTAAACCTCACGCCCTTTACTCCCTACGCACTACGCACTACGCCCTTCTAAACCTCACGCCCTTTACTCCCTCCGGGGTGCTTCGCACCCACGGAACGCGAAGCGTTCCTCTACG
>Ga0214919_10007455_pt1 | contig 14753 bp, 14 predicted proteins | sample LL1503_MetaG_FD_177994 | JGI IMG/M metagenome (GOLD analysis project Ga0214919, IMG submission 177994) | Freshwater microbial communities from Lake Lanier, Atlanta, Georgia, United States - LL-1503 | ecosystem: Environmental > Aquatic > Freshwater > Lake | place: USA: Georgia | collected... | reverse complement strand
CATTGGCGGATGGGTTGTTCTCGTAGCCCGCGGTGACGTTGTCGCCCCGGATCACGATCTCGCCGACCCCGCCCGCAGGCAGCAGGCTGCCGTCGCCGGCCATGATCGCGACCTCGGGGCCAGCGGCCCGGCCCACGGTGCCGGGCTTGCGGGCGGCCGGCGGCAAGGGGTTGGAGGTCATCTGGTGGGTCGCCTCGGTCATGCCATAGGCCTCGATCAGCGGCGCGCCGAACACGGCTTCGAGCTCGCGTATCACCTGCGGCGGCATCGACGACGAAGACGAGCGCATGAAGCGCAGCGGATGGCGCGCGATCACCTCGGCGTTCTTGCCGGCACGCCCGACGATGGCCTGGTGCATCGTCGGCACGGCGGTGTACCAGGTCGGGCGGGCTTCGTCCATCCACGCGAAGAATTTCAGCGCGTTGAAACCCGGGGTGCAGAACACCTGCGAGCCGGCAGCGAGCGGCGCCAGCACGCCGGCGATCAGGCCGTGGATATGGAACAGCGGCATGATGTTGAGGCCGCAATCCCCCGGCACGAACTGCAGCGTGCGGGCAATGCTGCTGGCCGAGGCACACAGATTGCGTTGCGACAGCGGCACGATCTTGGGCCGCGAGGTGGTGCCTGAGGTGTGCAGCACCATCGAGATGTCGTCGGGCTGGGCGAAGCCGCCCACCCCAGTGGGCAACACATCACGCTGGTCACGGGCTTGCAGCCCAAAGCTGCCGGCGCCTTGGTCGGCACGGGCCACCAGGTCTAGCACGCGCAGGCCCAGCTTCTCGGCCACAGCGATCGCCGGGGAACTGCTGCCCTGCTCGACGATCAGCGCCTTGGCGTTCAGGTCGGCGAGGTAGAACTCGAACTCCTCGCTGCGGTAGCCGGGGTTGAGCGGCGCACTGGTGACGCCGCAGGCGCAGGCTGCGAAGCAGGCAGCCATCTCGGGGCCGTTGTTCAACACGATCGCCACGCGGTCGTTGCGGCCTATGCCCCAGGCGTTCAGACTGGCCAGTGTCTCGACGATCAAGGCGCGCAGCGCCCGGAAGTCGAGCGCTGCGCGGCCAGGGGCCGAAATCGCGGGCGCATCGGCAGCGCCGGTGGCCAGCAGGTCGTTCAGGGAGGTCGGCAACATCGGAGGAGATCCTGGAGAAGGCATTCGGTCAAGGCGATCAAGCGAGCCGGTTTGCGTATTTTGACGTCACGCTGCAACCCAGCTCGGGTTTCAGTCCATCTGCAAGCGTATGCGGGCCAGCGCAACGCCGTTGCCACCACGGCGTTGGGCCTCCTCCAAGGCAGCTGAACTGGCCGCCATCAGCTCGGCTTGGCTGCTCGCGGTGTGGGGATAGCTCGCCACCCCCATCGACACGCTGAAACGCAGCGCCTCGCCGGCCAGCACCACGATCTGGGTCGCGCATTGGCGGCGCAAGCCCTCCATGCGTGAATGCGCGGTCGCCAAGCCCACACCGGACAGCAACACGGCGAAACGCCGTTGACCGACGCGGCAGGATGAGTCCATCGCCCGCGTGTTGCCGCGCAGCAAGCTCCCCATGGCCTCGCAGATCCGATCGTGCGCCGGCGCGCCGGGCTGATCAGTGTCGATCGTGATGTAGACCAATGCGAATTCACGGTGCTCGCGGGCCGACAGATCGAGTTCGCGGCGCAACTGGTCGTCGAATTGCGCCTGGTCGTAGGGGCCGCCGGTCGCTTCGCGCGGTCCTTGGTGGGCCAGCTCGCGCCGCAAGTTCTGGTTGGACTGCTGCGCTTGCTCGAGCTGATCGAGCAAGAGCCGCAGCTGGGCCTCACGTTGGCGCTGCGGGCCCAACTCCTGCCAGATGCTGCAGATCAGGCGCTGGCCGTCAGCGACCGACGACCCGCTGGTGGCGAGCCGCAAGACCTGGAACTCACGGCGCTCGTCTCGCAGTTCGAACTGGTGCATGCTGGCCAGCGCGCTGCCCTGCACCAGCGCGGTGTGGTCCGCGGCACGCATCAGTGCGACCGCCGCCGGTTCCAGTAACTCGGCGTCGCTGCGGCCTACGATCTCGGCTTGCGGGCGGCCGAGCAACTCAGCCAGCGCCAGATTGACCAGCAGGTAGCGGCCGTCATCGGCCAGCTTGACACCAAGCGCCAGCCCTTGCTGCTGCGCCCAGGCCAACAGTGACTGCGCCAACACGCCATCGACGACTGGCTCGTCAGCCACAGGGCCAGGAATCGAGCCCTCGGTTGCTGCAGCGGCGGGGTTCATCATGGCATGGGTCGGCAAGCGCAGATCCTGTGATCAGACCGTTTCGTGGAGGGCAAGATTTTGAAGCCGTACCCGAGCGGCGCAGACCTCAGGCTGATGATACCGAGCGTGGCCACCAGCTGTTGACGCAAAATGACGGCGGATTCAGTTCGGCCGGAACAGGGTGGTCACGTGGTACTTCGGCCCGGAACTTGCTGGGTGGGGACCAACAACAACCTGGACTGAGGCAATGGGCATCGCGCAATACATCAAGGAGATCGGCCGCGGCAGCGCGGGTGCCCGGTCGCTCGACATCGACCAAGCCCGCGACCTGATGGGCCAGGTGCTCGATGGCCAGATCAGCGATCTGGAGATCGGCGCGTTTGCATTGGCCATGCGGATCAAGGGCGAGACGGTCGACGAGCTGTTGGGCTTTGCCCAGGCCACCCAGGCCCGTTGCCTAGCGGTGGCGAGCGACCTGCCGGTGATCGTGATCCCGAGCTACAACGGCGCGCGTCGATTGCCCAACCTGACCCCTTTGCTGGCGATGCGCCTGGCGCAAGAAGGCGCACGCGTGCTGGTGCACGGTCCGCTTCACGACCCTGGGCGCGTGACCAGCGCCGAGATCTTTCAGGCGCTGGGCCTGCCGCCAGCCGAAGGCCAGGCCGGCATCCACAAGCGTTGGCAACGCCACGAACCGGCTTTCGTCACGACCGACACACTGTGCGCTGCGCTGCAGCGCCTGCTTGATGTGCGCCGGGTCGTCGGCCTTCGCAACTCGGGCCACACGGTGGCCAAGCTGTTGCAACCGGTGCAAGGCGCGCCAGCGCTGCGCCTGGCCAGCCATACCCACCCCGAATTCGGCAAGCTGATGGCCGAGTTCGCCGAGCGCAGCGCCGGCGACATGATGCTGTTGCGCGGCACCGAAGGCGAGGCCGTCGCCGACCCGCGGCGCTGCCCCAAGCTCGATGTCTGGCTGGGTGGCCAATGGCAAGCCGAGCTGTCCTGCCCGCTGCAAGAGGGTGTGTTGGGAGAACTGCCGCTGTTGCCGAGACAGATCGACGCTGCCACGGTCGCGGTCTACATCCAGGGCGTGGTTGCGGGCGAAAAGCCCGGACCGGCACCGCTGGACCGGCAGGTCGACTTGCTGATGCGCGCCTTGCGACGGCTGCCTGCACACAAGCCGGCAGCGGCTTGAGCCTGGCTCGGCAGCGATGGCGCGCGAAGATAATCGCCCGCCATGCCCAGCCTACCGCCCTCAAAATTCGACGTCGTCGTGCTGGGCGCAGGGGCAGCGGGTCTGTTTTGTGCCGGCATCGCCGGCCAACGCGGGCTGAAGGTCTTGCTGATCGACCATGCCCACAAGGTGGCCGAAAAGATCCGCATCTCAGGCGGCGGTCGCTGCAATTTCAGCAACCGCGACACCATGCCGGCGCAGTTTCTCTCGGCCAACCCAGACTATTGCCGATCGGCACTGGCACGCTACACCACAGCCGATTTCCTCGACCTGGTGCGACGGCACGGCATCGCATTCCATGAAAAGCACAAGGGCCAGTTGTTCTGCGACGACTCGTCTGAGCAGATCATCGCGATGCTGCTGGCCGAATGCGACAGCGGTGCGGTGCAACGCTGGCAGCCCTGCGCAGTAGCGGCGCTGCGCGCATCGGACGCGGGCTTCGAGATCGACACCGACCGCGGAACGGTGCAGGCAGCGCAACTGGTGGTGGCCACCGGCGGGCTGTCGATCCCCAAGATCGGCGCGACCGACTTCGGCTACCGCCTGGCACGTCAGTTCGGCCACAAGATCGTCGAGCCGCGCCCCGCGTTGGTGCCGCTGAGCTTCGACGCCGAGACCTGGGCCCCATTTGTGCCCTTGGCGGGCGCCTCGCTGGCGGTCGATATTGCCGCCGGCAGCGCGCGGCGCAAGACCAGCTTCCGAGAGGACTTGCTGTTCACCCACCGGGGCTTGAGCGGCCCGGCGGTGTTGCAGATCTCGAGCTATTGGCATCCAGGCGAAGCGCTGACGATCGACCTGCTGCCGGGACAAGACGCTGCGCAGTGCTTGCGCGAGGCCAAACAGCAATCGAAGCGCCAACTCGGCAACGCGCTGGCAGGGCTGCTGCCGCAACGCCTGGCCGACGCCTGGCTGACCCGGCTTGGCATGGACGCAGCCAAGCCCATGCCCGAGTTGCGCGACCGCGACCTGCAGCGTCTGGCCGAATCGCTGTCGCGCTGGACGCTGACCCCCAGCGGGACCGAAGGTTTTCGCAAAGCCGAGGTCACTGCCGGCGGCGTCGACACGCGCGAGTTGGACTCGCGCAGCATGGCCAGCAAGCGCCAACCCGGACTGCATTTCATCGGCGAAGTGGTCGATGTGACCGGATGGCTGGGCGGCTACAACTTCCAGTGGGCCTGGGCCAGCGCGGCGGCCTGTGCACGGTCACTGGTCTGATGCAGAGAATTCGCAGTAGAATCTTCGTTTTGCTGGTAAACCGCGCGTCGATTCCCCGGCCTGGCCCACTCGACAAGAGCGCCAGAATGCAGCGAGCCTGCAGGCCGTGTCTGGAACACCGAGCGCACAATCCTTAGGACTTTGGAGTTAAATGACCACGATTCGCGTCAAGGAAAACGAACCTTTCGATGTCGCCCTGCGCCGCTTCAAGCGCACGATCGAAAAGCTGGGCTTGCTCACCGACCTGCGGGCCCGCGAGTTCTACGAAAAGCCCACGTCGGAGCGCAAGCGCAAGAAAGCTGCGGCCGTCAAGCGCCACTACAAGCGCGTTCGCAGCATGCAGCTGCCGAAAAAGCTTTTCTAAACTCGAAGCCGTTTTCCTGCTCCGAATCGACGCCCGTGCGGGCTGCCGCAGCGGGCGTTTTTCATGGCGCCGCACCTTTTGCTTTGTTGCTGGAGAAAACCTGATGAGCCTGAAAGACCAGATCACCGAAGACATGAAGACGGCGATGCGCGCCAAGGACGCGGCGCGCCTGTCGACCATCCGAATGCTGCTGGCCGCGATCAAGCAGCGCGAGGTCGATGAGCGCATCGTGCTCGACGATGCGTCTGTTGTCGCGATCGTCGACAAGACGATCAAACAGCGCAAAGACTCGATCGCCGCGTTCCAGAGCGCCGGCCGCACCGACCTGGTCGACAAGGAATCGGCCGAACTGCTGGTGCTGCAGGCCTATCTGCCGGCGCGGCTCTCGAATGAGGAGGTCGGTGCCGCAGTGGCGACGATCGTCGCCGGTCTGGGCGCCAGTGGCCCGGGCGACATGGGCCGGGTGATGGCAGCGGTCAAAGCACAGCTCGCCGGCAAGGTCGACATGGGCGCCATCTCCGCCGCTGTCAAGTCCGCGTTGTCGAAGTAAAGTCAGCCCCCATGAACACCAACCTGCCCTTGCGCGCCATCGCCGACCAGTTGTCGGTGGCCCCTCAACTGATGCCCGATGCCATGGCCGAGTTGGCCCGCTTGGGCTTCAAAAGCGTGATCAACAACCGACCCGACCACGAGCATGGCCCCGACCAGCCCACCAGCGCGCAGGTCGAGGCCGCCGCGCTGGCCGCCGGCCTGCAGTACCGGCACCTGCCGGTCGACGGTGGCTGGCAATCGCCCGAGCAGATCGCCGAATTCGCGCGGCTGTTGGCCGAGTTGCCCGCACCGGTACTGGCGTTTTGCCGTTCCGGCGCGCGATCGACCCGTCTCTACCAGCAGGCCGCAGCGCTGTAGTGCTTCGCGCCTCGGCTCAGGACCAGACTTCCTGAGCGGTTTCGATCACCAAGCGCAGCTTGGCGCGCTGCGCCTCGACGGCGATGTTGTTGCCGTGCACGGTGCTGGAAAAACCGCACTGCGGGCTCAAGGCCAGTTGGTCAAGCGGCGCGTACTGGGAGGCTTCCTCAATCCGGCGCTTGAGCGCGTCCTTGCTCTCCATCTCGCCGAACTTGGTCGTCACCAGGCCCAGCACGACGATCTTGCCCTTGGACAGGAAGCGCAAAGGGCGGAAGTCGCCCGATCGTTCGTCGTCGTATTCGAGGAAAAACGCGTCGAGATTCATCTCCGACAACAAGGCCTCGGCCACTGGCTCGTAGTTGCCGGCCGCAGCGTGTGTGCTCTTGAAGTTGCCCCGGCACAGGTGCATCGCCAGCGTCATGCCGGCCGGCTTGTAGGCAACGACCTTGTTGATGAACGCGGCGTAGCGGTGCGGCAATTCGTTGGGGTCGTCGCCGCGCGATCTGGCGGCCTCGCGCATCTTCTCGTCGCAGAGATAGGCCAGGTTGGTGTCATCCATCTGCACATAGCTGCAACCAGCATCGGCCAGCGACTGCAGCTCCTGGCCATAGGCCTTGGCCACGTCGTCGTAGAAAGCCGGATCAAGTTCGGGGTATGCCTCGCGGCTGATGCCGGCACGCCCGCCCCGAAAGTGCAGCATGGTCGGCGACGGAATCGTCACCTTGGACGTCAAGCCTGCCGCCACCTGGCTCTTGAGGTATTCGAAATCGGCCAGCTGGATGTTCTTGGCGTGACGAACCTTGTCGATCACACGGATCACCGGCGGTGCGAGCTCCTCACTGCCGTCGGGCCGCAGCACCGTGAACGGGATGTCGGTCTTGACGCCGCCGAGTTGTTCCAGAAAATCGATGTGGAAATAGGTGCGGCGAAACTCGCCGTCGGTGATGCTTTGCAGTCCGACGTCCTGCTGGAACTGCACGATCTCGGCGATCGCTTGGTCCTCGACCAGGCGCAGCTGCTCGGCTGTGATCTCCTTCTTGACGAAGAACTGCTCGCGCGCGTCGAGCAGGTATTTCGGGCGCAGGAAACTGCCGACATGGTCGGCGCGAAAAGGCGGTTGGGTGCGAAGCGTCATGGTCGAAAGTCCAGGGGTTGAGATGCGTGATTCAGTGCGCCGAGACGCCCAGCCATCGATCGAGTGGCGCTGGATCGTCCAGCAAGGTCGCGCTGTCGGCGCGGTAAGCGATGCTGCCACGGTCGAGCACGATGCAGTCGTCGGTCACGCCCAGCACCATGTGCGGATGCTGTTCGACGACGATCGACGACAAGCCTTCCTCACGCGCAACGCGGCGGATCGCACGCAGCAGCTCTTCGATGATGATCGGCGCCAGGCCCTCGAGCGGCTCGTCGAGCAGCAGCAAGCGCGGGTTGAGCATCAGCGCGCGACCAAACGCCAGCATCTGCTGCTCGCCGCCAGACAACTGGGTGCCGAGGTTTTTCTTGCGCTCGGCCAGGCGGGGAAACAGCTCAAAAACGCGCTGGGCATTCCAGGGCCCAGGCCTGGCCACGGCGCTCAAGTTCTCGTCGACAGTCAGCGACTTGAAGATGTTGCGCTCCTGCGGCACCCAGCCGATGCCGCTTGCGGCGCGGGCATAAACCGGCAGATCCTGGATCTCGCGCCCGGCCAGCGAGAGGCGGCCGGCATGGCGGCGCGTCACGCCCACCAGCGTGTCGATCAGCGTCGTCTTGCCGGTGCCGTTGCGACCCAGCAGCGCCAGCGAGCGGCCCATCGCGAGCGAGAAGCTGATGTCGGTCAGCACCACGGCGTCGCCGTAGCCACAGGTCAGGCCCTGCACCTCGAGCAGGCTTTCAGCCATGGGCTGCCCTCTGGTTCGCGAGGTCTTGCGCTCGCTCGGACATGCCGGCCCGCGAGTTGCCCAGGTAGACCGCGCGCACCTGCGGGTCGGCGGCGATCTGCTCGGGCGTGCCCTCGGTCAGCACCGCACCGTTAACCAGCACCGTCATGGTGTTGGCGAAGCTGAACACCAGGTCCATGTCGTGCTCGATCAGCACCACCGCGACCTCGTCGGGCAGCGCGGCCACCGTGGCCAGGATGTCGGCGCGCTCGGCGCCCGGCACGCCGGCAGCCGGCTCGTCGAGCAGCAGCACGCTGGGTTTCTGCGCCACCGCCAGCGCGATCTCGAGCAGCCGGCGCTTGCCGTAGGGCAGCTCCGACGTCCTGCGGTCGGCGAAGTCGCTGAGACGGAACTGTGCAAGCAACTGCTCGCATTCGGCCGCGATCTCGACGTCGCTGCCCATAGGCGCCCACCAGCGGTGCGCCCGGCCCTGCCGGCCAGCCACCGCCAGCGCCAGGCTTTGCAGCGGGGTCAGCGAGGCGAACAACTGGTTGATCTGGAAGGTGCGCACCAGGCCCAACGCCACCCGCCGGTGCGGCGCCAGCGTCGTGATGTCGCGCCCGCCCAGCACGACGCGGCCCTCGCTGGGCTGCATCACGCCGGTGAGCTGGTTGATCAGCGTGGTCTTGCCGGCGCCGTTGGGGCCGATCAGCGCGTGGCGCGCACCGCGACGTATCGTCAAGGACACCTTGTCGGTCGCGGTGATGCCGCCGAAGCGTTTGACCAGGCCGTGGGTCTGCAGCACCACCTCATTCATGGCTTACCCCACTTGAACCACGACCGGGGCCGGAACAGCCGCTCGCGCCCGACCAGCATCAGCAGCACCAGGAACAGACCGATCCAGAAGGTCCAGTACTGGGCGGTGAACGATGAGATCAAGTCGTGCAACACCTTGAATGCGATCGCCCCGATCAATCCGCCCCACAGCCAGCCGGCGCCGCCGATCACCAGCGCGAGCATCACATCGGCACTGCGGTGGAACTCGAACACGTCTAGCGATGCGAAGCCGGTGGTCTGCACCAGCAGCGCACCCGCCGCACCGGCCAGGCCAGCGGCCAGCGTGTAGACCGCCGCCAGCCGGCTGTTGACCGACAGCCCGATCGCCATCACCCTCAGCCGGTTGTCGCGCAGCGCCTGCAGCGAGATGCCCAGCGGCGAGTGCACGATGCGGCGCAGCAGCAAGAAGGCGATGAACAGCACCGTCAGTGAATAAAACGATGCCACCCGTGCGCCCAGGTCGAACTCGAAGCGACCGACGAACGGGACCCACAACGGGCCCATCACCACACCTTGCAGCCCATCGGTTCCGCCGGTCAGGCCGTCGAACTTGTTGGCCAGTTCCAGCAGCACCAGGGCCACGCCCATCGTCACCATCAGCCGGGTCAGGTCGGTGCCGCGAACAATCATCGGGCTGGTGACCAGGCCGAGCAGCGCGCCCAGCCCTGCCCCCACGGCCAATCCGACCATCGGATCGGGCATCACATGCTTGGCGAACAGCGCCGCGCCATAAGCGCCGACGCCAAAGAATGCCGCGTGTCCCAGCGAGACGATACCGGCATAGCCCAGGATCAGATCGAGCGAGAGCGCGAACAGCGCCAGGATCGCGATCTCGTTGACCAGTGCTGCATGCTGCGCGAACAGCGCGGCGACGGCCCAGATCGCCGCCCACAGCGCAAGCTCCCAGGGCCGCCACCTCGACGGCGCGAGCAGCCTGACCGCGGTTGCGCTGCTCATTGCAGCCTCCGTCGGGCCGTCCCAAGGCGGCTGCGCACCCCTTGGTGGGGCAGCGAGCGCCGTGCGCTTGGGGGGCTCATGGCTTGCCCTCGCGCGAGAACAAGCCTTGCGGCCGCCACAGCAGAATCGCGATCATCAGCACATAGACGATGAAGGCACCGAGCTTGGGCAGGTAGTACTTGCCCATCACATCGGCAATGCCCAGCACCAATGCCGCCACCAGTGGGCCGGTGATCGAACTGGTGCCACCCACGGCACAGACGATCAGGAAATAGACCATGAACTTCAATGGGAAGGTCGGATCGAGCCCGAGGATGTCTGCGCCCAGCGCCCCGCCCAGACCGGCCAGACCCGAGCCGACCGCGAAGGTCAGCAGGAAGATTCGGTTCACCGGGATGCCCAGCCCGGCAGCGACCCGCGGGTCGTCCACTGCGGCTCGCAGCCGGCTGCCGAAGCGGGTCTGGGTCAGCACCGCCTGCAGCCCCAACGCCAGCGCGAAGCAGGTCGCGATGATGAACAAGCGGTACGCCCCCATGCCCAGCATCCACGCGCCCGTGCCGAATTCGAAGCGCTGACGCAGCCAGTCGGGCAGCTGGACGTTCTGCGGCGAACTGCCCATGATGAAGTCGACCGAGGCCACGGCCATGAAGGTCAGGCCGATCGAGAACAAGACCTGGTCGAGGTGAGGCTTGCCGTACATCGGTCGGTAGACCAAGCGCTCGAGCAACGCACCGGCGGCCGCAGTGGCGATAAAAGCCGCCGGCAGGCAGGCCAGAAAAGGCCAGCCAGCGCGCTGCATCAGCACGATCAGGATGTAGCCGCCGGCCATCGCGAAAGCGCCATGGGCCAGGTTGATGAAGTTCATCAAACCCATCGTGACCGCCAACCCCAGGGCCAGCACGAACAGCAGCATGCCGTAGGCAATGCCGTCGAAGAGAAGGGTCAGCATGAAATCGGGCGGGTCAGCGCGAAAAGGCACACTGAGGGCATCGCAGCAAGCAGACGCTGCGAAACCGACTGTGCCGGGCCGCTGGCGTCGCGTTGCGCCCTGCAGGTCGCAAGGCGTTCGCCAGCCAGTCGCGAGCGCGCAGGGGCTCGCTCGGCGCGGGCTCACCCCCACTGGGGCGGAGCGGCCTCAGGCCGCTTCGGGGATGGGTCACTTCAACTTGCCGGGATCCTTCACCGATTTCAGCGTGTCGAACTCGACGTTGTAGAGCTGACCGTTCACCCGCTCCACCTTGCGGATGTAGACGTCCTGCACGACATCGCGGGTCTGCGCGTCGATCAGCACCGGGCCGCGCGGGCTCTCGAAGATCTGTCCCTTCATCGCCGCCAACAGCGCGTCGCCACCGACACCTTTGGTGGTGTCTAGCGCCTTGAAGATCACGCGCATACCGTCGTAGCCGCCGACCGACATGAAATTGGGCCTGAACTTGTTGGCCGCCTGGAAATCTGCAACGTATTTCTTGTTGACCGCACTGTTGTGCGCCGCCGAGTAGTGGTGCGAATTGACCACGCCCAGCGCGACATCGCCCATGTCGTTCAACTGGTCGTCGTCGGTGACATCGCCAGTGGCGATCAGCTTGATGCCGGCCTTGTCCAGGCCGCGCTCACCGAACTGCTTCATGAACTGGGCGCCTTGGCCCGAGGGCAGGAAGACAAACAGCGCGTCCGGCGACAAGTCGCGCACCTTCTGCAATACCGGCGCGAAGTCGGCGCCGCGCAGCGGCGTGCGAAGCTTGTCGGTGATCACACCGCCGTTCAACTGGAACTGGCTTGAGAAGAACTTTTCGGCGTCATTGCCCGGGCCGTAGTCGGCCACCAGCGTGACGACCTTCTTGATCTTGTTCTTGGCCGCCCATTCGGCGATGCCGATCGACACCTGCGGCAGCGTGAAGCTGGTGCGAACGATGTAGGGCGAGGCCTCGGTGATCATCGAGGTCGCCGCCGCCATCACCACCATCGGGGTCTTGCTTTGGGTGGCGATGGGCGCGGTGGCCAGGGCCAAGGGCGTCAAGCCGAAACCAGCCAGTGCGACGACCTTGTCGTTGACCACCAACTCCTGCGCCAAGCGGCGGGTGGTGTCGGCCACACCTGCGTCGTCCTTGATGATGACCTCGACCTTCTTGCCACCGGCCTTGCCGCCGCTCTGCGCCATCCACAGCTTGATCGCGGCGTCGATCTGGCGGCCGGTGGACGCCGAGGGGCCGGTCATCGGCAGGATCACGCCGATCTTGACGCTGTCCTCGGCCCGCACTGCACCGCCGGTCAGAACGCCCAGCGACAAGGTGGCCAGGGTCAGCAAGTGATTTCGTCTCGTCATGGTGGAACCTTCAGAAGTTTTAAGCGTGGGCAATTGTGCGCGGAGACGACCGCTTCATGTCTAAGCGCAAGTCCGTAGGCGGTTGGCGCTAGGCCCAGGATCAGGCCGCCGCTTGGCGTTCTACATGCCACTCCACCAACCGGCCCATGTTGCCGAGCGAGATTTGATGCGCATGGATCAAACCCAGCAAACCGTTGCGACTGAGCATCAGCACATCGGCGTCCGACAGCGCCGAGAGCTTTTGCTCGTCGATCGTCAGGAAGCCATCGACCCCGAGCTTGCTGCCATCGGGCAAGGTCGCGTCGAAGCGCATGTCGCGCAGCAAGTCCTTCTCGACCAGCAGCGCACCGGCCATGCGGGTGCGTTCAATCTCGGACTCGAAGGTTTCGAGCTGCTGTTGCACGGTCTTGGTGAATTCGGTGGGTTCGCCGTTGGCATCGAACAATGCCTGACCCTCGGCCCCAAGCCCAGCACAGGCTTCGTCGATGCAGACCACCATCTCGTCGGCCGCCACCCGGGCCAGCGCGAAGGGGTAGAGCCGCAACATCGCCGGCACGTAGCGCACGCGCCAGGCATTGCCCTCGATGCACAGGTTCTGCCCGACCTGCAGGCCAAAGACCGCAACCGGCGCGACCTGCATTTTGCCCGCCTCGTCCTTGCCGGCATTGACCCAGACCACGGGGAATTCCTTGCAGGCGTCGGTGAACTCGGTGCCCGCGACAAAGAACGCATTCAGCGCGGACATCACGCTGAGGTCGCGCCGTTCGAGCTTGAGCTTGAGCTCGCGATGTTTGACGCGATCGAGTGCGACCGCTTGCTTGTGCAGGTTTTCGTTGATCATGATGACTTGTTTCCAGGCTGGTCGGTTGGTGTGATGCGGCTCACCAGCACCTTGTCGACGCGCTTGCCATCGAGGTCGACCACCTCGAAACGCCAAGCATCCCATTCCACCACATCAGTGGTCTGTGGCAGCCGGCCCAGCAAGAGCATCACCATGCCGGCCAGCGTGTTGTAGCGGCCTCGATCCTCCTCAGGCAGCTCACGGATCTCAAGCCTGTCCTTCATCTCGGGCACCGGGATCAGGCCGTCCATCAGCCAGCTACCATCGGCGCGCCGAACCGCCCAAGCGTCGTCGGCGCTGGGTGGACTGAATTCGCCGGTGATGGCTTCGAGCACATCGCGCACGGTGATCACGCCTTGCACGGCGCCGTACTCATCGACGACGAAGACAAGTTCGGCGCCGGTGGCCCTGAAGTGGTCCAGCAGTTCCATGCCCGACAAGGTCTCGGGCACGAACACCGGCGCATGCATCAACTCGGCCAGATTCGGCAACTCGCCGCGCGACAAGGGCAGCAACAAGTCCTGGGCCTGGATCACGCCCACCACGTCGTCGAGGCCGTCACGGCAGACCGGGTAGCGTGAGTGGCCGTTGGTCGTCATCTGCGACAGCAATTCGGGCAGCGGCGCGTTCTGGGCCAGCCAGGTGATCTCGGCGCGCGGGATCATCATCGAGCCGATCTGGCGCTCGTCGAGGCGGAACACGTTGCGCACCATCTGGTGCTCCTGGGCCTCGATCACGCCAGCGTCCAGGCCCTCTTCGAGGCTGGCGGCGATCTCTTCCTCGGTCACGCTGCGCGAAGGCGCGTTGCGGATGCCCAGCAAGCGCAGCGTGGCCTGGGTACAGGCCGACAGCAGCCAGACGAAAGGCCGCACCGCTGACGACAGCATGTCCATCGGCCGCGCCACCAGCACCGCCACCCGCTCGGGGTACATCTGGCCCAAGCGCTTGGGCACCAACTCGCCAAAGATGATGGTCAGGAAAGTGATGATCACGACCACCAGTGCGGTCGCGGTGACGTCCATCGCGCGGTGGCCGAGCAGCGGGAAGATCTTCAACAACCAACTCGCCAAAGGCTGCGAGAAAGCCGCGTCGCCGACGATGCCGTTGAGCACGCCGATCGAGGTGATGCCGATCTGCACGGTCGACAGCCATTTGGTCGGGTCGTCGTGCAGCACCTGAGCGGCTGTCGCGCCGGGCTCGCCAGCTTCGACCATCACCGCCAGCCTGGCCTTGCGTGACGCGGTCAGCGCCATTTCGGACATCGCGAACAAGGCGTTGACCAGTATCAGAAAAACCAGCAGCGCAACTTCCATGCAGTGGCGCCGCGAAAGGCGCCCCCGAAACCTAGACGGCGTCGAGCGTAGCAGAATCGCCCCATGCATTACCTGATAGGCGACCCTCAAGGCTGTTGCGATGCGCTCGACCGGCTGCTGGCCGAGATCGGCTTCTCGCCATCGCGCGACCATGTCCATGTGCTGGGCGACCTGGTCAACCGAGGCCCGGCGTCGCTGCGAACGCTGCAGCGATTGATGGCGCTGGGCAATGCTGCGAGCTGCCTGCTGGGCAACCACGACCTGCATTTGCTGGCGCTGTCGGTGGGGGCGCGCAAGCCGCACCGCAGCGACACGATAGACGACATCCTCGCCAGCCCACAGCGCGAGGCCTTGCTCGAATGGCTGCGCCACCGCAAGCTCGCCGACCAGGCCCAGGGCTGGCTGTTGGTCCACGCCGGCGTCGCGCCACAGTGGGACGCGGTCAAGACGCTGGCGCTGGCCCGGGAGGTCGAGGACGTGCTCACCGGCCCTGGCATGGCGGATTTCCTGCGGGTGATGTACGGCAACGATCCGGCGCGCTGGGACGACGCACTGACCGGCCCGCGTCGCTGGCGCATGGTGCTCAACGTGCTGACACGCATCCGCTACTGCACGCCCGACGGCACGCTGGAGTTCGACACCAAGGACGGCTCGGGCCAAGCACCTGCAGGTCACAGCGCCTG
>Ga0214919_10007454_pt1 | contig 14755 bp, 17 predicted proteins | sample LL1503_MetaG_FD_177994 | JGI IMG/M metagenome (GOLD analysis project Ga0214919, IMG submission 177994) | Freshwater microbial communities from Lake Lanier, Atlanta, Georgia, United States - LL-1503 | ecosystem: Environmental > Aquatic > Freshwater > Lake | place: USA: Georgia | collected... | reverse complement strand
TTTAGTGGACAACTTTCCATAATTATTATATAATATTAAAATATAATAATTTTTAATAATAATTTTTTATAATACTTACGTTTTTATAATACTTACGTTTTTATAATACTTACGTTTTTATAATACTTACGTTTTTATAATCTTTCGCGTCTTAATACATTTTTTATCAATTTGCAATGTTTTACACTTTTCTTCTTGAGGAACAATTTTAATAATACATTTCGCTTTTTTCCCATACAAAGGCTCTGTGCAACCTTTTTCTTTCTCTTTACCTTTACCTTTATCCGTATTTTTCTTGGTTTTTACATCAGCTAGCTTTAATATCTTCGGTTTATCATCGGCCGTGCAACGCGACCGAAAATGTTCGTAGCGTTCTCTCACATCGCAATAAGTTAAATGCGATTTTTTGCCTAAAAGCTTATTAACTATTTCATGTAGTTTGTAAATATAACGAGAGAATGTATCGCGACTTTCCATAACGCTCATAGTTACAGGATTCGCTTTCAAATTAGTTTTTAAGTTTTGCCTACAGTATTTGCACGGAAGAATATACTGTAAACTTAAAATGAAATCACGATAATGTATTTTATCTTCTTTGCTGGGTTTAACAGGGTAATTAAAAGACATTGTGTGTAAAAAATGCCACATACTAGGTCCCCATATAGTAGTTAACATACCGTCGCCACTGGAATATTCTCTCTTCTTAAAGGTTCTTTTCTTTGTAGTAGCTTTAGATGTCATTGCCAGTTATAGTAGAGAGAGAAATATTTTATTGACAACCTTTTTAAAAAAGGTTGGGCCAAAAAACAACCTTTTTTAAAAAGGTTGCACCAAAAAACAGAATCTTTTTAAAAAAGATTTCACCACAAAAACAACATTCTAAAACGGTTGAACCACAAACACAACCTTCTAAAACAATTCCGCTTGCGGTGGGGGTTCTAAAGGGGGCTAGCCCCCTTTTAAAATAATTTAACTGGCTTACTCGGCTTTGGTTCATAACCCTTTAAAATCATAATCGCCGTATAATAGGCAATATCGCTTGTGTAATTTTTACGCAGTATATCGACGTATTGGCCGGACTTGTTCTTAAATAACATTTACGTTAATATATAAAAGGGTAAACGTTTAAATAGTTTCTATATAAAATGCGTTCTTTATAAAACATAATTACTTAATAAAATTGAAAGGGGTTTAACTAATAGTTTTAATTGATACTCTAATGCAAAGTCTATATATGTAAACAGTGCAAACGAACATAATGACATCAAAAGTTGAGCCCATCCGATTTTTAAGTTGGGAAGGTCCAGAAGGAATGAAACAGTTTATAATACGCGAAACAGGTTGTAAACCATTTTCCGGCGCCGGAATTAATCCAAGACCAGAATTAAAAACAACATTATTAAGATCAGTCGACGATACATATTATTATGATGATGATATGAGTAATATACATAATCCAAAATATACATTATTCGGACACAATGGAGACCAAAATGAAAATGAGAAAAAGTTTAATGAACCATTGTTAAATAAACATAAAACAAAAAATATATATTTATATAGAGTTAAGAGAAATGGGAAAAAAAAAGAATATTTATGGTATGGAAAATATGAAATTATAGATAAAAATGTTAAAAAACATCAAGGTAAGGATAAAATTATAAGAAACATAATAGTTTTATCATTGAAAAAAATATACTAAATCGGCTTCTAAAAGATTTAAAAATCATTCAAAAAATATAAAAAAACTGTTCTAATTTTTTATATGTTTATATTTTTATATTTTTATATTTTTATATTTTTATATTTTTTATATTTTTATATTTTTTATATTTTTATATTTTTAATACAAGAGGGTGTCCCTTTATTTTAGTTCAACGGAATAAATCCCGGATACTTTTCCATCAAGAATGCAACCGCGCACATCGCCTTGGCGTCACCGGTGCTGAGAGCATTCGCTAGTGTGAACTTCTTCATCACCAGCTTGATGATTTCGGCCGTTTCGCCTTCTTCGTTGACGATATGCTTGCCATTCATCGCCGTAATTTCTTCTGAGGTCATTTGGACCATATACCAGAAGAATGTAATATTTTCATCGCAACCACCCTTGCTCATTCCAGCCTTCCCTAATTTTTCTAGGAAATTAAATTGTTTCCGCGGGTCATCTGTCTTCACGCCAGTAGATTCAATCACAATGCCTGTTTCTTCTTGGGCTTCTTTCGTCATAACCAATCGTTCTTGGCCCAATTTTTCATCCACCATACCGGCGTTCATTTCGAGTATTTTGCACCCCGCTGGCACTCGACTTTGCTCCAATAGGAGCATAGATATTTCGCCAGTTTCAATGTTTTGCACCAACGTCAAGCAAGCCACGGCGTCGCCGCGCAAGAATACAACACCTGGGAGCGGTTTGCCAGTAAGCTTATCCGTGGCAGCCAAGTTCATAAACACAAACCCGAGGTGCGGGCCAAACATAAAATGGTGAAATATTGTTACTTTACTCACCAAAATATGCTTGGGATTTATGTTTTCAAAATAAGCTTTTACTTTGGGTGCGGCCAAAATAAACTCGATAGATTGTTTTTGAGAGTTTTGTGGGTATTCCACTGGAACAGTAACACCGTTAATTGTCATCGCCCAGGTAGTAGTGACAGCAGTCGTCGTGCTTGCGCTTGATGTAGTGGTAGCCATTTTGTTATTTGTTTGAGAGTGCCATAAACTACTAGATTATAGTCTATTTCAATTTTTTTTTCGGCAGTTCATTTTTAATAATTTTTTTTCAAAACGCAATTCCATCTGTTTTACTTGCCCTTGCAGTTTGAGTTATAAAGGATGGAGTAAAACCAACAACTACGTATGTATTTTTTATATTATTAGTAATTTTGGTCCAACTTGCTTCGGTTAAACTTTTTTTCAAAAAAGTTTTTTTACATAACGTTAAAGGGCGCTAGCCCCTTTAGAAACCCGACCGCAAGCGGAATTGCCCGACCGCAAGCGGAATTGCCCGACCGCAAGCGGAATTGCCCGACCGCAAGCGGAATTGCCCGACCGCAAGCGGAATTGCGCGTTAAGAGTATATATTAATTATTATATATAAACATTATATATAATGGCTTTTTTAGACATCTTTAAAAACGCGTTTTCGCGTATCGGTAGTTATAAAAACTTTACAATTGTTCTAATACTAACTGTTATATTTTTAGTCGTGGCAATTTATACCTATCGGACCTATATTTCTCCCCGCATGAAGCGCGAATATGTGGCTAATAACGAATACTTGCCCGAAAGCAATAATAAACAAACCGACGTCGCTGATCTCTACTTTTTTTATACCACCTGGTGCCCGCACTGTAAAAAATCTATGCCTATCTGGAAGAGCTTAAAAGACGAATTAGAAAATAAAGAGTTCAAAGGTGTGATGATTAACTTTATTGAAGTGGATTGCGATAAAGATACCGCTTTAGCAGAAAAGTTCAATGTTCAGGGTTACCCGACGATTAAATTGGTGCGGGGTAACCAGGTCATTGAATACGACGCTAAACCCAATAAAGACAACTTGATGGAGTTTTTAAATACGTCTTTATAAAAAGGGACTGTTTCTTAGTCCCTTTTTATACAGATGTCTCTGTAACACAATTAATTATATCTTTTTTTATTACAGAATCTGGTCTCATTATATTCATTTTTATTATATTTAATATTTCATAATAGTGCTGTCTAATATGATCGTTTAAATAGGGATCTTTTATAAAATAGGTATCATAATATAGTAATGAAATTAAATCGAGTGCATTTTTTATAGCAAAATTATGTATAATTTGTTTTAACGAACCCTCGTATTTGTCATAGATTGTGCGTTGTTCTTTTTTTTTAATTTCACCCATTATTGAAATAATTCGGTCTAACACTTCTTCGCGTAACAATTCTATATTTTGCATGATGATAATGAAAGATGAATGATATTGATATATATATATCATATAAAGTCGAATCAATTTTATATGAAAATAGTGTTTACATTGAATAATTTAAAAGCTTGGATTATCGATAAATGCTTGTGGTGCGGATTTTGTTATTTCTCCTTGTAATAAAAACTGCTCGATAATATACAAACCTACAATTGCGCTAATATAAACAATAATCGCATCTCTCATTAACATCTTAAGGGGTTTATTTTCTTTTAAAACAAATCGCATTTCAATAAACTTGGCAAGTAAGTATAAAACGGCTATAATACCGGCTTGAAGAAATACATTATCCATTTTATAATATAGAGTTAATAATGTATTTGCAATTTAACGCGCAACCTTTTGGGAAAAGGTTGAACCAAAACCAACCCTATCCGAGAATAATTTATGCGTGATTTATGCGTGATTTATGCGTGATTTATGCGTGATTTATGCGTGATTTATGCGTGATTTATACGTGATTTTGGCTCAACCTTTTCCCAAAAGGTTGCTAGGAAAGAATCTCAATATCATCTAAAATCGGCGGTGGCAGTATATTCAAAGGTCGGTTTAAATCATTTATATCGGATATTTCTAATTTAATATTTTCTCCTATTTTAAGTCTCTCATCATCGTCATCATCACCATCAGCATCATAAGATGGGACCTGTGCTTTCATTAATGCTAAAGATTCCAAGCGTTCAATTGTTTTAGGCGCTTCTACTGTTGTTTCAACACCCTTTGTATCCATCGCTTTGTCCACGTCAGAAAAACTTAATCTGGTTTGACTTTGGTCAACTGGTGTTTCCTTGACAGCAGTGGCAGCAGTGGCAACAGTGGCAACAGGTATGTCCTTAGCAGGTATCTCCTTAGCAGGTATCTCCTTAGCAACGGAATCTACCGGCTTCGTTTCTTCTACGATAGGTATTTGCTCTTCCACTTCATTCACTTCGACGTCGTTTTCATCGGCCTCATCCATATAGGCACGTAAAATAGTCTCCACTGGTATACTTTCTCTCACCGAGTTCATTATACATTCCTTGATAATCAATTCCAGTTCACGATTATGCTTCTGTATTTGCAAAGGAGCAATATTCTTCTCAAATAAATAAATATTTGTATACAGTTTGCGCGCCACGTTTGAATATACTTTATGAATAAAGTCATCTACGGATGGCACGTCAATATCCACTTTTTTCTGTTTTTGCCCTACTCGCACACACGTCAGTGTCTTTAATTGAATCACGTGAACACACGTAACCAGTTCTTCTAAATAGGTGCAACCGGACGCTTCAACAATGCGTTTACGCTCAGTTTCAATGATGGTATTATTCCACTTGGGAACACGCGTTAAAAAGGTCTGGAAGGTCATCAAATACTTGTCAACCTCGTCGTTTTCAATGCATAACTTATATGCTTCATCAAATATAGATTTAACGCCTTGTATTGTAACAGGTGTTAAAATGTTTATTAAACGAGCACACCATTCATTTTTTGAATCACTGAGACTGTTGATTGAATAATCGTCCATTTTACATAAATAACATATTTTCTAAATTAGATTTGAACGAGCTATTATATACAAATATTATTATTATCATTAGGTGAAAATAAAAAAGTCAAAATAAATGTCATAAATAATTGTTCGCTTCTAAAATCAGATTTAACTTTATGAAATAACATTAATAACTTATATTTTTTTAACAAGCTTTCTGCAGTGTCCACATTCGTATCCACGTTTGTATCCACATCTTTATGTTCAATATAATTCATCAAATCTAACCCACTATACCCTTTTTCGTAAAACTTATTTGCTTCTTTTATCAAGACATTATTAGTTATTGAAGAAGATTTAAGTTTCATAAACTCGTTTTGTAACCACTTATATCTTATATTATCATATGTTGTTGTATTCAATGTCTCTGAAATATTAAATTGATGAAATCCAATACAACGGGGTGTAGAAAAAGTTGGTAGGTCTATATATATTTCACAGAGTCGGGAGAGAATCGGTTTTAATAAATTATATTTATTTTCCACTATTATAAAAAAGCGAGTATTATGACTAAAGAGTTCAATGCATCTTCTAAGTGCGGACTGAGCGTCAGTGGTTAATTTATCCGCATTTGTTAAAACAATTGTTTTGAAATGCCCGACACCCTTGATATTTACATTTGTCTTGGCAAAAAACTTTAAATCTTCTCTAATAAACTTAATCCCTTTCCCGTGTGCACAATCTTCAATCATTGTATAATTATGAATTAATTGTTTATCATTGTTGTAAATATCAGAGACGAAATTATAGACGAGAGTGCGCTTACCGCTGCCGGATGGTCCGTGGAATAAAATATGTGGAATTTTATTTTGTTCAATAAATCCGGCAAGTTTCTGTTTAATATTTTTATGAAAATCTTTTGTGGAAGACATATTAATGTAATAGTATTAATATATGTTTAATACACTTTTCCCAAAAGTGTTGCAAAAATACACTTTTAAAAAAAGTGTTGCAAAAATACACTTTTAAAAAAAGTGTTGCAAAAATACACTTTTCTTACCTTTTCGCATTTATCAGTGTTACAAGTAAAACACCCATTTTAATTTCTTAATCGCATTCATATTCATTACTTTTACATGATAGAGTGCCGTCACAGAGAGGTTTATCGCCATAGTTAAAACTATGAAACTCAAACTTTAAATGTGCGCGACCATATTTTACTGGAAACTCGCAAGTATCATTGTATATGATTTCTAATACTCTCAATTGCTCCTTTGAATGGAATATGATTCTTATTTGATGAGTTCCATTTCCTTCAATATCTAAATTATCGCCGAAATACCAACGTAAAGTATTTACAATAAATCTATACTCCATGTTTGCTCCTCCCAGTTGATCTGTAGATAGCCCTTCAAATGGGTATTCCATCCCATCCTTTACAAAAATAGGTGTAACGCAAATATCAAAAGGTGTTGATTGGTGAGTAGTCATTTTAATTAATTTGATTTATTACTCTAAACTAAAATTATAAATTAAATCAATTTTATAATTTATGTTAAATGTGAAAAAGTGTAAAAGTATTTTTATGCCAACCATTCACGTTTTATACCGCCACCACCAGTAAGCATAAAACCCATTGCAACTAGGACCGCAGGGGTTAGCACATATGTCAATAAACGCGCTATTTCTGGATTCTTCGTAACATAAGTTATCCACATATAGTAAACAGCTCCATCTTCCGCCTGAGTATAAATTACTGGATAATCTTTCTTTTTTCCTTCATTTTCTCCAATAACATACGCAACCCATTCTGATTCATAATCAACAATGACAAAAAATGCAAAAATAATTAATAATTCTCCTATAGTTTGCCGTATATTTTGTATTTTAACACCACCTATAATTAATCCGAACCACTGTAATATTTCTAGTGTAATAAATAAAATAAAATAATATACAATCAGACCTTTTATAGGAGAGAGACTATTTAATGCAATAATCATTTTTTTTGTTGAAAATAAAAATCCTAATAAAGCAAATGCAATAACAAACTTTAAAACTCTAAACATATAATATACTTTTAAGAAAAGTATTGCAAAACAACCTTTTGGAAAAAGGTTGAACCAAAATATACTTTTGAGAAAAGTATTGCAAAACAACCTTTTGTAAAAAAAGGTTGATTTAATCATTATAAGCATCATAACTAAAATACAATCCACTCATAATAAGCATAAAAGATGAAAAGTATTTTAACAAGTGCAGCTTATTATGTGTCTTTAAATATATATTTATAGCTCCTCCTAAATAAGAAAAAATGAGATAACACACTGCTAGAATAAGACCAAGTGTATAGTCAATATTATCATTTTTTGAATATTCTAAAACAGCTAAAATAGAGAGCGGAAATAATAATGCAAAAAGCACGGTTCCTACTATTTTCGAGTAATTGGGAATAATATTTAAATAATCAAATAATGGAATAATCAAGAATGCCCCACCTAAGGCAGTTGAACCACCGATGACACCTGAAATCATTCCGATTAATATAGTTAGAATAATTCTGTTGAACCCTTTCATATACATACTTTTGGGAAAAGTATAGCAAAAAATATACTTTTGGAAAACACTTTTGAGAAAACACTTTTGGGAAAAGTGTGGCAAAACAACACTTTTGGGAAAAGTGTGGCAAAACAATACAACACTTTTGGGAAAAGTGTGGCAAAACAATACAACACTTTTGGGAAAAGTGTGGCAAAAATAAACATTACATACGTATAGTTTTTTAACAACATTATTTTATATAAATATTGTTAAAACTTTACAATGCATACGCCGGTGCGATTAATGTCGGGGTTTGTAAAAAACGCTCGCCTAGGTGCAAATAGTGCAACCCCGACAATAATCGCACCGGCGTACGCAGTCAATATTATATTTATTTTTGGCCCAACCTTTTCCTAAAAGGTTGTTAGTACCAACTATTCAAACTCTGTGTGTAAGGATTATTCTTAAAGGCAGTTAAAATATCCGGATTAATGCGGTCACAACCAATCTTTGCCTCATCGTAGGTTTGTTTTGTATGCGCGATTGCCCCATAATTCGCCTCCGTTGGCACATATGTAATACCTGCAACCGGTCCTGAATCGCGCACCCACAAGCGATTATTACATCTATCCGAATCCACTCTTCCGACAGTGATATTTTCATTTTGGTTAAACAGCGGCAGACCGCCTGGGTTCGGGTGCAGTTTATACGTCTTATTCACATTATTGTGTTGATTATAATCGGCTTCATAAGATTTAGGTGCAGAATATTCCGAAGGACCCGCAATTCCGTTATACAAACAATTTGTCGTGTCGCGCTCTTGTCTCACCGGTTGTTGTTTGCTCACTAAATAAGCATTGGCACTCTGTTTCTCTAAGTTCAAATGATTGCAGTCCAAATTGGCTTCTGTCATCTCTCTTATCGTGGTCTTGGTTCTATCCGCGGGATTATAAATGATACCGGCCGGCACGCTGGTGTTATTTGCATTACCATACGGTCTGGCGCTCCCTATCACGTTTTCCTTGCGCGAGGGCCGCATAATATCCATTAACGGCGAGACGACAGCCTTCAGTATGCTATTGATAGAGCCAAAATTATTACCAGGATTTGTAGTGGAACGATTGTTCGGTAGAGTTTTATACCCTTGCACACCATAATCCGCTACCGTCGGACTTGACCAACCCACTGCCGACGGGTTCGCAATATCATTGGGAGCTAAAACAGGGCGGCGCGCTTGTTCGTATTCACTCTTATAATAGCCTGCATCGGTGTCATACCGACCCGAACCAAAATACTCTGCAGTGGTACTGGTGCGGTTTACATCTTGCAAGAGCTCAATACTGCGTGCGGTTTGAGCTTTTTCTACACCGGTTGTTGTTAAATATCGCTCCGGTCCAGTCGCATAATAGGTATCGGGTGAGTATTTTTCCACCTTGCCTTGCGTCTGCGTCGACGGACTGGTTTTTACATAAGCGTCACCGGGGCCTTCGTGACCTTGCAAACTAAAAGTCATCTTCGGGTTCGTATCCACGCGCAATTCGTTCACTGTTTTGGGGAGCCAGAGATCTCGCGCTTCTAAACCAGTATTAAATCCATTGCCGCCTTCGGCAGTGAAACCCTTATTTAATCCTGGCGCCACGTGTATTTCTTCCCAGGGTTTCACATTGGACATTTTCAAACCTGGATTAACCCGCGACTGCATAAAGTCGCTCATATTAGGTGCCCCGTTGGCATATTGTAAATTACTTTGTGGATCGAAGAGTGGTCCTTGCTCTTGTTTCTTAAATTGTTGGGAGCCGACGCCCATTAAATTATCTAACATACCTTCCGACACATCGCGATTGGCAGTGGCCCCCTTTACTCTAGCGCCAAAAAAGGGCACCATATTGTTATGCTTAAACCCGTCCACTTCAATAGGTTTGCCAGTGAGCGAGTAATTTTGTCGAACAGTGCCGCCGACACCATATTGAGTGGCATTGTCTCGCTCTACACGGGCAAAGTTATTCGTGCTAAAGTATTTGTCCATCGGCTGGGTGGAGTTAGGGTATTTATTGACATTCGCGTCGGTCACTGGCATAGTCACGGGGTAATTCAGTGCCGGTTGCGGAAGATTGACATTCGGTAATTCATTGCGTATTTGCGTCATATTCGTATAATTTGCAGAATTGCCCATATTACTATAGCCCTCTTGAATCATATTTTGATGAGTGATAATTTCTCTCTTTTTATCTTGATTAGACATAACATACATACTGCCTAGTGCTATTATCGGAATTGCGAAAGCTGCCATTAATAATATATATATATAATACTTTTAAAAAACAACCTTTTGAAAAAAGGTTGGGCCAAAAAGTACTTTTAAGAAAAGTACGGCAAAAATTAACCTAAATCTTACATAAATAACACAAAATAACGCTCTCAATAAAGTGTTATTTTACTTAAAATTAAACTGCGGTTAGGTTAATTTTTGCCGTACTTTTCTTAAAAGTACTTTTTGGTTCAACCTAAAAGGGGCTAAAGCCCCTTTCAAACCCGACCGCAAGCGCTTGCGAAGCTGGCGGAATTGCCTAAAAGGTTGGGGGGGCAAGCAGTATAGTTATCTTTCTCTATAAGTCTGGTATTTAGATTATTTTGAAAAGACATGCACACATTTTCTTGGGGATTTAATGGGAGGATATACCAATCCACTTGTTCTAAATCGCGATATGTCCAGGCGGGATGTGTCACCCGGGTTTGGTCGGTGATAGGCTGTAAAGAAGGATATGCAACCTTCTTGCTCGACGCTTCATGCGTCTTATAATTGTTTAGTTTAATACAATCTTTATTAGCTGAGCGTGATAAACCCATTAAATCACTCTCTAAATTAACTGTATTGGTCATTAAGTTGCCACCCCACTTTTGCATCCGGATATAAGGGTCTTCCATAAAACTGGGTTTGTCACCGTTACCCGGCACATTGAGCATATATCTACCTAAACCAGTCATCTCTTGCAATTCTTTTTTAATTCTACAGGGATCGTCTTTAAAACGTGTGAATGACATATCTCTTACTATATACAACCTTTTGAAAAAAGGTTGGACCAAAAAACAACCTTTTGGGAAAAGGTTGCGCCAAAAAACAACCTTTTGGGAAAAGGTTGGGCCAAAATTACACATAAGTCACACGTAAATCAAAATAAGTCACACGTAAATCAAATATACAATCATAAGTAAGTTTGTGGTTCATCCTTCTGGGGGGTTCCAAAGGGGGCGTGCCCCCTTTTTAGATAGGATACGGTCTCTGCTTATTCTCTATCACTAAAGGTTTCGGCATAAAAAGAGGTAACGTATCAAAATACTTAATAGTGGGCACACTTTTAAAATCCGGCTCCACAGGCGCTTGCGGTTTTACTAAATTAGTCGAATTAATACCAAATAAGGCGGACTCTATTTCGATGGCATTATAGGCAAACGTATCTCTCGGCATCTGACTCGGGTTAAATCCTAAGCAAGGCAAAGCATTTCTATACGCTTTCCCATATTGCGAGTTTTTATACAACTCATACTCACTTGCTAAAGTATATTGACATTGTTCTAATTTATAGTCGTTGGGCATATTTTTATTTCGTGTGGAGGCCATCTATACTTTTTAGAGAAAAAAGTATTGCAAAAACAAACAACCTTTTAAGAAAAGGTTGAACCAAAAAACAACCTTTTAAGAAAAGGTTGAACCAAAAACACACTTTTAAGAAAAGTGTGGCAAAACTACACTTTTAAGAAAAGTGTGGCAAAACTACACGAGTAACAAAGTTACTATTTATGTGTTATTTTGTTGTACTTTTCTTAAAAGCACGTTGCTAAAAGTATATCCGCGGTGGCATTCCGAATCAGCGCATATTGTCTAAAATCTACCACACATTTATGAAACATATCAAAATAGTCATATTGAAATAATAAATTAAACAGAATCATTTGCTTTTCTAATGCTGAATGTGTTTCAGCTCTAGCCATGTTAATTAACAATTGTAGTGATTCTATATTGGACACTTTCAATAAGATAGCCTGTAAGTTTATATCTTCTTGCATTTCTAAATATAGTTCAAGTAAACTATCATTGACTTTATCGTCATCCCAATCGTCTAAACCGAATGCTTGTAATAGTTGAATACAATACATCTTTTCTTGATCTTCCAAATCATCCATGAGTTTATATGTACAGATGAAATCAGCATGATACATATTATTATATTATTATTATGTAATCTTTAATAACATTTATACTTATATTACTTGTGTGTTTTGCTACACTTTTCCTTAAAGTATGTTTTGGCTCAACCTTTTCATAAAAAATTGAAATAAACGTTTAAATACCTCGTAGTGACACCCTACATAAGCGAAGCAAATGGCTTCTTCCATCACTGTCGCTCAAGTGACGTCTGTTTCCGGCAAATTGTGCCCTTTGGCCGAGGCACATAAATCGCAATTGGATCTATATTACATCTCCATTAATACCAATCCGATGACAATGGATTATATTCTGCGAAATCCTAAACATTGTCCTATGTATGGTATAATGTGCGGACTTTCACGAAATCCTGGCGCCATTACCTTTCTGGAAAAAAATAAAAGTTTTATTATACCCAATCATTTGTTTGAAAATCCAAATCTATCTCAGGCTTTATTTGATTTTGCAATGAATGAGTTTTATTCAAACTATTATTATAAAGAATTATTATCATCCAACCCAAGCGATGCGGTGGTAAACTATCTCCTAAACAACACTGACAAAATTGATTGGTACTATTTTAGTAAAAACACAAACGAAAAAGCGGTGGCTTTTCTAAAGAAAAATAAAGCCAATATCAACTGGTCCTGTTTATCAGGCAATACTAGAGATGGCGCGATTCGCCTTTTGAAAGAACGTCCAGAGCTGATTGATGTCGACCAATTGTCTCTCAACTCGAATCCCCAAGCCTTTGAATTACTGTTGACCTTTCCAGACGAGTGTATTAACTATAACAATTTGTCGGGCAATACCAATCCAGAAGCGATTGCTTATTTAATTAAGAATAAACCTGAGGAGATTAACTGGCACTTATTTTCCAAAAATCCCGCAGCTATGCCCTATTTGGAGGCTCATCCGGAAAAAGTTAACTTCACTGTGTTCTGGGAAAATCCGGCCATTTTCGTAATTGATGAGTAGAGAGAATGTAAAGAGAAAGCAAATTGAATAAAAATACAAAATACAAATACAAATACAAATACAAATACAAATACAAATACAAATACAAATACAAATACAAATAATATTTATATAATTTTTTTTGTATAACTATTATTATATTAGAATGGCTTCATGTCCTCTACTTCCCACTGTTTCTGTAAAAAGTTTACAAATGAACTTTGTAAATAGCGAGGGCAAGAAGGAAAATATACTAACATTTTACGGAAGTAGTGAAGCTAACGAAATGAATCACAAAATGTACCAACATTTATTAAGTGAGAAGTTTAAGTTAAATGATCTCCTTATGTATGATAATGAGATACGAATTGGGTATACTTTAACAAAACGAGATGCAGGGATTGAAATAAATATTGGTGTACGAATATCCGAACCTATGATGTGGTCTCTGTATAATGATAAAAAATATGGTGAACGTCTTAAAAAAATACGTTATGATAACTTCATCCGAGTACTTAGTCCTGAGACACATAAATTAATAGTTGAAAAATATGGCGATGAAATACAAAAAAGGATAAGTTTGGAAATGCCAATTTTTGAAAATACCGTTAAACCTTACATATTGGAAGTGCTAGCAAACTTAAACTTTATAGATGAGATGAAACATAATCATCCGTATATGTTTCGTTGTACCGCAGACGACGGAATAGATAGAGGTCCAAGGGATAAACCACAAGTTCATAACGACACCACCTTTCGCACAATATTAACATACATACAATCCCCAGTAAGCACTGAGATAATGTTTAGTAACAAAAGTAAAAATAATGAGTTTAACGCAATTGTACCAGTTAGTGCGGAGGATGAGTATAACAGTTGTCCGCTGTTTCGGTTCAAAACATCTGACGCTGAAGTTATGACCCTTTGTTTTAACGATGACCTCACGCACCATACAGTTCCATTTTTTAACACTGGTGAAGATATTGTCGACGATAGTGAAAAATCTTCTAATGGAGACGACGACGGACGTACGTCAAAAAGGGCGAGGGTACAGCCTAGATATTATGAATTGTATTCTAAAAAGGGATTAACCTGCCTTATCACCGAAACCCAAACTTAAGACACGGCAAAAATAGAGAGACTATAATAATTTTTCTTATAGATGAATCTTATGAGCTTTACCACAAAACCTTTGCTCTTTATACTTTTCTCCCCCTTCCCGAATATATAGTAACTATACCATTTTCAGAAATTGATGTAAAAAGAGTAGACCCTACTACTGTAATAGATATAACAAAAGACAATATTGAGCAAGTTATCGATAAGATAAATACAAGACCTAATCTGGGAGATGTGCTAATTACAGGAGGCAAGACACGGAAACAGCAACGTAAACGGAAACAGCGACGTACGCGGAAACAAAAAGGCAGTCGTTCTAAAAAACATTGGAAACGCCACACCAAAAAGCGTTAAAAAATATATACTAAAAAATATATACTAAATAATATATACTGAAAAATATATACTTTTTCTAATTATTTGTTAAGCACATATATTATAATTTATTTTTTTTTCGTCGGGGTTTTAGTTTTCGTTGCCGTTTTTTTTCGC
>Ga0214919_10007453_pt1 | contig 14756 bp, 14 predicted proteins | sample LL1503_MetaG_FD_177994 | JGI IMG/M metagenome (GOLD analysis project Ga0214919, IMG submission 177994) | Freshwater microbial communities from Lake Lanier, Atlanta, Georgia, United States - LL-1503 | ecosystem: Environmental > Aquatic > Freshwater > Lake | place: USA: Georgia | collected... | reverse complement strand
CTTTTAGCTTCTCAGCTTTAGTAGTAGTAGGTAACGAAAATGGCGTTGTAGGTCAAGGTCTAGGAAAAGCCAAAGAAGTTCAAGAAGCTATTACAAAAGGTATTGAAGATGCAAAAAAGAACTTAGTAAAAGTGCCTATTATGCACGGAACAATTCCACACGATCAATTAGCTAAAGATGGTGCTGCCAAAGTTTTAATCAAGCCAGCTGCGCATGGAGCGGGTGTAATTGCGGGTGGTAGCATGCGTGCTGTATTAGAGAGCGCAGGTATCACTGACGTACTAGCAAAAAGTTTAGGTTCTGCAAACCCACATAATGTGGTGAAAGCAACTATCAAGGCTTTAGGTTTATTACGTGAGCCTATTCAAGTAGCAAAAACAAGAAGTATCAAATTATCAAAAGTATTCAACGGATAAGCTTATCAGTAAGCAATTCAAAATACGAGTATAAATAATTCAATGATGAAAAAAATAAAAATTACGCAAGTTAAAAGTGGCATTGACAGATCAGAGCGTCAAAAGCAAACTTTAATTGCATTAGGTTTAAGAAAGTTAAACGCTACTAAAGAAGTAGAGGCCACTCCACAAATCTTGGGAATGGTTAACAAAGTATTACACTTAGTAAAAGTGGAAGAAATAGCTTAAGCTATTTCTTTTTTATTAAATAATAAGCGAGGGGAGATACCCCGAAAGTAAAAATCAAAAAAATGAAATTACACAATTTAAAACCTGCAGAAGGTTCAGTTCACAAAGCAATTAGAATTGGTAGAGGAGAAGCATCTGGTAAAGGTGGTACTTCAACAAAGGGTAACAAAGGTGGTCAAAGCCGTGCTGGTTACAAGAGTAAAATGGCGCACGAAGGTGGTCAAATGCCTATTCAACGTAGAGTACCAAAGCGTGGATTTAAGAACATCAACAGAATTAATTATGTTGTTTTTAACCTAGGTCAATTAGACCAATTAATTGAAAAATACGGTTTCAAAGAAATTACTCCAGAAAACTTATACATGAATAGTTTGATAGCACGTACCGACTTGGTAAAAGTGTTAGCGAACGGTGAATTGAAAACAAAGATCAATTTCAGAGTTAATGCAGCTAGCAAGAAGGCGCAAGATGCTATTGTTGCTGCAGGCGGAACCATTGAAATTATCTAATATTTCTGTATATTCGAGACGTGCTAATGGGCGTCTTTTTAATTTGAAAAGTGCTTTTTGGACAATAATTAAACACTGATGAAAAAATTACTTGATACTTTAAAAAATATCTGGACTATATCTGACTTAAGAAGTAAAATTCTTGTCACTCTAGCTTTAGTATTAACCTACCGTATTGGTGCACAAATTACTTTGCCAGGTATTGATCCTTTGGCTATTCAAGCTGCTCAAAAATCAGGAAGTAGCAATGGCTTATTGGGTGTTTTTGATATGTTTGCAGGTGGTGCGTTTTCACAAGCATCTGTATTAGCATTGGGTATCATGCCTTATATTTCTGCTTCTATCTTTATGCAGTTAATGACCATCTTGGTTCCTCAACTACAAAAAGTTCAAAAAGAAGGAGAGAGCGGTCGAAATAAAATTAATCAATGGACTCGTTATTTAACAGTTATCGTTACTGCTTTTCAAGCGGGTGCTTATGTTGCATATTTAAATAGCCCAGGATATGCTGATGCACTTATTCCTGCCTTCAAACCCTATTTCTGGTTATCTACTGTTATTACTCTAACTGCAGGTACATTATTTGTAATGTGGTTAGGTGAAAAAATTCAAGATAAAGGTTTAGGTAATGGTACATCTATTATCATCATGGTGGGTATTTTAGGTCGTTTACCACAATCACTAATTTTAGAATTTAGTTCTAAAAGCCAAAAAGGTGGCGGTGGTTTATTAATATTTTTAATTGAGATTGCAATTTTAGTAACTATTATCATGGGATTAATTTTACTAGTACAAGGTGTACGTAAAATTCCTGTAACTTATGCAAAACAGATTATTGGTGGTTCTCAAGTGGGTGGGGCACGTCAATTTTTACCAGTTAAAGTTAATAGTGCAGGTGTAATGCCTATCATTTTTGCCCAAGCTATTATGTTCTTACCTACTTTAGTATCTTTTACAAATATCGATTCTGCTCAAGGTATTGTAAGAATATTCAACGACCATAGTAATGTATGGTATATGTTAATTTATTCTGTAATGGTTATTGGATTTACGTTTTTATATACTGCGTTAATCTTTAATCCTAAGCAAATCTCTGAAGACCTTAAGCGTAATAATGGTTTTGTTCCAGGTGTTAAACCAGGTCAACCTACTACCGATTATATTGGAGCTGTGATGGATAAAATTACTTTACCTGGTGCTATCTTATTGGCATTAGTAGGTATTTTGCCTGGCTTTGCACAAAAATTAGGAGTAACACAAGGTTTCAGTACCTTCTTTGGAGGAACATCCTTATTAATTATGGTAGGCGTTGTCTTAGATACATTACAACAAATAGAAACTCATTTATTAATGCGTCAATACGATGGATTAATGAATACTGGTCGTATTCAAGGAAGAACACCTATTACGAATTCAACTATATAGTTTAAAAGGTAATAGTTAAAATATTTATATTTACGAACCTGTCTTTTAAACGACAGGTTTGTTTATTTATAAGATAAAGTAAGTTATGGTTTATACAAAAACTGAAGAACAAGTTGCTTTGATGAAGGAAGCTGCCTTATTGGTAAGTAAGACCTTGTCTGAAGTAGCTACCCAATTAAAACCGGGTATGACTACTTTAGATATAGATCAGTTCTGTATGCAATTTGTAAAAGACCATAAGGCAACACTTTCTTTTTATAATTACCATGGTTATCCGCATAATATTTGTGCATCTGTTAATGATGTGGTAGTGCATGGCTTTCCTAATAAAACGCCTTTAAAAGAAGGAGATATTGTTTCCATAGATTTAGGGGTGGTATTAAACGGTTGGCATGGAGACCATGCCTATACTTTTATTTTAGGAGAAGTAGCGCCTGATTTATTACAATTAGTAAAAGTAACCAAGGAGTCTTTATACAAAGGCATTGAAAAAGCCATTGTAAATAATAGAGTAGGAGATATTGGTTTTGCCATTCAAGAGCATACAGAAAAATTACATGGTTATGGTGTAGTAAGAGAATTGGTGGGACATGGACTAGGTAAGAGTTTACACGAGGACCCGCAAGTACCCAATTATGGTAAAAGAGGAACAGGGCTTAAGTTGAAAGAAAATTTGGTACTTGCTATTGAACCAATGATTAATTTAGGTACACATAAAGTATTTACAGAAGAAGATGGCTGGACAGTAAAAACACAGGATGGTAAAGTATCGGTTCATTTTGAACATGATGTTTGTGTGAAAAATAAAGAAGCACTTATTTTATCTGATTTCTCCATTATTGAAGCTGCTGAAAAAGCAAACACTAATTTGAATTCATCTTATTATTAAGTAATGAAAAAAATAGTTGTCATTGGGGGTGGGGCAGCTGGATTTTTTTCTGCCATTCAAATTGCTGAAATACATCCCGATTGGGATATTTCTATTCTTGAAAAATCGTCTAAAATTTTATCGAAGGTTAAAGTAAGTGGAGGTGGCCGTTGCAATGTAACACACGCCTGTCCTGATATAGAAATTCTATTAAAAAAATATCCTAGAGGGGCACGTTTCTTAAAAAAAGCCTTCTATCAATTCGCCACAAAAAACACTATTGCTTGGTTTGCAAAAAATGGAGTGACATTACATACAGAAAAAGATGGAAGAATGTTTCCTACTACCAATAATTCTGAAACTATTATAGAATGCTTACTCAATAAAGTAAAAGAATATAAAATTCAAGTTTTATTGCATCATGAAGTAGTTAATATTGTGAAGACAAATGATGGCTTTTTCATTGAACTTGCTAATAACAATAAAATAAATTCCGATGCTATTTGTATGGCAACAGGAGGTATGTTAAAAGCCAATAGCCTTAATTGGTTAATACGTTTAGGACATACCATTGTAGAACCAGTTCCTTCTTTATTTACTTTTAATACCAGTCATAAATCTATTACCAATTTAATGGGTGTGGCAGTAGAAAATGCAAGTATTCAATGGGTGGGAAATAAACATATTGAACAAGGTCCTTTGTTAATTACACATTGGGGTATCAGTGGTCCTGCTGCTATTAAATTGTCGGCTTGGTGTGCAAGAGAAATGGCGGCAGTGAATTATGAAGGTCATATTGCCATTAATTGGATACCTACTTATACCGAACAAAGTTTAAGAATGGAATGGATTAATTTAAGATTAGAATTAGGCAGAAAAGAAATGGGTGGAAAAAATCCTTTTAATTTACCCAATCGACTTTGGCTTTATTTTTTACAAATTGCAGAAATAAATACATCTCTTAAATGGGCCGATTTAAAATCAACTCAACAACAAATACTCATTCAACAATTAGTAAGAACCACTTTGCCCATTAAAGGAAAAACTACTTTTAAAGAAGAGTTTGTTACATGTGGTGGGGTAGACTTATCAGATATTGACGCAAGTACCATGGAAAGTAAGCTTGTACCTGGCCTACATTTTGCTGGAGAAATGATGGATGTAGATGGTATAACAGGTGGTTTTAATTTTCAACATGCTTGGACTTCTGGTTGGATTGCAGCCCAACATATGGGTAATATGGTTTAATAGATTTTAGCAATTTTAAAGTTTCCAGTATTTTTTTCCAAAATATAGGCCAATGCTACTGAATATCAATTAATTAGAGCTATTTAAATCTGTATTTTTTAATGCTTTTTGAGGCTATTTTATGGGTTTTTCCCTACCTTTGCCGTCCGGTTCAAAAACACCGGATTTTATATGAGATTATTTATTAAAAACCTAAACGCAGACGCACAGGAATTCGATGGCGCTACAGCTACCGAAGCAACTGCGACAACAAAAGCACCTGAACAAATTATTACAGCTCATGACGATTTTGACTGGAGCGTTGATAAACGTAACGTAAGTCATTATGCAGAAGCTGAAAGAGTAAAGTATGATAAAGTGTATGATGGCACTTTCGTACAAATTGCGGATGGAGAAATCATGAATGGATTAGTAGTTGCTTTAACTAAAACAGATGTTGTTGTAAACATTGGTTTTAAAAGTGATGGATTAGTTTCATTGAATGAATTCCGTGACACTAATGGTGTTAAAACGGGTGATACAGTTGAGGTAATGGTGGTAGAAAAAGAAGACCGTGATGGTAATCTTCACTTAAGCCGTAAGAGCGCTCGTATTTTCCGTGCTTGGGAAAGAATTATGGAAGTACATAAGACTGGTGAAGTAGTTACTGGTTTAGTAACAAGCAAAACAAAAGGTGGTTTAATTGTTGACGTATTTGGTATGGAAACTTTCTTACCAGGTTCTCAAATTGATGTGAAACCAGTTACAGATTATGATCAATTCGTAGGTAAGACAATGGAATTTAAAGTTGTTAAGATAAACGAAACAATTAAGAATGCCGTTGTATCACATAAAGCATTAATTGAAAGTGATATCGAAGCACAACGTGCAGAGATTATGAGTAAATTAGAGAAAGGTCAAGTATTAGAAGGTGTAGTTAAAAACATCACTGATTTTGGAGCCTTCATGGATTTAGGTGGATTAGATGGTTTATTATACATTACCGATATCTCTTGGGGTAGAATTTCTCACCCAAGTGAGGTGGTTAAATTAGATCAAAAAATTCAAGTAGTTGTATTAGACTTTGATGACGACAAAAAACGTATCAGCTTAGGTTTAAAACAATTAACTCCACACCCTTGGGATGTATTACCACAAGTATTATTAGAAGGTAGTGTTGTAAAAGGTAAAGTAGTAAACATTGAAGACTACGGTGCTTTCTTAGAAATTCAACCAGGTGTTGAAGGTCTTGTACACGTATCTGAAATTACTTGGGCGAACACACCTATTAATGCGAAAGAATTCTTCAAATTAGGAGATGAGCATGAAGCGAAAGTGGTAACCTTAGACAAAGATGCACGTAAGATGAGCTTGAGTATTAAACAAATGTCTCAAGATCCTTGGAGCGCTATCGATAATAAATTCCCTGAACAAAGCAAACACAAAGGGCTTGTAAAAAATATCACTCCTTACGGTGTGTTTATTGAATTAGAATCAGGCATTGGTGGAATGATTCATATCAGCGATTTAAGTTGGTTGAAGCGTTTTAATCACCCTTCTGAGTATGTAAAAGTGGGAGAGTCTATTGATATCATTATTTTAAATATTGATAAAGAAAATAGAAAACTACAATTAGGACATAAGCAATTAGAAGAAGATCCTTGGAATGCATTAGAACAAACTTTTGCAATTGGATCTATACATGATGGTACTATCAGCCGTAAGGATGAGAAAGGTGCAATTGTGCAATTGCCACATGGTTTAGAAGGTTTTGCCCCTAATCGTCACTTAGCGAAAGAAGATGGTAAACAAGTTCAAGCGGAAGAAACAGCGAAATTCATGGTGATCGAATTTGATCGTAATGAAAAACGTATCGTGGTAAGTCATGCAAGAATTTGGGAGCAAGCTATTACTGAAGAGAAAGAAGTAGCAAAGAAAGAAGCGAAAGTGGAAACTGAGAAGACTAAAAAAGCAGTTAAAAATATCCAGGCTAAAGTGGAGAAATCTACTTTAGGTGACCTAGGTGCTTTAGCTGAAATCAAGGCTAAAATGGATGACGATAAAGCGACTGGTAAAGACGCTTAATCTGGTCTAAGTAATTGATATAGCCCCGTTTAGCGATGCTATTCGGGGCTTTTTTTATAATAATCTTAACTCCAGAGTTCCCAATTTGGACGATTTTAGTCATAAATTGAGGATTATTAGTTAATTTTGCATCCCTGTATGAATAGAATATTTGTTGCTTTTTGTCTTCTTTTGGCCTTATCGTCTTGTACTTCAAAATTCCAAAAAATTTTAAAGAATAAGGATACCGATTACAAGGTAAAAATGGCAGAAAGTTATTTTTTACAAAAAAAATATTCTAACGCACAGCAGCTCTTTGAATCAGTTATACCTTTTGTAAAAGGAACGCCTCGATACGAAGAATTATATTTAAAATTTGCAAACTCTTATTACTTTGATAAAGACTATGAGAATGCAGAAAATTTATTTAAAACTTTTGTAGAGTATTTTCCGAATAGTCCAAGAACGGAAGAAGTGGATTATTTAAGAGCGTATACTTATTTTCTGCGTTCACCAAAAGCAGAATTAGACCAAACGACTACGAATAGAACTATTCAATTAATGCAACAATTTATTGATGGTCATCCTACTAGTACAAGAGTAAAAGATGCCACTGAAGTAATTGATGCTTCAAGAGCTAAGTTAGAATTGAAAGATTATAAAACTGCTACTTTGTATTCAGATCTTGCATTATTCAGAGCAGCCGCTATTTCTTATGGTCTATTATCGGATGGTTATCCTGATTCCAAAAATGCAGATAAGTATAAATTACTTACTTTAAAAGCCTATTATCAATTTGCTGAAAATAGTTTTGTAGATAAGCAAAAAGAGAGATTTGAAAAAGTAGTAGTAGAGTATAATGATTTTGTAGACCGTTACAGCGACAGTCCATTATTGGCTGAAGCAAAAAAAATAAAGAAACAAACAGACAATTATTTAAATTTAATAAAATGAGTAAACTAAGAAGAAATATGGGTGCTAATACCCCTTCTGTTGTAGAAACTAAAAGTTTGAAAGCTTTAAAGGGTAAGACAGGAAACTTATATGAGTCTATCTCTATTATTTCAAAGAGAGCTAATCAAATTAGTATTTCTGTAAGAGAAGAATTACATAGTAAATTAGAAGAATTTGCTAGTCATACCGATAGTTTAGAAGAAATACATGAGAACAAAGAGCAAATTGAAATTTCTAAGGCTTATGAGCGTATGCCTAATCCTGCTATTTTAGCCACTGCTGAATTTATAGATGATAAAATATATTACCGTAAAAACGAAGAAAGCGATTTATTCCGTTAGTATTTGCTTTTACACAATTAAAAACGTCCCGGAACTATTGAGGTATCGGGACGTTTTTGTATTTTAGGGTTAAATAGGTAGGCTATGCGTAAGAAATTATTAAGTACCATTATTCTGATGAGTTGCATGCTGCATTTATTGCATGCGCAAGAACTAGCGGCCACTATAACAATACAATCTAGTAAAGTTGACAATCAAGTAGATCCTAAAATCTTCCCTCAATTACAAATACAATTAAAAGATTTTATCAATCAACGTAAATGGTCCAATGATGCCTTTTCAAACGAGGAAAAAATTGATTGCAGCTTTTATATTACAATTGAAACTGTGGTGGCCCCAGGTATATACGATGCCAAATTAAGTATTGTTTCCAATAGGCCCATTCATAATGCAAGTTATAGTAGTTCTGTATTAAATATGCAAGATGCTAAGTTTACATTTAAATATCAGCTTTCTCAGCCCATTGAATTTAATGAAAATAGAATACAAGGTGCCGACCCTTTAGAGTCTAATTTAACCGCTACTATTGCCTATTATATTTATATAATTTTAGGATTAGATTATGATTCCTTTTCACCCAAGGCTGGCATGCCTTATTTTAATAAAGCTCTGAATATTGTATACAATGCACCTGAGGGTAGTGGTATTAGTGGTTGGAAGAGCTACGATGGGCAAAGAAATAGATATATTTTAATAGATAATTTAACTAAGTCCGGTAATGATAAAGTTCATGATGTAATATATAGTTATTACAGAGAAGGTTTAGATCAAATGACAGAGAAACCAGAATTGGCAAAGAGTAATATCTTAAATGCTTTAATAAACTTACAAGATATGAATGAGGGAGCAGTAAGCGGAATGCTTATTCCTATTATCATACAAGCAAAGTTTTCTGAAATTGTGGGTATTTTCAGTAATTCAGATAAAGCCACTCGAAAACAATTAATTACTACTTTGTCTTCCTTAGATATTGCAAATATTAACAAGTATAAAGAAAAGCTAGAATGAAAAAATGGGTAATATTTTTTTGTATATTATTGGGCTGTCAAACGAAAGCCGCTAAGGATAAGCGCCTAGATATGAAAACCATGCAAACAGTGGTTTGGCAATTAATGCAGGCCGATGAATATTATACTAGGGTATCTCTAGTAGATAGCACCTGGAAAGCAGACAAAAAAAATATCGAATTTTATCAGCAAATCTTTGATTTAAATAAGGTTGATAGAGTTGATTTTTATAATACTATCGATTATTTACAAAGACATCCTATAGAATTCAAAGAATTAATGGATTCGGTCAATGAGCTTTCGAAAAGAGAAAAAAAATAATATAATAACGTAGGTATTAAACTAGAATTCGCTAAAGAATTTTACTTTTGTGTTCTAACAATTAAATAAAAAAAATACAATAAACATGAGCAATTTAATGGGTAAACCCGCACCGGCCTTTACACTTTTTGATACTGATAAAAAAGCAGTAAATTTAGCAGATTACAAAGGTAAAAATGTAGTTGTCTTATTTTTCCCTTTAGCTTTCACTGGCGTTTGTACTGCTGAATTATGTAATATCAGAGACAATATTGGAATTTATAATACTGCTAATGCAGTTGTTTTAGGTATTTCTGTTGACTCATTATTTACTTTAGGTAAATTTAAAGAAGAGCAAAAATTAAATTTTTCTTTATTAAGCGATTTTAATAAAACAGCCATAACTGATTACGGTGTTAAATATGATGTATTCCCTGCTTTTGAAATGCAAGGTGTTAGCAAGCGTGCAGCCTTTGTAGTAGACAAAGACGGTGTTATTCAATATGAAGAAATTTGCGCAACACCAGGTGACTTACCAAACTTTGAAGCTATTCAAACGACTTTGAATAAATTGAACTGAAACCTCGCTTCATGTTAATTTTTATAGAATATAAAATTAACATTCCGCTCTCTAATGATTTTAAAAAAGGGTCCCGTTTTATCGGGACCCTTTTTTTGTTCGTGTCTATTTTTATAGATTATAAAATTAATTACAATCATATTCATTTCTATCTATCGCAAACTTCTACAATTAAAAACTTTAAGTAATGCGTATTTTCCATGCCCCAAATAATAGGGTGGTCACTAGATTGTGATTGATAGGTCACCTGACGAATTCTTTTCTTAGCATCCCAGGCAGCCATTTGTATCGTTTCTAAAAATAATTCAGGGCTTACCAGGTTGGTACAACTTGATGTTACTAAGAAGCCACCATTACGAAGCATTTGCATACCCCTTAAATTAATTTCTTTATAACCTGTTACAGCTTTATCTATATTATTTCTACTTTTTGTAAATGCAGGAGGGTCTAACATAACCACATCATATTTTCTACCTTCTTTACCCCACTTTTTTAATACATCAAATGCATTCATTGTTTCAAATTTCACTATATGATCTAGTTTATTTAAAGCAGCATTTTTATTAGCCTGTGCAACGGCGCTTTCTGAAATGTCAATTCCTAATACCGACTTTGCTCCATAATGAGCGGCATGTATTTCAAAAGTACCTGTATAGGTAAAGGCTCCTAAAACATCGGCACCTTTTACAATTTCTTTTATAGCCCTTCTATTATCTTGTTGGTCTAAAAAATAACCTGTTTTCTGTCCTGATTCAATATTTACATAAAATTGTAAATCATTTTCTTTAATAATAATTTCAGTAGGGAAGGGTTCTGTTAAAAAATCTTTTACTTGTGTGAGACCTTCTAATTCTCTAACAGGTACATCATTTCTTTCGTAAATTCCTTTAGGTGAAAATATTTTTTGAATCGCATCCACAATGGCTGGCTTCCAAATATCAATACCAAGGGATAAGGTTTGTAAAACAAAATAATCATTGAATTTATCTATAATTAATGCAGGTAATCCGTCGGCTTCTCCAAATACCAAACGACAATTTTCGGTATACCCCAATTGTTGTCTATAGTCCCAAGCAGTTTTAATTTTTTCATAGATAAAATTGGCATCAATTTCCTCTCTTTTTCGGGTAAGCAATCTAATAATAATCTGAGAATTGGGGTTAATATAGCCCCTACCTGCTAATTGACCATCAAAGAAGTAAACTTCCACAATATCGCCAGGCTCAATGGGTCCTGCAATACGGTCTACCTCATTATTGTAAATCCAGGGGTGACCTTGGGCAATTCTGGGGTTAATTTTTTTGTTTAAATACACCTTTGTCATGGCACAAATATAGCGCCCAAATGAGTGACAACTTGTGCCTATTTTAGGCCTATTTCTGTCAATTTTGCTCTAATTCTTGATTTGGCAATATTTTTGGGAGATATTTGTAACAATATGAAAACTATGGAAGAAAAAGAAATGGAAAACCTGGATCAAACCATTCCTGCTGAAAATGAAGCTGAAAACAATGAAAACAAGGCTGAAAATAGCCCTGAAACTGCAACTGAATCTCAAGAATCACCTCTTAGTGAATTAGACCAATTAAAGGCCGATTTAACCGAACAAAAGGATAAATATTTGCGTTTAATGGCAGAGTTTGAAAACTTTAGAAGAAGAACTGCAAAGGAAAGATTAGAGTTAATTCAAACAGCTGGCAAGGACGTAATTGTTTCAATGTTGGAAGTATTAGATGACTGCGATAGAGCAGAAAAGCAGTTGAATAGTTCAGATGATATTGCTATACAAAAAGAAGGCATTCAATTAGTTTTTAATAAAGTGAGATCAACTTTACAATCTAAAGGAGTAACGGCAATGGAAAGCTTACACAAGGATTTTAATGTTGAACTACATGAAGCTATTACTGAAATTCTTGTAAAAGATGAAAAGCAAAAAGGAAAAGTAGTTGATGAAATTACAAAAGGTTATTTTTTAAATGATAAAATTATCCGCTTCGCAAAAGTAGTGGTAGGTAAATAAAAATCGAATATGTCAAAAAGAGATTACTACGAGGTATTAGGTGTCACGAAATCTGCGTCAACGGATGAAATAAAAAAAGCATACCGAAAAGTGGCTATGCAATATCATCCTGATCGAAATCCGGGAGATAAAGTTGCAGAAGAAAAATTCAAAGAAGCCGCTTCTGCTTATGAGGTTTTAAGTGATGCAGACAAGAAAGCAAAGTATGATCGATTTGGCCATGCTGCTTTTAGTCAAGGTGCTGGTGGCGGTGGATTTAGTGGTGGCGGAATGGACATGAATGATATTTTTAGTCAATTTGGTGATGTATTTGGTGATGATATGTTTGGTGGATTCTTTGGAGGTGGAGGAAGTCGTTCAAGATCATCAAGATCTAGAGGACAAAGAGGAAGCAACTTAAGAATAAAACTTAAGATGAACTTTGAAGAAATTGCGAATGGCGCAAATAAGCAAGTAAAAGTTAAAAAACATGTTGTATGTAATACTTGCGGAGGCAATGGTGCTAAAGATAAAAATAGCGTTCAAACCTGTGGCACTTGTAATGGTTCGGGTCAAGTAAAAAGAGTCACCAATACGTTTTTAGGACAAATGCAAACAGTAAATACTTGTCCTACATGTAATGGAGAAGGAAATACAGTAACAGCAAAATGTGCACCATGTAAAGGAGAGGGACGTGTATATGGCGAAGAAACCATATCTATAGATATTCCAGGTGGTGTGCAAGATGGAATGCAATTAAGTATGTCTGGTAAAGGTAATGCAGGTGAGAGAGGGGGAAGCTCTGGCGATTTAATTATTATGATTGAAGAAGAAGCACATGAGAGTTTACATCGAGATGGATTAAATGTTTCCTTTGATTTATACATTACCATACCTGATGCGGTATTTGGAACAAGCGTGGAAGTACCTACCATTGATGGTAGAGCCAAAATTAAAATTCCACCAGGTACACAAAGTGGAAAAGTATTCAGATTAAAAGGAAAGGGTTTTCCAGAAGTACAAGGTTATGCAAAAGGTGATCAATTAATTAATGTGAATGTTTGGACACCACAACAAGTGAGTGCAGAGGAAAAAGCATTCTTAGAAAAGATGCAACAAAGTCCTAACTTTCAACCTAAGCCTAGCAAGTAATTTTATTTTAATTGATAGATATCTTTTGAATTTCTGCCCAAGCCATCATAATCAAGGCCATACCCAACTACAAATTTATTTGGTATCTCAAAGCAAGTGTAGTCTACTTTTACAGGAAATTGTAAGGCCTCTTTTTTATTTAATAATACAGCTACTTTAATAGAGGCAGGATTGCTGGAAAGAAGTTGGGGTAAATAGTGGTGTAATGTTTTCCCGGTGTCAATAATATCTTCTAAAATAATAATATCTCTTCCGCTTACATTGGCTTCTAGGCCAATGGCAGTAATAACATTACCAGAAGAAGACATGCCTTTATAAGAGGCCAGTTTAATAAAGCAAACTTCAGCTTCAATGGTTATTTGTTTGAACAAATCGGCTGTAAATAAAAATGAACCATTCAATATAGATAAGAAAATGGGCCTTTTATTAGCATAGTCTTTATTTAATTGATCTGCTAATGCAGTAATTTTTTCTTGAATTTCTTTTTCAACTAAATAAGGTACAAATTCTTTATCTAATATTGTTATACTATTCATAATTAATTATTTTTTTTGCGCTTTATAAAATTAGGTACGCTAATATTTTTTATAAAATCAAGGGGTTTCTTTTTAAGCGAATCTTTAATTTCAATTTTTTTTGTAGTTGTATCGGCAAGTACTTTATTTTTTTTGATAGCTTCTTTATTGGCTGACTTTTCAATGGGAACTATTATAGGTATATTTGTTATTTTAGGTGCATCATTGGTTTTAAATAAAACAAGGGTAGTTCCCACTAATAATGTTTTATCCGTAACACCCGAATTGTAGGCTTGTAAATAATTTAATTGTATCCCTTCGGTTTGACTTATATCATATAAACTTTCACCTGCTGCAACCAAATGTATTTTTTTAGCTATTTCTTTTCTTTTAGGTACTAAGTATAAAATTTGGTCCTTAGTTACAAGGTCTGTTTCTTCTAAATCATTATAGCCATATAATTTGTATAAAGCAATATTATATGTAGTGGCTAATTCTAAAAAGGAACTACCAGCTTTTGCGTAAATAGCTAATAGTTGATTGGCTTTGAATTTTCCTTTAGGATATTCAATGCTAGATGCCTTATTGGGATTATCATTCACCAATTTACTGGTATCTTTTTTATAAATAGCCGAATCTATTTTAAGGGCATTGTCATTAATAGTTTCTGTAGGAATACTTCCAATTCCTTTAATGGCAGTGGGCGCTGTAATTTTTATTGTATCAGAGTCGCTAATTCCTTTTACTCCTGAAAGTTGAATGGTGTCAATGTATTTTGAGTTAATACTATCCTTGACTTTGCTAATACTAGTAATAGAAATAAGGGCAGTAGTATCTTTAATGATAAGGGTGTCTTCTATTTTTTTAAGCGTATAATTTTTAGCGGAATCAGTTGCTAAAATGGGAGCTATATTTTTACTTGTATCTACTTTTTGTATTGGGGTATCCTCATCATCGTAAAAAGCAAGTTCAGGAAAATTGTATTGAGAAAGTTCAAAATCGTTAATGACTTTAAGCAGTTTCTTTGGATAATCTGAAGCAGTAGCATAACCCGCTTTTTTAAGACCATAAGCCCATGCAGAATCGTCCACTGGATCAAGTTCAAATAAAGGAGCGTAATTAGGTCTATTTTTTAAAAAATTAGAATGGTCGATACAAGAAGCGTTCGCAT
>Ga0214919_10007448_pt1 | contig 14762 bp, 19 predicted proteins | sample LL1503_MetaG_FD_177994 | JGI IMG/M metagenome (GOLD analysis project Ga0214919, IMG submission 177994) | Freshwater microbial communities from Lake Lanier, Atlanta, Georgia, United States - LL-1503 | ecosystem: Environmental > Aquatic > Freshwater > Lake | place: USA: Georgia | collected... | reverse complement strand
CAGAAGATTCTGAATCATCATCCGATGAAGCAGAAGCACAACCACAACAACCAACAGAAGGAGACGTCGTGGAAAACACCGTCACAGAGCCAACTGCCGCCGAGACGGTAGAAGCTTCAGCTAAGGTAGAAGCAACATCCGTTGCCAAGCCTGTTAATTTCATCGCAGCACGTAACCCAGTAGTTGATCCAGCGACATTCTTGATGCATAAAGTTGCAGCAATGCGCGGTTCAGAAGAATCACGCAATTTCATTGCAGCAGCTACATCATCAACAGACAACCCAGGCTTAATTCCAACTCGCCAATTCCGCGAAGTGGTTAATGGTCTTGCAGATAATGTTCGTGCTTCCATTGATTCAATTTCAACTGGAACACTTCCAACAGCGGGTCTTACATTCGAAATTCCAAAGATTACACAGCTTCCAGATGTAAGTGTTGTCGATGAACTCGACACAGTTACTCCAGTTGTTATGGAGTCAGAATTTATCCCAGTGAGTGTTAAGTCATTCAAGGGGAATCAGGTCATGTCAGTGGAGCTCGCAGACCGGTCGGATCCACTTTTCTTCTCGGAGCTCATTTCGAATCTTTCTTCGCAATATGCTCGCGCAACTAATGCGTACAACTCAGGACAAATCATCACAGGTGCAACAAAGACTGCAACTGGTTATGGCTCAGATATCACAGCAGCAGAATTGCTTGCTTGGGTTTCAGCTGGAGCAGTTTCAGTTTATTCAAACACTTTCAAATTCGCTGATGCAATCGTCGTGTCGCCAGCCATGTGGGGGCGCATCATGTCATTCAACGTTGATGGGCGTCCAATCTATAACGCACTTCAACCACAAAACGCAGCTGGTAACGCACAGCCACGTTCTCTTCGTGGATCAGTTAATGGAATCGATCTCTGGGTCGATACTGCGCTTTCAGGTACAGGTGACAATTCAATGTACGTCATCAACCGCGATGCATACACATGGTACGAATCTCCACGTCTAGAGCTTCGCACTAACTTCATCAACGATGGAAGCATCGGAATTCTGCTTTACGGCTACGGCGCAACTGCAACAAAAATTGCAGCAGGCGCATACGCATTCGCGGACTAATTCCAATCAATCATCGGCTGGTTCGCTCCCGAGCCAGTCGAGCAGAATAGGAGATCAGAAATGCCAGATATCATCACGGCTGAAGAGCTGCGCACGGTGCTTGGCGTTTCTGAATCTCTTTATTCAGATGTTTATCTTGACCAAATTATTGATTCGGCTGAACTCACAATTCTACCTTTATTGACGCAATACCAATCAGCCATCGCGACGACTCGCATTGAAAATGGGGTCGCGTACTTTACGACAATCCGTCCATGTTACTTTGCGGTGGGTCAGTCAGTCGTGGTGGCTGGTTGCGGCGTACTTGATGACACTTACACCGTCACAAACACAGTTATTCGACCATATGAATTCTCAGTGGCAACCGCTGAAGCTGACCGCGTTCTGAATGTGATTATTCCATCAGGAACTGCGACGCTAGACGGCGCATCATCAGCTGAACTTTATGCAAACGTGCCACCAGTTAAGTCTGCAATTCTTGTCGTTTCGGTTGAAATCTTTCAATCGGTTACGGCTTCAGGCAATATGACAACAAACGAAAATTTCAGTCCAAGCCCATTCGTTCTCGGTAGATCACTCCAGAGCAGAGTAATTGGATTACTTGGGCCATTCATTGACGTCGAAACGATGGCGCAATGACCATTCAATCAGAGGTTCGCGCACCTTTAGCCGCTGCGCTTGCTGGTGTAACTGCATCGGTATATCAATCACCACCAGAGACAATCATCGCTCCAGCTTGCGTCATCGTCAGCGATTCGCCGTATCTGGAAAGTCTGCTCATCAATGGAGCAGTCACAAAGGTCAAAATCAATTTCATCATTTCAGCCGTGGTTGCATATAACAACAACGCAGGCGCACTAGACGGCTTAGAGCAACTCTGCATTCAGATTCTCGGTGCTATGCCATCGGGTTACGTGGTCGGCAACGTCGAAAGACCAGCGATCATGAACGTGGGAACTGGGTCATTCTTAATGGCTGACATTTCAGTTTCGACATATTACACACAGGAAAACGACTAGGAGAAAACAGATGGCAACGACAATCATCACTGGCAGAGACATCACTTTCACAATCGACAGTGATAATTTCGATGCACAGGCAACTTCAGCAACTTTGACCGTTGATTCAACAATCAACACATATCAAACACTTGATGGGAAAGCGTATTACACAACAGACACACAGGGTTCATTCGCCGTTGAAATGCTTGCAGACTGGGGCGCACCATCATCACTTTGTGAAGCTCTATGGACTGCTGCAACGTCAGCACCTAACACACCACTTCCAGTGGTATTGGTTGCAGATACAGGCGCATCATTTGCATTCAACGTGCAGCCAATTTTGCCAAGCGCAGGCGGTACTGCACCAGATGCACAAACAGTCTCACTTGCATTCACTTGCGTGACTACACCAGTCTTAACAATCAGCTAAAGAATAGGAAATCGGGAGCATGAAACTAGCAATAGCAATCGAACATTCCTCGGGCGAAAGTGTCACACACGTGGCACTTCCACCTGAATGGATGAAATGGGAACAAAAGACAGGTAACACAATTCAACAGGTTCAAGAGAAGCTCGGAATCAGTGATCTGATGTTTCTGGCTTATCACGCTATGAAAAGAGAAGCCGCGGGCAAGCCCGTCAAGCCATTCGAAGTCTGGTGTGAAACAGTCGCTGACATTTCAGTAGGTGAGCTTGAAAGCCCAAAAGTTATCCCGTCGGAAGCCTAAATCGCTTGGTATGGGATTTAGCCATTGAAACTGGTCTAGATCCGAAATCTTTCGAAACAGCTGACGACATCATGACAGTGATGGAGATACTGGAGAAGCGCAATGGCTGAGGATTTAATCGCTTACGATAAGTCCGACTTGCGCGCTATTTACAAAGCTTTCAAAGCGATGGACGAAGAAGCTACGGCATCGGCTAAAAAAGAATCGAACGCTCTGGCGACTTATCTTCAAGGCAAGATTGGTGCAACTGCTGCGGGTGCGAATAACAAAGTCGCGCCGATGATTGCCGCTGGATCTAGAGTTTCTAAGTCTGCCAAGACTGGTGAAATCTCTTACGGCTTTGCATCGCAGAAATTATCTGGCGGTGGCACAACTCAGATGCTCTGGGGCGGTTATGAATTCGGATCTAATAAATTTAAGCAATTCCCAGTCTGGTCTGGAAAAGAAGGCCGCGGATCACGTGGATGGTTTATTTATCCGACTCTGCGTGCCGAACAGCCTTACATCATCAACCAGTGGGAAAATGCATTCAGTCGTATATTGAAAGAATGGGATTAAATGGCTACTGGATCTAGAACGCTAAAGCTCTCCATTCTTGGAGACGTTGATAATCTCAACAAATCACTCAAAGCTGCGAATGCCGACGTAGAGAATTCCAGCTCGAAGCTTGGCGATTTCAGCAAGAAGGCTGGTCTGGCATTCGCCGCAGCGGGTGCTGCCGCTGCTCTTTACGCTGGCAAGCTACTCATCGACGGCGTTAAGTCAGCCATTGCCGATGAAGCTGCTCAGGCATCACTTGCTAAAACACTTGGCAACGTAACGGGTGCAACTGAAGATCAGATTTCAGCCGTTGAAGATCAGATCAAGAAAAATCAATTACTTTTCGGTGTTTCGGACCAACAGCTTCGTCCATCTCTAGAGAGATTGCTCAGAGCTACCAAAGATGTCAGCGAAGCTCAGAAGCTTCAATCACTTGCTCTCGACATTGCAGCGGGTTCAGGTAAGTCACTGGAAGCTGTCTCTAATGCCCTTGGTAAAGCCTACGAGGGCAATTCGGGCGCGTTAGCAAAGCTAGGCGTTGGATTATCAGCTGCGCAGCTCAAAACGATGTCCATGGATGATGTGACGCAAGCTCTGGCAACTACTTTCGGCGGTCAAGCAACTGCTAAAGCTGACACATTTCAGGGCAAGATGCTTCGTCTATCAGAGACATTCAATGAAGCAAAAGAAACCGTCGGCGGTTATGTTCTCAATGCACTAACCCCATTGCTCGATGGGTTCGTCAATAAGGGAATTCCAGCAATCACTGCATTCTCAGACAGTTTAGGCAAAACGCTTGGCCCAGCCTTTGCCACAATTTTCAAAGTCATCCGCGATGATCTATTGCCAGTCCTTACGAAGTGGTGGAGTTTCTTAATCGATGAAGTCATCCCAGCAATTTCATCAATCGTAAAGCCAATACTGGAAGGCTTGTCGTCTGCATTCAATACCATCAAAAAAGCCGTGGCTGCTAACTCTGACGAATTGCAGCCGTTCTATGACTTTCTTTACGCTATCTGGAAGTTTATTAAGAATGACTTAGCTCCATTACTTGGTGGCGCGTTCAAGATTGCCTTGCAAGCTATCGGAACTATTGTCGGCGGTTTAGTTACTGGATTCTCTAAGCTTGTTGGATTTATCAGCTCGACAGTGAGCAAGATTAAAGAATTCGTCAATTATATTAAAGATAACCCAGTCACTCGATTCTTTTTCGGTGATTCTGGCAATTCTAAATCATTGACAGTTTCAGGATCTAGCGCAACCGATTCTGGAGCGTTGGTCGTTGATTCAGGTGGTGGGATGACAACTGGTGGTGGATTCAATCCAAGCGCAGGTTCGCCGACTTATACAGGCGCGCCACTTGATGCATATTCACCAGCTATGCAAGCTGCAATCTTGCGACGTGAAGAATTAAAAGCCGAGACAGCTCGATTGAATGAAGCTAGAGCAGCGGCAGCAGCCGCGCGATTGGCCCAAACTGGTGGGCTTTCAACGGCTACCGTGGTCAATCAATACTTCAATGCTGTCGTTGCTGACACAGAAGCCGCTGCACGTGCGGTTACGGATGTTCTTAATAATTCAACTAACCGCGGCACGAATGGTGCAGCCAATCTGGTCTATCTATGACACTCTGGAATCCAGTTTGGCGTGTGACCATTGATGGCACGATTTACACCAATTTCGCTTTAGCCAATCTGACCATCACTTCAGGGCGCGTCAATATCTACGAGCAAGCGAACGCGGGCTACGTCAATCTTCAGCTGATAAATCTTGAACAGACTACCGTCGATATTCAGATCAATGATTCAGTCACGATTGAATTACAAGATTCGACTGCAACTTTCACGCCAATCTTTGGTGGCACGATTACCGATTGCACTATTGCGGTCAGTGCCACTGGAAACATCGGAATCAATCAGACGATTTCAATCATTGCTCTGGGTGCGCTTTCACGGCTTCCAAAGGCTCTCACGGATGGAACGCTTGCATCAGCTCATGACGGCACACAGATTCTTCATATCTTGTCGGATTTACTGCTCAATAACTGGGGTGAAGTACCAGCGGCTCTGACGTGGGCAACCTATGATCCGACTGAAGATTGGGCGCATGCTCAGAACGTGGGATTGGGTGAAATCGACACCCCGGGCGATTATGATTTAGCAGCTCGCACAGCTGATAGAACTGACATGTATTCGCTCGTTTCGGCTTTGGCGACTTCGGGTCTTGGCTATATTTACGAAGATGCGCAAGGCCGCATCAATTACGCCGATTCGACTCATCGCAGCCAATATCTAGCGACCTATGGATTTACCGATTTATCAGCTGCGCAAGCTCTATCTGGCGGAATCTCAATCGTGACCAGAGCTGGTGACGTTCGCAATTCAATCACTTTGAAGTACGGATCTAATTCAGCCAATGAAACGACACCATTTGAAGATTCATCGTCTATCAACACCTATGGACGACTGGCTCAAATTATTACGACAACGCTAAAGAATCACGCCGATGCGGATGCCCAAGCCGCGTTCTATCTGACACTGCGTGCCTATCCACAGCCGATGTTTAATCAGATTACATTCGAACTCACGAATCCAGAATTGGATGATTCAGATCGTGATTCTCTTATCAACATCTTCATGGGTCTTCCACTTCAGATTCTGAATCTACCGTTGAACATGTCTGCTGGAACTTATCTGGGTTTCGTTGAGGGCTGGACATTCCGTGCAGGATACAATTCAGTTTCGGTGACGGCGTTGCTTTCACCAGTGGCGTTTAGTCTTCAAGCAATGAAGTGGCTAGACGTTGCACCAATAGAACGATGGAATACAATCACACCAACTCTCGATTGGGCGAATGCCCTAGTCGTGGCATAAGGAGAAAATATGAGCAATCCAACAACCCCGTTCAGTTGGCAGATGCCGACATCAACGGACTTGGTGACGGATTTACCAGCAGATTTCGAAGTCTTTGGTCAAGCTGTTGCCACTTCAATGGCTGATTTATTAGGCGGCACGACTGGTCAGGTACTTTCAAAGACAACTAATACCGATATGGATTTCACTTGGGTTTCACCGAATCCAGGAGACATTACTGGAGTCACTGCTGGCACTGGTATTTCTGGCGGCGGTACTTCTGGAACAGTTACAGTCTCAATCGATACGGCTGTCACTGCTGATCTAACGACATCACAAACTCTTACAAATAAGACTCTTACAACACCAGTAATTTCGTCTCCAAAGATTTCATCAACTTATTCTGCAAAGACTGCTTCATATACTTTCGCATCAGGTGATGAAGGTAATATATTCTCAATGAATAATGCTGCAACTCAGCAATTTAACATCCCGACAGATGCAACTTTTAACTTTGCAGTAGGTACAGAAATAAATGTGTTTTGGATTACTGGCGCAGGTCAGCCAACTATTGGCGCAGTGACACCCGGAACGACAACAGTCATTTCAACAGGTGGAACAAGTGCGACGCCTAAATTGCGTGTTGCAAATTCAGGTGCAACATGCAAGAAACTAGCTGCAAATTCTTGGATTGTATTTGGAGACATTTCATAATGACTCCAATGCTTGGAATTATGTCGTCAGGTGGTTATCCACGAACAATTCCCGTCGATTTTTTGGTACTTGCAGGCGGTGGCGGTGGAGCTTATCTTGCAGGTTCTGGCGGTGGCGCAGGTGGCTTTCGTTGCACAGTCACGGCAACAGGCGGTGGTGGTAGCTTAGAAACTGCGATTGCTGCGGTTCCTTCAACTAATTACACAGTAACAGTTGGCGCTGGCGGAGCCGGTGGTGTATCAGGTGCTGATGGTTCAAATGGTAGCAATAGTGTTTTTTCAACTATTACTAGCACTGGTGGAGCTGGTGGTCGCGCTTATCCAAACGGAAATGGTTTAACAGGTGGATCTGGCGGCGGTGGTCACGGAATTACACAATCTTTTGGCGGCGCAGGAACGGCAAATCAAGGTTTTGCAGGCGGTAACGGAGGCATATCTGGAGCAGGCGCAGGAGGCGGCGGCGGCGGCGGTGCGGTCGGTGTTGCTGGTAGCAATAGTCCAAGCTCAGAGTTTGGCGGTGCCGGCGGTGCTGGTGTTGCAACATCTATTAGCGGAAGTAGTGTGACCCGTGCAGGAGGCGGCGGCGGTTCAGGAGGCGGTGCAGGAAAAGGAGGCGCTGGCGGAACTGGTGGCGGTGGAACTGGCGGTTCAGGTTCAGGCTCAAATCCTACTGCTGGAACTGTTAATACTGGCGGCGGCGGTGGCGGTGTATGGAACTCAGCAACACAAGCAGCCGGCGGTTCAGGAGTAGTCATTCTCAAATATCCTGACAGTCGCACAATCACTATTGGCGCAGGTTTAACTGGTACAACAGCCGCACCAAGCGGCGGATATAAAGTATCAACAATTACTGCTGGTACTGGAAATGTGAGTTGGGCATAATGGCACACTACGCTTTTTTAGATGAATCGAACATTGTTACAGAAGTAATTGTCGGCATTGACGAAACAGAACTGATTGAAGGTTTGGATACCGAAACATGGTATGGCAATTTAAGAAATCAAATCTGCAAGCGCACTTCATACAATGGCAACATTCGCAAGAATTATGCTGGCATTGGCTTTGAATACGATGTTGTTCTAGACGCTTTTATTGCACCTAAGTGCCACGACGAAGCTATATTAAATGAAAAAACTTGCTTATGGAATTGTTCTAACATAGATCACTCAACATTGCCGGTCGCACATGATTCAGAGTCATAACGGATGGAAAGCATCGAAAGATGCAGCTGAAATCCACATCATCAGCGTTCCAATCAAGGGAACAAATATCAAGATGCGATGTGCCAAAGCCGTTGCACCATTGATTGCTGGATTCTGCAAAGAATTTCATGAGCTAATTGAACCCATTGATGAAGGTCAGCTTGATGATTGGGGTTATGCGTTCCGCATGGTACGTGGCTCCACTGACAATCTAAGCAATCACAGCTCTGGCACTGCCATCGATTTAAACGCAACTCAACATCCGCTGGGCAAAGCAGGCACGTTCCCAGCTGAAAAGGTTCCAATGATTAGAGCTTTGGCTAAGAAGTACGGGTTAAAATGGGGCGGCGACTACAAAGGCAGAATTGATGAAATGCACTTCGAAATCGAATTGAGTGAAGCGAAGGTCGCGGCACTCATCGGGAGCTTGAAGCTAGGAGAGAACTAATGGATCAAGCAAAAGCAATGCTGGCATCATGGGCGAGAAGCTCTGTCGCTGGTGCGTTGGCTGTCTATATGACTGGCAATACAAACCCGAAGGATTTAGCAATGGGCTTAGTCGCTGGACTCGTTCCAGTCTTGGCACGTTGGGCTAATCCAAACGATGTAGCTTTCGGCACTAAGAAGTGAGCGTCGGCGAATGGACGGCAGTCGGTGGGCTTGTCATTGCGGTGCTGACTGCCATCTATTCGTCAATGCGATTCATGGTGAAGTCGATCATGCGAGAGCTTTCACCGAATGGGGGCAATTCTTTGAAGGATCAGGTCAGTCGGATAGAACAACGACTAGATCAACTGCTGCTTGAAATCGCTCTAAAGAAGTAATCGACACGCCGAGTATCAGGCGGGAATCTTGAAATTGTCGGATATGCCTGTCACTCTCTATTTCGGGAGCTGATTGGCAGCTCTCAGAATCGGGAGCAATTATGACAACGAGTGAAGTCGGGCTATTCGTACTTATGGCGATAGGGTGCATTCTCTGGGCTATATGCAGTTATGCAGTTGGATACAAAGAAGGCCACAAAGATGGCTATCAACGCGGCAAGGCTGTTGGACGACACGCATCATCTAAGGCGGTCATCTAATGGGATTCTTGGACAACTACGAAGCTGCACGCGCTCGCACAGATCGATGGATTGCTACACATCCAACGGGTCGCATTGAAACAGAAATCATGGAATTCAACGCTGAAAAGGGTTACGTTCTAGTAAAGGCAACGGGCTATCGCAACGCCGATGACCTTTACCCAGCCGGTGTTGATTTCGCTTATGGCTACCAAGGCGCATACGTGCAGAATATGAAACGCTGGTTCGTCGAGGATACAGTGACAAGCGCAATTCTTAGAGTTATGCAGCTCATTATGGGCGGTGCTGAGCGCACGGTTCGCGAGACAATGGAACAGATTGAGAAGATGCCAGTCAAGGTTGCTAACACTGAACCCGATTACTGGAACACTAAATTCGGTGACGTGCCATCATTCAAGACACGTGAAGAAGCTGAATCAGCAGGCATTCCAACAGCTGCACAGGCTATCCAAGAAGTCACGGCTCAACTTGGTGGTGAGATGCTGGCAGAAGCTCCACAATGCAAGCATGGGCATCGCGTATGGCGTGAAGGCATTTCAGCCAAGACTGGCAAAGCTTGGGGCAATTACAGCTGCGTAGAACGCAAGCCCAATCAATGCGATCCAGTCTGGTACGTCTTTGGATCTAATGGAAAGTGGTCTCAGCAACTATGACAAAAAGCCGACTGATTGAGATTCTTGTCATTATCGAATTGATTCTGTTTATTGCTCTGATTGTGATGGCAACCCGATGAGCGACTTTATGGAGATCATCAACCCTAGAACGATGACATGCAAGCTCATAGAGAATGGCGTTGTCGTTGAAGAATACAAAGTCGAGCAATGCGATAAGTGTTCAAGCCTTGTTCGATTCGATGCATTCGGATTCCAAAAAGGTTACGGCAATGAAAAGATTATCTGGTTCTGTCAGGGCTGCCGATGATTATGGTCAGGCTTTCGCGTGAAGATGAAATCATTGCGCACGGTGCTGGACTAGCTAGAGAATCACGTTATGGATCTAGTGATAAACGCGTCAAGAATGGCGGCAACTTTCATGCATGCGTCACCATTCATGCTGAAGCTGTTGGAGCTGAGATGGCGGTTGCACGTTACTTCGGTGTAAGCGACTTCGTGCCTACGGTCAATACATTCAAGAATGAACCCGATGTGAATTGGGATGGCTTGGCTATTGAAGTCAAGCAAACACCACATAAGCGCGGTCATCTGATTGTGACTGACGATGATCGTGACACTGACATTGCAGTGTTGGTGGTTGGTGAATCACCGACTTATTACATCGTGGGCTGGATACCAGTCGGCGTAGCTAAGCGACCACGATTCCAATCAGCCCAAGGTGGCTATTGGGTCAGCCAGATAAATCTGCAACCCATTGAGAATCTAAGGAAATCCATTCATGCCAATACTTGAATTCGATTGCTCGATATGCGCAAAGCTTTACGGCAAAGCCAAGCAACGTCATGGCATTCGAAAGACGTCGGAATTATCGCTTCATGAATGGTTCAGCACGTGTCTTGGATGTGGAGCAATGGGCATCAAGCTAGTAGATGATGACAAGGTTGATGGGCTATCACTATGAATAAGTTATCCACAGGCTTCATCCACAGGGTGTTGAACACGCCCAAGATTACGCTCATACTTGACGGGTATTTGACTTTACGGATACGCTCCATACTCGCTGGCGAGCCGCTGAGGCGGATAGCTCGCAGGCGAAGTCTGGTGCTATTGGGTGTGCTATGTGTTGTGGGCACAACACCAGCGGAAGCAATGACAGAGATAGATAATCTAAAGCTATATGCACATTCTCGGATTATTAACTATAAGCAATTTCAATGCTTTAACAAGCTGATAACAGCTGAATCTTCGTGGAGAATTGATGCGAAATCAGGTAGTCATTTCGGCCTTGGTCAGATGAAGAACACTAAGTATCGTGACTTAGATGGATACCGTCAGATTGACTGGAGCATTCGCTATCAGCGCACACGCTATGGATCTCATTGCAATGCTCTAGCATTCTTCAAGAAGAACGGATGGCATTGATGTCTAAAGCTTGGAAGAACGGCAGCGGTAAAGGCTGGCGAAGGATACGAGAACGCATACTGCAACGCGATGGTCACATGTGCCAGATGTGCGGACAAACTGAGGGCAGACTTCACATCGATCACATAATTCCTAAGCGATTGATTGGAGCTGAAGGCGATAATGATGGCAATCTTCGCGTATTGTGTGAATCGTGCAATTTACGCAAAGGTGGTCGCTTTTTTGGAGGAGAAGTAACACCCCCGACTCTCCATGGACGTATATCTCCCTTAAACGTGAGCATAAGCCATGAATAAGCCTGTTCAGGTCATAGATAGTGGGTCTGAGGCTGATACAGGCTCTAATCGGCTGGAAACGGTTTCTGAACCAGAATCAGCTACGCTCTTTGGCTCTCCAACGCCTAGAATCCATACGCCGCTGAATGATTTACCGTCTAGGGGCTTTGAAGTCATTGATCTAGCTGCTGAACTGAAGCAAGAACTGATGCCATGGCAGAAATTCGTGCTGGAACATAGTCACAAAACTTTACCTAATGGACGCTGGGCTACGCCGCTTAACTGCGTCACGGTAGCCCGTCAGAATGGCAAAAGTTATCTGATGAATATCCGAATCTTGGCTGGCCTGTTTCTCTGGGATGAATCCATCCAGATTGGCTCAGCTCATAGGCTTTCAACATCGTTCGAACAGTTTAGACATTTAGAACGCATGATTGAGGGTAGCGATTCTCTTAGCAAACAGGTCAAGCGAATTCGCAGACGTCATGGCGAAGAAGAGATTGAGACCATCAAGGGAAACAGATTCATCATCCGTGCAGCTGGTTCTGCAAGCCGTGGTGTTTCAGCTCCAGAGACGATTCACCTTGATGAGCTTCGCGAGATGAAGGATTTAGAAACGTACTCCAGCCTTCGTTTCACTTTGATGGCGGCGAAAAATCCCATGGTCATGGCCTATACGAATGCAGGAGAATCGACGTCTTTAATTCTCAACCAGATTCGCGAACGCGCTTTGGCTGCTATCGCTGGCAATGAAGATCCAGAGATTGGCTACTTCGAATGGTCAGCTCCAACTGACGTTATCTCCTTGGCTAATGCCACCTTCAGCAATCCCGCACTTGGTCACACAATCAACGTCGGAAACATCACGTCGGTTCTCAATGATGATCCGACAGTCGTGATGACCGAGGTCATGTGTAGGTGGGTTCAAACCATCACTGGTGTCGTCGATGCTGAAAAGTGGAAAGACTGCGCTGACTTGGAAGTGGATTTAGATCCAGACAAACTGACGTGGCTTGCCATCGATGTTACACCAGATAGGAAACAAGCTGCACTCGTTGGAGCGCAGAAGCTTGGTTCTGAGGATTTCGTCGTGAAGCTCTTACACACTTGGAGCAATGACTTGCACATTGATGATCGTGCAATCGCGAACGATGTTGCTCCCTATTGCCGAAAGTATCCTTTGGAATACTTGCTTTACTCTCAGAGAGCCGCTGGCTCAATCGCGACAAGGTTAAGACCAGCAGGTATTCCAATCCATGACATGGATTCGGCATATCCACAGAGCTGCGATGAATTGCTGGGTGCAATTAACTCTGGGCGATTGAAACACCGAAATCAAGGCGAACTGACTGCTCAGATTCTTTCAGCTGTTAAATTCCAACGTGGAGAAGCTGGTTGGGTGATTGGTCGTCGTGGTCAAGCTCCAGTGTGCGCAGCTGTTGCGACAGCTCTCGTTTCACACTTTGCGACACGCCCAGAGACGGAGATTGACATTCTGGTTGGGTAATGCTCCATGCGTGGGAAAATTCTCGCATGGCTATTCGCGACATATTCGCAACTCGTAAGATTGAAACCGCTGCACCGACTAGGGGAGTCGATGTGGCGGCTTCACTTGCACCCGTTACCTCAATCGATTCTCTGACACCATTTTTCGGCGGCGCACAAACTGCAACCCGCGAAGAAGCTATGTCCGTGCCAAGCTGCGCACGCGCCCGCAATATCATCTGCTCATCCATCAGCTCGATTTCATTGGAAGTCATTGATCGTTCAACTGGAATGGAACTCGAAGGCGTAACACCCAGAGTCATTCGCACACCAGATCCACGAATTCCGGGGTCTGCTACTTATGTCTGGACTTGCGAAGATTTATTGTTCTATGGCTACGCATACTGGCAAATTACAGAATTGTTCATGGACACATATCGCGTGCGAAGCGTTCAACGCGTTTCACCAGCTCGCGTAACTATTCAAACAAACTCAATCGCAAGCGAGATTGAATACTACATGGTTGATGGAACACCAGTGCCGAACACAGGTATCGGGTCGCTTGTCGTATTCAATGGCGTTGATGAAGGATTGCTCAATCGTGCGGGTCGAACCATTCGCACTGGTGCAGAGCTTGAACGTGCCGCTGCAATGTACGCCCGCGAACCAATTCCGTCGATGGTACTGAAAAGCAACGGCACGGCTCTTCCAGCAGATCGCATTGCGAAACTATTGGAGTCATGGGGATCAGCGCGACGCAATCGCGGCACTGCATTCTTGAACGCTGACGTTGAACTGCAAACAGTTGGATTCGACCCAGAGAAATTGCAGCTGGCTTCAGCTCGTTCGTACATCGCAACCGAAATTGCACGCGCTTGCGGAATTCCAGCGTATTACATCGATGCAGAGACTGGCTCTTCAATGACCTACTCAAACGCAGTCAATCAACGTCAGACATTGCTTGATTTCTCTTTGATTCCTCTGATGACAAGCATAAGCGAAAGACTTTCAATGCCAGATTTCGTTCCATCATCACAAGAGGTGAAGTACGACTTATCTGATTACTTGCGCGGCTCTGATTTAGAGCGTGCCAATATCTACAAGACACTGAATTCAATCGTCGATCCAGTAACGGGTCAGCCAGCAATGACGGTTGATGAAATCCGACAGGAAGAGGAACTAATTAAATGAAGGTAACTACGCCATTCACAATCACTGCGGCTGATTCCGAAGCTCGCACGATTACAGGTCAAATCGTTGCATTCGATACAGCTGCAAACGCATCGACTGGAAAAGTGATGTTCAAATCTGGTTCATTGAATCCAGCGAACGTCAAACTCAATCTTGAACACGATTCAGCACGTCCAATCGGTAAGACTCTTTCAATGGAATTCTCACCAGATGGAAAGTCAATCAACGCGACTTTTAAGATTTCAAAGACAACTGCTGGATCTGATGCAATCCAAGAAGCGATGGATGGACTTCGCGATGGATTCTCAGTAGAAGCAAACGCAATCGAATTCGGTCACAATGAGGATGGCACAATGGTCGTCTCTAAGGCTGATCTCGTTGGTGTTGCATTAACTCATAACCCAGCATTCGATTCAGCACGTGTGTCGAATGTTGCAGCAACTACATCACCAGAAGATTCTGAATCATCATCCGATGAAGCAGAAGCACAACCACAACAACCAACAGAAGGAGACGTCGTGGAAAACACCGTCACAGAGCCAACTGCCGCCGAGA